>Ga0099848_1000062_pt1 | contig 39408 bp, 60 predicted proteins | sample CB_VirMetaG_3_FD_78179 | JGI IMG/M metagenome (GOLD analysis project Ga0099848, IMG submission 78179) | Freshwater to marine saline gradient viral communities from Chesapeake Bay - CB_1508_1S Viral MetaG | ecosystem: Environmental > Aquatic > Marine > Coastal | place: USA: Chesapeake Bay...
ATAGTAAATGGGAATCTACAATTTTTTGACGTTGCTGAAACAAGAAGTATTAAACTTACTGACGTAAAGGATACATACCAAAATTATGATCCAGAAGATTTAGAATAAAAAATTGTTGACTTTTACAAAAAATTTGCTATTATAAATTATAGCAATAAAGAATGCGGGGCGTTCCTTCCAGCTGTCTTATAAGCAGTCAGCCAAACAGGGAGGCGGTGCTGTAGAGGTTCAACTCCTCCGCCCCGTACCACATACATTATAAATATGTAACAACATAAAAGGAACATATGACAAGTAAATATTTAGATACTTTGAAATTTTACCAAAAAGAACAACTTAAGGCTCTTAATGAATTTGTAGTAAATTTACAAAAAGTTACAAAAGAGTTTCAGGATGTAGTACAACTAATTAAAGAAAAAGATATTAAGTTAACATCTAAAAACTAATTACTAACCTTTTAGCACATACGTTTGCTATGAGTGTTATCCATAAAAAACGTTTAGTAGATAAATTTTCAGAGCCTACCTCATTAAACGAACTAGGACATTTACTAGTTCGTCATCTTAACAATCATAAAAAATGGAATAAAAAACGTACAACTAACAATGACAAAGTAGCAGGACTTTGTTGGAAGTTGTATTCTAGAAAAGTTGGTGCCAGTCATTATGCGCCTATAGGAAAATCAACAAATTTTTGGAATGCTGATAGATATCCTGCTTGGACAGGTAGGTTATGGTTACGTATGAAGAGTCAGGGAGATTTTTGGGTATCAGATCTATTTGATGATAGTTGTACATATATTGGTACAGGAGGAGGAGGAGATTATGATAGTCCTTGGACTGCTGTATATGAAAAATGGCACACTATCCATAAGCAAAATAATTACAACAAAAAACCAGATTATCCAGAACCACGTTTATATAGCTGGAGCTATACAATTTGGCAAGAGGATTGGCCGCTAATACAAAAAAACTTTGAGGAGGAATTTGTATTTCATAAATTAGCAGGAGAAACTAAAAAATCTGTAAAACATGTATTTCATTGGCAAGATCCTAAACTTGATAAACTTGATTCAGAATGGTTAAAAAATGTTTAAATTAATTTTGGGTTTTTTACTTGGTTGTTTTGTTACATATAATTATATTATAGGTGACCCTACACTAGAGCCTGTGCTAGAAAAAGCTAATGTGTTAGTTTTGGAAACTATTAACAACATCCAAGCTAAACTAGAAAGTAATGTTAACAAATAAATATCCATATAAGGCAGGAATAATTTATGGATAGTTTACGAAAATATATTAACTTATTTGATGATACTAAGCAAATTAACGAGGAAGTTAGTTGGCAGACAAGTTTATTTCATCATATTTTTTTAGCAGGAGGTCCAGGAAAAACTCCGTCTGGTGATTATAATATTTACACAGAGGTAATAGATTATGACTATCCGCATTTTTTCATACCTCTAGTACCTAGTATGATAAAAAGAATCATAACTGTACCAAAAATGTATGCTTTTCATGGACTAGGAACTCAAAATATACGAAAATTAATTAGCCTACAAAATCAAAAAACCAAACAAATTAGTGTGTTCACAAGCGATCCAGAAGGTTATATTACAGATTCAGGTGTATGGAGTGGAAGCGGAATTGTTGCTGTAGTTTACGGAGATGTTATGGCTAGCAACATGGCTGATATGATGAGTGTTGTAGACAAAAAAGGCACAAGAGTTATTGATTTAGGACCTGAAGCACAAATAGGAGAATACAGTAATTTTTATGATCACATAATGACTTCAGAGTACAAGGCATTTTGGAACGACTTAACTGCTATGAGGAAGCCATTATTGGATTTATTGGAAAATTATATACAAAATGCACTGGATGGAGAGGCAGATAATGTAAGTAATTCTGTAAAATACAAATTAATTAAAAGCTATATTGATGGTTTAGAACCTATATTAGCAAAACACAAAAAAATATTTACACAATTGTATTTTGATTGGGCTGAATCACAAATAAAAAAATATCAAGATACAAAAAGTGAATATGATGAATTAGTAATGGGAAATTTTAAAATAGTTAAGTTTATTGTCCATGATGACGAATATGATAGGGATGGTGCAGAGTTTACAAAAACAGGGGACTTTTGTGATGATTCAGGATGTATTAAATTAAACATCCCAATAGAGTATATGACTTATGATGAAATGATACTTGCATTAGATAAGATACGAGAACAAAATTATTCATAAAGGCAACTAATGAATCGATCTCAAGCTAATAGGCAAATATATATTCAAGGAAAAAACCTCCTAAAAACATATAAAATAAATCCAGATCAGAATGTATACATTCATTGGAAAAACGAAAAACCTGTTGTGCTACCTGAAAAAGAACTGGGTTTTGATTATATTACTACAGTCAAACTCAAAAGCATACTTAATAAACAATGCTGGTTAACCGCATAACAAATAAATATAATAAAAAAAGGATATCCTAATGTCAGATATTAGAAAATTAATTAATCTTGTAGAAAGTGTACAAGATGTAAAAGAAGCAACATATAGTGTTGTTAGTGGTGACAATCTTACCAAAATTGCCAAGCGTAATGGTATTAGTCTAGGTGCGTTATTAAATATGAATCCTGAACTAAAAGCCAATCCCAACTTAATTCAAATAGGACAAAAAATAAAGGTACCAGGAAAATCCAGCATGCCACAACCTAGTGTTTCAGGTGCTAAAGTATCCCCTCAAAAAGGTATTGGTATAAAAGCATTTGCTAAACAATTAGGTTATGACAGTGTAGACGAATTTATTGCTGCTCAGGAAGCTGGTGGGGGAAAAGTTGGTACAATGAAGTCAGGCAAGTATGCAGGAAATAATTTTGTGTATACAAATCAAGAATATATTCCAAAAGTTACAAGTAGTGAACCTACTATACCCAGTATAGCAAAGAGTATGTCAGAACCAAATGTTGATTCTGCTGCAGATATTGCCAAAACTGTTTCTGATATGTCAAAAGCTGCAGAGTATAAACCAGCGCCTCCAGTTGATAACAAAACAGGAATGATAAAAATTGGTGATATAATGGCTACGCAAAAGGAAATAGATACTGCAAAATCTATGAATCCAAATGTTAGCGATTTTCCTAGTACTGATGCTGATTTAGCTAAGGATATCAAAGCTGGTAGAAGATTGCAAGGACCTAATTGGACAAAACCTTTTGCACAATACTAATAAAGTAAAAACAAGTTCCTAAAATAATTTAGGAACTTGTAATACTTGGAGAATTTTTTTGTTAAATTTAACAAATTCTTTTGCTAATTATTTAACCGACCAAAAAAATAAAATTTTTTTACCTTGGCAAGTAGACATAGATACTACAAATATTTGCAATCAAGATTGTTATTATTGTAATACTGCAGTTTACAGATCCGAAAAACCTATATATCAAAATGAAGATAATTACCATGATCTTTTAGATAAATTATATTTTTGGAAATCTGATAATAATAATATATTAGGACAAGTTAATAATGTAATTTTTAGTGGTGGAGGAGAACCTACACTATTTCCTGGATTTGAGGAAATTCTAGAAAAATCTATAGATTATAATTTTGTAACTGCAATTAACACTAATGGTACCAAATTAAGTAAATTACTTAAAATTGATGCAAATAAATTAAAGAAAATGGCATATATTGGATTAGACATAGATAGTGCAGATCCAATTACATATGAAAAAATACGCAGAAGTTTGAATAAAAAAATTAATGTTTTAAATAGTGTTAAAAAACAAGCCAAAGAATTAGGTAAACAAAATGTACCATTAGATGTAAAAGCATTAATAATGGAAGAAAATTCAACAGATTTAGAAATATATAAATTATTTGAATTTACAAAAGAAATTTATGCAAGAAGTATTCATTTTAGACCTGTAGTGTTAGATGGAATGGCATATAATGTTAATAGTATTGTTGAAAGTATTAAAAATTATAGTAAACAATTTAATATTCCCTACACACTTAATTTAGCTAGATATCAAATAAAACTTTATAAAAAATGTCATCAAATATTATTGTTCCCTACATTTGGTGCTGATGGTAACATTTATGTATGCTGTGAGTACAAAGGAAATCCTGAGATGTGTTTGGGTTCGTGGATAGAAAACGATTGGAGAGAATTGTGGGGATCAGCTAGACATATAGAAATATATAATAGTATTGATGTAACAAAATGCAAACCCTGTAGACCAAATCACTTTAACAATGTTGTCCAACAAGAACTGGATGATCCTGATAGTTCTAAATTTTTTATTTAATGCTTGACTTTTTTTGTCAATCCAGTATAATATATATCAGTTAGTAATTAATTTATCCACACTAATACTAAAGGTATTATGCAAAAAAGATTTATTCACTACAAGGACAACCAAGTTGGTTATTTGCGAGTTTGCAGACAATTCCTTCAAGATATGAATCTAGATCAAAACGATTTCAGTCTTTGTAGTAAAATTGATGTAAATTACATGTACTTGGATGAGAACACAGACATGAAGTGGTTCATCAAAGAATACACATCAAAGTTTAATACAGAGCCTAAAATCAAGATTAAAAATTCTCAACGTTGCACCTTACGTAACAAGCATAATAACTTTTTTGTTGTAGAGGAAGTATGAAATATATTAAAGAAGTAGATGTAATTGTGGGTATCACTGGTTTTATTATTTTTAATACTGTATTTGCACTTGCTATTATAGGAGGTTTATAAATATTTTGATGACACTCACAAGGACAACATTTAATGCATCAACATGAAATAGAGGAATTTAAAAAACTTTCTGATATTGAACTTCAACAAAAACGAGAAGAATTAATAAAGAGTATTGATAAAGCAAGAGATCGTTATGATTGGAATGCTTATCAAGAATATTATCGATTATTTTGTTTGGCTAATATTGCCAAATATACAAAATGAATGTCCTCCTAAAAATTTTTTTTATTAATTTCATAACAAATAAATTGACTTTTTAGTTCGAAATGTTAATATATTTGTTTATTAACTTCAACTAATAGGAGTTTATGTTTATCAAATATTGTGATCCCAGACATGGTTGGCTACAGGTTCCCCTAGAAACTATTAAGGAAATAGGCAGGAGTGTAGCTGACTATTCTAGTTTTAGTTTTATAGATGATGAGTTTATATATCTAGAACAAGATGTTGATCAGCGTCTTTTTGAAGAAGACTACGGCAAGCCGTTTCAAATCCAAATAATGAAAAGCCATAGGCGTAGTGTTGTTAGAGATTTGGCTCATAACTTCCAAAAACTAGGATAACATGCCTAAAAGAATATCAGGTGGAAAAGTTAACAAGCTCAAGATGTTGGAAGCTGAACATCGTCTGTACAACAAGGAAATGCGACAAATAGGTTGTCATAATCAACAGAAAACCTTTGATGATTACGTTGCTTATAAATATGGAAAGTACAAAACTAAGCGAGTTTTTGTTGCACCACCAGAACCAGAATATTACAGAAAACCTGATCAATATGTTCCTAGTTTAAATAGCGGTGTTTTTAATCAATGTGGAAAACAGCAAGAACGCCAATACACAGGTGAACTAATTAGTGGTGTTGCAACTATGCATAAAAGTAATGCTGTACCAGTTATCAATCAACAACAAGCTCAAGACTTGGCATCAATGCGTAGGTAATCTTTTAATGAATAATAATGAAGGCGTAGGTAAGGATTTTTTTAATCAAGACGAAAAACATGTTGCAGAACGATGGAGAACAGGATTTGCAGGATATGATATTGATCACAAAAACAAAAACAAAAAAGTTAAAAATAGAACTGATTTAAAAGAAGCTGATGCTTGGTGGAATAATTTATCATTAGAAGAAAAAGAAAATGCTTTTATAAGTGTTTGTAAAAAACTTCATCAAGGCGACATTTTAAATCAAAACAGTTATAGGAAAATTTTAAAGTACATTTTTGAATTTGAATCAAACATGCACGATGTAGGTATTTTATGTGGATATATGGATTTACATAATAAGATATTTGGAGGTACAGAATTAGAAAAAATGTCTTCTGCAAAAAAAATAGAAATAATAAAAAATAAAGTTAAAACAGAGATAGATTTGGATAGTAATCAAAATATTAGTATTAAACTTTTAGATGATGACAATACTATAAGTATAACAATTAATAATTTAGAAACAACTTACAATAGAAATCCTTAAGAATATATATGGCTAAAAAAACAGGAAAGTGGGCTATACCAAAGACAGGAACTAGACCAACTTGTATTAATCACGGATGCAATAATCCAGTTAATTGGATGGGAACACGTTGGAGACCAATCTGTAGTTCATGTCATAAAGCAAGTTATGGTGCAGCACCATTTCGTAAGGGTATTACTCCTTTTAGAACTGGAAAATGCAGTAATCAATCAGGACATTTAGGATTTATGTGTCCTATAGACTACGCTAAAGCTCCTTGGGCTATAGGACACACATCTTGTGATCATATTGATGGGGATCATTCAAATAATGTACCTGAAAATTGCCAGGAATTATGTGACATTTGTCATAGAGAAAAAGGAAAAATTGAAGGTGATTATAAACGAGGTCGATATAGTAATTAGGATACATTGCTATAGCGTAAGCAATACAGTACATTAACAAAAGTTATATTAAATAAGGTTTATGAAACATTTAATTAGTATTACAGACGCAAATATTCCACAACTACTTTCTTCAGCACACTGTATAGAAAATACATTTATTAATTATAAATTTAATAAAATTTTAACAAACTTATTTTACGAACCAAGTACAAGGACAAGCTCTAGTTTTGCAAGTGCTATGTATAAATTAGGTGGTAAAGTAATTAGCATTAACGATGTTAATTATAGTTCTGTAGCTAAAGGTGAAAACTTAGAAGACACTATCAGGACTATGGGTACATACTGTGATGCGATAGTCCTACGGAGTAAAAATAAAGGAGAAGCGGCAAGGGCGGCATTTGTAAGCGAAGTGCCCGTGATAAATGCTGGCGACGGTAACGGAGAACATCCTACACAAACACTAGCAGATCTATACACTATACATAAAGAATTTGAGAGATTAGACAATTTAACTGTAACTTTTGTTGGCGATATTGAAAACGGAAGGACTGTACATAGTTTAGATAAAGCACTTCCAGATTGCGAGAAACATTTTATTGATACATTTGATAAAAGCATATGGCCAGCAAGTGATGTATATTATTTAACACGGGTACAGAAAGAACGTGGTAGTGAAGGTAGCTATCGTATGCGGAAAGAACATATACAACATATACCAGAACATGCAATTGTAATGCACCCTTTTCCACGCAATGAAGAAATTCCTACTTGGTTTGACAACGATCCTAGAGCTAGATATTTTCAACAAATGCGTAATGGATTGATAATGCGAATGGCTGTGCTAGCAGATATTTTTTCAACCACTTAAAATTCTAACATTCTTAGGTATAAATACTTTTTTGCCGCAGTAGCTCATATTTGGTAGAGCAGTTGATTTGTAATCATCAGGTGGTTGGTTCGATTCCAATCTGCGGCTCCATCCTCAAAAAAGTATTAATGACAAATGATTTAGAAAATATTGAAAGACTTCTATCCAGATTCAAAAGACCAGTACCTGCCGGAAAAGAATATCAAACCAGATTAGCAGAAGAATTTGAACTAATTCTCAAACAAAGATTCACAGAATACTTCCTTAAAATATGTGATATAATTGACATCACATCTGACCTCACACATATGACTCGTGGTAGTGCGGGTTCTAGTCTTGTTTGCTATTTGCTAGGAATAACTGATGTAGATCCAATTAAATGGCGTATTCCTGTAGCTAGATTTATGAATCCATTACGTGATGACTTACCTGATGTTGATATAGATTTTGAGCATCACAAACAAAAAGAAGTAATGAATCGTATATTCAACAAATGGCCAGGTAAAACTGCAAGGCTCAGTAACTATGTAACATACAAAGAAAAAAGTGCAAAACGTGAAGCAGTTAAAAGATTAGGAGTAAAAGGAAACTTACCCAGAGGATTTACTTATGATTCAGTAGGAGTTGATCCTGTGGAAGCTAAACGTATAGAACAGAAATTATTGGGTAAAAAGCGATGTATTAGCAAACACTGTGGTGGTGTAATAATGTTTGATAGGCAATTACCTAAAAGTCTTATTACAGCAGATAATCAAATATTATTAGACAAATATGAAGTAGAAGACCTAGAGCACCTTAAGGTAGATATCCTAGCTAATCGTGGACTGTCGCAACTGCTAGAGATAGATCCCAATACAGCACTTGCAGACTATCCAGAAACAGATAAGCTAACAAGTCAACTGCTTAGTAAAGGAGATATACTTGGTGTAACACAAGGTGAATCACCTGCTATGAGAAGGCTTTTTAGAGCTATTCGTCCAAGATCTGTTCATGATTGTGTGTTTGCAACTGCATTAATTCGTCCTGTTGCTATGAGTGGTAGACAACGAGCTAGTATGTTTCAGGATTGGAGTAAAGCAAAAATAAATGATGCTATTGTGTATGAAGATGATGCAATTGATATTATATCAAGTATAATAGGAGTATCAGCGTATGAAGCAGATATGTATCGCAGAGGATTTGCCAAAAAGAATGACGAAAAAATACTGGAATTTATAGAAAAAATGGGCAACCATCCCAAAAAGGATGATGCAATATCAACACTGGAAGACCTTAGCGGGTTTGGTTTGTGTCGTGCTCATGCTGTAAATTTGGGAAGATTAATTTGGGCATTGGCATATCAAAAAGCTCATAATCCAAAAAAGTTTTGGGAAGCATGTTTAAAACACTGTGAGGGTAGTTATCGTTCCTGGGTATATCAAACAGAAGCACATAGAGCAGGAGTAAGCACAAAACCAGGATGGTGGCAACATGCATTTCCTGCTAATGTAGGACTATGGAAGCGACACCAAAACTACTACGAGTTTTCAGGATTAGTAGCAAATGGAAGATCATATAGGTGTAAAAACAGTAAATGGATCACTTTTCTTACATTGGGTTATGATTATGGCAAATATATTGACATAGTAGTTTCCAAAATGGTAAATTTTCGTGATTATCAAATTGTGTCTGGATCAGGATTCATGACCATGAGAGATGGAACTGAATGTATTGAAGTCAAAAAAGTAAAGTTGGACACTTACAAAAAATGGGTAAAAAATCCATACAATATATTTTTTAGTTGACTTTTTCTTTGAGTAGTGTATAATATTTGATAGTTAGAGTAATTGATAACCCAAATGAGGTTGCAAAATGGAAATTGTACAAATACTCAAACGCAAATATGAAATTGCTGCACTCAAAGAAATGCAAGCCTGTGCAGATTGGTTTGTTTGTAAATATTTGGACCCTGAAGTAGACATTACAATTTCTGTAGATAAAAGAATGTCAGCCTTGTGTGGTGAATGTTACTCTTATGGAAAAAAATCTTTTGATATTTACATAAGCGGTAAATTATCCTACAAAGAAACTATGATTACATTATGTCATGAGCTTTGGCATTGTAAGCAATATTACGAAGGTAAGTTGCGTGATATGGGTTTTGGTAAAACAAAGTGGGAAAGAAAAACCTACAAGGATGTTGCCTATAGTGAGCAACCTTGGGAGATTGATGCTCACAAAATGGAAACACAAGTTTTGGGGTTTTGGAAACGTACCAAAATTGGCAAAACTTTTTATTAATCTTAAACACAAGGAGGGTAAATACAATATAAACTTTTGTTAAAAACTTTTTTTAATTTTTAGGAGTTATTATGAAAGCTAAATTTATTGCTGCCTTAATCATAACTGCAAGTATTGTAGGTATAAGTCAAACTGCTTATGCAAATCGTACTGATGCGGAAATTAAAGATCACTACAAGGAAGTTGTACATAGAGTTCCTAACACTCATAGAGAATGTAGGAATGTTGATGTTCCAGTGAGACGTGAAAGCTTTAGTCAAGGCAAAGCAGTGATTGGTGGTATCATAGGTGGTATTATTGGCCACAATTTAGGCGGAAAAAACAACAGACACATCACTACTGGATTTGGCACACTTGCTGGATCTGTTATAGGAGGATCAGAAAATGAAGTGCAAGGATACAGAAGTGAAACAAGATGTCAAAATGTTACAAATTATGACCAACAGATTGAACATGTTTACAGTCATTCAACTGTGACATTTTGGGAAGATGGCAGAAAGTACACTGTAAAATTTACTAAATGAGGTAATTTGTGTGGAATAATAGGAATTTATTCCTTTAACCAAAAACAAAATGTAGTTCCTGCACTAATTAAAGGATTGATGGATCTCCAACATAGAGGAGAGCTCAGTGCAGGAATTACTACTTACAATCCTGATAGAAAAAGATTACTACAAACATATAAAGATAACGGAAAAGTAGATGAAGTTTTTCGTATCAATCACAAATACAAATTAGATAAAATAACTTCTGATTATGCAGGACATATAGGTATAGGACATACCAGATATGCTACTAGTGGTGATGATTCCGATTCTCTTGCCCAGCCTTTTGAAAGACCTCATGGACGTTTAAGCAAATGGTTTAGCATAAGTTTTAATGGAAATTTAGCCAATTATTCTAGTTTAAAAAAACAACTAGAAGACATTGGTTATAACATGACTTATGATAGCGACACAGAAGTAATTATGCATTATCTTAGTAGAGAAATGCAGCGAGCCTACCCAGATGAGCCTCAGAATTTTACTAAAATACTCAATAAATTAAGTGCTGAATTTGATGGTGCTTGGAATATTTGCTTTATCAATGCTGAAGGTAAATTTTTTGCAAGCAGAGGACATAATGGTATTAGACCTTTGTGTTATGGTATAAAAGATAATATGTTGGTTGTGTGTAGTGAAAGTGTAGTATTAAGTAATTTACAAATAGAAGCCCTAGATATTCCTGCAGGACATGTATTAGTTGCCGATGCTACTGGATATGAAGTTAAAAAATATTCAGAAGTTTATGAAGTAAACAATTGTTTTTTTGAATATATTTACTTTGCTCACGATGCAAGTAAAATGGATAATTCCAGTATATATAATATACGATATAATGTGGGTAATAGGTTAGCTGCAGAAGAGCTACAAGAGTTAGATAATGATTATATTGTAGTTCCTGTACCTGACACTTCCTATATCGCAGGCAGTGCATATGCTACAGCAACTAGTCTTCCGTATGTTTTAGGTATAATAAAAAATCAACAAATAGGAAGAACTTTTATTGCTAACAGCAATAGAGAAGAAAGAGTAAGACAAAAGTTTACATTTATCAAAGAAGTATTAGAAAATAAAAAAATAATATTAGTTGACGACAGTATTGTAAGAGGTAGTACTCTCAAAAATTTAGTTAAAATTTTAAAAAATCATTATAATGTACGTGAAGTACATCTTCGCATTGGATGCCCTCCTATTACCAATCCATGCTTTTATGGAATAGATTTTCCCACTATAAAGGAACTATATGCAGGAAGCAATAACCCTGACCCTTCTTATTTTGGTGCTGATAGCTTACAGTATCTTAGTTATGATGGGTTATTGAAAAGCATTGGAAAAGATAAAACATTATGTAAAGCTTGTTTAGGAGGTGAATATCCAACACTTTATGGACTAGCAAGATCAGAAGGAGAATATGCATAAAAGATATACCGATAAAGAAATGGAACAGATATGGTCTGAACAAAATAAGTTCAGTACCTGGTATGATGTTGAACAATATGTATGTGAAATTTTAGGAGACTTAGGTACAATACCTAATGATATTGGAAAAATTATGTCTTTAAATAAAGACAAATGTTTAAGTGGTAATTATGTTGAACAAATAGAAGAAATTGAAGCAACTACTAAACATGATATAATTGCTTTTCTAACACACTTATCTAATACAATAGGTGATTCAGCAAAACACATTCATTATGGAATGACAAGTCAGGATTTGATAGATACTGCTCAGGCTGTCATTATTAAAAATAGTATTAATTTAATAGTTACAAGGTTAAATTTATTATTAGAATCCCTAAAAGATCAAGCAATAAAACACAAACACACTTTTTGTATAGGTAGAAGTCATGGTATACATGCAGAGCCTATGACCTTTGGATTAAAACTGCTTACACATTATGCTGCCTTCAAAAGATGTGTTAATGCCCTAGAAAGAGATTTAGACAATATTGTTAGAATTAAATGTAGTGGTACTATTGGTACATATACAATGAATAGTCCAGAAGTAGAAGAATCTCTTGCATTAAAATTAGGAATTAGAGCAGAGGATATATCAACACAAGTTGTGCCTAGAGAAAGACTTGCACTACTTTTTAGTCATTTAAGTATAATCGCTAGTTGTATAGAACGACTTGCAACAGAAATAAGACATTTACAAAGAACAGAAGTAGGAGAAGTAATAGAAAGTTTCAGTAAAGGTCAAAAAGGTTCAAGTGCAATGCCACACAAAAAGAATCCTATCTTAACTGAAAATTTGACAGGACTAGCTAGAACCATTAGAATGGCTATAGTGCCTGCAATGGAAAATATCACCTTATGGCATGAAAGAGATATATCTCATAGTAGTGCAGAACGTATTTTGTTACCTGATACATTTGTTCATTTAAGTTTTGCTCTAAAAAGAATAAATTTTGTTGTACAAGATATGAAGGTCGATGTAGATAGGATGCGTAATAATTTATGGAAAACAGATGGAGTATTTTTTAGTCAACTTATTTTGCTTAAACTTATTAAAGACAAAGGTTTTACAAGAGAAAATGCTTATGCTATTATACAGCATTTATCACATAAAAAAGATGGAGAGTTTAGAAAAAATGTGATTCAATCAGGATTATTTAATAAAGAAGAATTAAATGAGTGTTTTGATGTTACACACTATACAAAACATATAGAATATGTTTATAACAAAGTTTTAAAGGACATTAATGGCTGATGTTGCAATAGTAATGGGTAGTATGAGTGATTGGGATGTAATGAAGGATGCTTGTAATGTACTGGAAAAGTATGGAGTTAGTTATGAAAAACGCATCTTGTCAGCACATCGAACACCACTGGAAATGATTGAATATAGCAAAAATGCCAAAGAAAATGGATTCAAAGTTATTATTGCAGGCGCAGGAGGAGCAGCACACCTACCAGGAATGTTTGCTGCAATGACACCACTTCCAGTTATTGGAGTACCTGTCCGTACAAGAACAGCAGAAGGATTAGATAGCTTGTTAAGTATTGTACAGATGCCACGTGGAGTACCTGTTGCTACTGTTGCTATTAATAACTCAACAAATGCTGCATTACTTAGTATAGAAATTTTAGCTTTAAATAATCAAGAGCTACAAGATAAAATTGTAGCTTCAAGACAACAACAAGAAAAAGATATTCATGAGTTAAATAAAAATTGGATGCAAAAACATGAAACCGCTTTGGACAACTCTTAAACATCTTAATCCCTGTCACGGTAGAGGTAAACGAATCATCGTCATAGGAGACGGTGGCAGGGAAGATGCGTTACGTTGGAAATTAAAAAAACACGATCATTGTATCGTGGAGGGGTTAGCTGATTTAACAGTAGTGGGACCGGAGAAAGAAATAGCAGGAGGCATTGCTGATAGGCATGCACATAAACATATTGTAGCACCGTCAATGCTTGCTGCTAGATTAGAAAGCAGCAAGCTGTGGGCTAAACAGTTTATGCAAAGGCATGATATACCTACTGCTAGATGGATGACATATACAAGGAGTCCGGACGGTATGAATCAGGCTATTTTTGATATGGATAATATGCGTGATGACCATACACCTGTAGTAATTAAGGAAGACGGTCTTTGCGGAGGAAAAGGAGTAATTATTGCGAAATCTAAACAAGAAGCTTGGAGCCATCTTCCAAATATTTTTCTTAACAATGTTTTTAATTCCTCTTCTAATAAAGTACTATTGGAAGATTTTATTGAAGGGTTTGAAGCAAGTTGTTTTGTTATGTCAGACGGAGAAAATTATAAAATACTTCCGTTCTGCAAAGATCACAAACAATTAGGAGATGGGGACACAGGACCTAATACAGGAGGTATGGGTGCTTATTGTCCGCATCCGGGCATAGACGAAAAACTAGCAAAAGAAATAGAAACAAAAATTGTTTTTCCAACATTAAATGGAATGCGACTAGAAGGATTGCGATACAAAGGCATCCTTTATGTTGGCTTGATGATCTCAAAAGATGGCCCTTATGTAATTGAGTACAATGTTAGATTTGGTGATCCCGAGTGTCAAGTATTAATGATGTTAATGGAAGACGATTTATATCCATACTTAGAAGCAATCACAAATGGAACATTAGATAAATTGCCAGAGCCTAAATTTAAAACAGGTGCTGCTGTGACTGTTACACTATGTTCGCAGGGTTATCCCCGTGAATATGTTACAGGGCATGAAATTACTGGATTAAACGATCTTGATGATGTAGTAGTTTTCCACGCCGGTACTGAACTAAATGAGAACACTGGTAAGTATAAAACAACCGGAGGCAGGGTATTAAATGTTACTGCTTTAGGTAAAACCGTTGACCAAGCGAGCGAAAAAGTATACAATGCTATTAAGAAGATAGATTTTGCAAATATGATTTACAGGACTGATATAGGAAAAAATGAAGAAAGTAACGATACAAACAAAGCTGCGAAGTGGAATCAAAGACGTAGAGGGAGAAACAATACTGAACAGTGTAGGAAAAAGTTCAAAAATCACTCACATTTCCGTAGGGCAGATCTTTTATCTAGAAGTTGAAGATGATGTGACCTTAGAAGAACAACATGAGATTGCTAAAAATATTTTTGTAAATGAATTGTTGTATGATTATACATTAATTCCTACTGACCCTCATAAGTTGTATTAATATGTTAACACCTGAAGAAGAAAAACTAATTGAAAATAGGATATGGCGTAAACCCTTTCCTACTGAATTAGCGGTATTTGATGCTATGTGGAGCGAACACTGTAGCTATAAATCAAGTAAAACGCATTTACGTAGATTATATACAGATAACAAATATGTATTCTCTGGTCCTGGAGAAAATGCTGGTGTAATTAGCATAGGCGGGTCTGATAGGATTGCATTTAAAATGGAATCTCATAATCATCCTAGTTATATTGAGCCGTTCCAAGGTGCAGCAACAGGTGTAGGTGGTATTCTACGAGATATATTTACAATGGGTTTTAGACCCATTGCTCTAACTAATAATTTGTTCTTTGGAGATCCTGCGTTTTCAAGTGATAGTAAACGTGTAATGGACGGTGTGATTAAAGGATTAACACACTATGGCAATTGTGTTGGAGTGCCTACTGTAAGTAGTAAAATCAGATTCCATAAGCATTATGAAAAGAATCCACTAGTAAATGCAATGGCCGTAGGACATACACGAGGTCCTACATTAAAATGTGGAGCAAAAGATCCAGGCAAACTATTATATGTTGGAGCTAAAACAGGAAGAGACGGAATCGGTGGTGCCGTAATGGCAAGTGATAGTTTTACTGATGGAGTAGACTTACGTCCTACTGTGCAAGTAGGTGATCCTTATCTTGAAAAACTTTTGATAGAAGCATGTCTTGAACTAGCTGAAACAGGGCATGTAATTGCAGCACAAGATATGGGTGCTGCTGGACTTACAAGCTCGGTCACCGAAATAGGTATAAAAGGCGGCTCTGCGACATTCCAAGGAAAATGTGGTGTTGAACTAGATCTAGACAAAGTACCGCTAAGAGAAACTGGTATGGAAGCATGGGAAATACTGTTAAGCGAGTCGCAAGAGCGTATGCTATTTGTTATACACGAATGGGGTATAGAAGAAGCAAAAGCAATATTCCGTAAGTGGGATTTAGATTGTGTGGAAATTGGTCATCTAACCAGTGATGGTAATTTTATTGTTTACAAGGATGGCAAAGTTTGTTGTAATTTTCCATTAAGCTGTTTAGATCCTCCAGAATTAGATAGACCTTGGAAACCCATAGGGACTCGTGCTGAAATTGTATACGAGTATCCGTACAGAACTGAAAATATACTGTCACAGTATGACAGTGAAGTTCAAGGAAATACTATAAAAGGTATACGTGATGAAGTTGCCGTAATAGAAATCCCCAAGAAAGACAAACGTGGTAAGGATAAACGTATTGCTATATATACAGATAGCTTTCCTTATCACAGTTTTGTTAATCCTAAAAATGGTGCTGAATTTTGTATAAGCTCCATTTATGATAAATTAGTTAATGTAGGAGCCAAACCTATTGCACTAACAAACTGTTTAAATTTTGGCAATCCAGAAAATCCGGAAATCATGTTTGAATTTAAAGAAACAATAGACGGAATGGCCAGGATTTGTGAACAACTTGACTTTCCTATAGTTAGTGGCAATGTTAGTTTTTACAATGAGACGTCAGGACAAAATATTTTACCAACTCCAGTATTTGGAGCAATTGGACTAATGGAGCACTAATGTATACTGTAGGAGTAATTATATTTCCAGGCAGCAACTGCGATTCAGAAACTGTTGATTTTTTAAACACCTATACTGGATTACGGGTAAACAGGATCTGGCACAAAGACACAAACATTAAAATGCATGACATGTATGTATTTCCGGGTGGATTTAGCTACGGTGATTATATGCGAGCAGGTAAACTTGCTACATTCAGTCCTGCAATTACAGAAATAGAGAGGCATATCAGATTGTATGAAAAGAAAGCACTAGGAATTTGTAATGGTTTCCAAATACTATGTGAATTAGATTTACTGCCCGGTACATTAAGGAAAAATGAGAACTTGCAATTTATCTGTAAACCTGTTACTATATATAATGAAGAAGAAGATTTTACTGTTCCCATTGCCCACGGCATGGGTAATTACTATCATCCTCATCCAGAGTTAGTAAATGTCGCATATAGATATTCTGATAATCCTAATGGCAGTACAAATGATATTGCTGGGGTTTATAATCACCGAGGAAATGTCCTGGGACTAATGCCTCATCCTGAAAGAGCATTTAAACATTATCATGTAAGCCAACATGGTTACAAGATACTAGAAAATTTTGCAACAAAATGACTAAAGAAGAAGAGAAAAAAATTATAGATGAAATTTGTGAAATAACTGCATCAGATTTGGATATTTATGAGAGAAACCCTATGACAAAACGAAAATTTAGAGTAGTTGGCGAAAGATATGGTGGTGAACTTACTGTTGGTACTGTAAGCGCAGACTTTGTGAGATATTGGCAAGACAAAGATACTGATGATTTACAACAGCATTTATTAGGATTAGAATGGCAAGATGAAGATAATATTGATTCTGATAGTCCTCCTGTTTTAGATGATGGTGAAGAATTTGTAGCTTGGAATGAAGTTGATGATTTAGAACACTTAACAGGCTATGCCGCTGATAGCAAATTTATTGTTTCAGAGATAACTGACCGAAATGATGATTGGGCTTATGATGAAAACGAAAAAGAATTTTCTCCATATCCATTGAACAGTAGAGAATGTTATGCTGATGAAAAAGAACCTGAAAATCCGCCGGAAGATTCAGAGTATATTCCAGTATTGATGTGGTACAGTGCTGAAAAAGGAAATTTTGGTACTTGGTTTGTTGAAACCGATGGGGAAGATTTTAACCCTAAAAAGTTTGCAATTAGTTATATTGAAACGAATCTAGGAGAAATGGTAGAATTAGCTTACTATGACAAGGTTCCGATTGATTGTGAATATGATTTTGCTGAGTCTGTTGGCAAAGGATATTATGCTTTCGTAGGTTGGATGAATAAGAAATGGCATGATACTGAATACTTTATTGGCAGCGATAATGTTTGGGAAGGATATGAAGAAAATCTTAATACATAAATATTTTTATGTATTATGATCATGAAATATGGCCTCACATAGATGTAAATGATTTATGGATATTTGACAAATCAATATTAAGTAGAAAATTGGGTTTCAAATGTGGACCTGCTGGCGTTCCTGTTCCAAAACCAGGAAATTATATAGTTAGACCTTGTGTTAATTTAGAAGGTATGGGTAAGGGTGCAAGCATAAAACACATTAAAGACAGTAGTTGGGATATAGTACCAGCAGGATATTTTTGGCAAGAATTATTTACTGGAAGGCATATCAGTGTTGATTTTGAATACCAAAAACAAATTAGAGCTACAGAAGGTTTCAGGAAGTCCAAAAATTTAATGATGTTTGACAGATGGACTGTAGTAGATTATCAACCCAGTATACCAGATTTTGTTCATGAGATAATAAAAAAATATCCATTTGTAAATGTTGAGCTAGTAGGTAACAAAATTATAGAAATACATTTAAGAAGAAATCCAGATTTTAGTAATGGATGCAAAGAGATAATACCAGTTTGGGAAGGTAAAAAAATAAAACATCCTGAAGGATTTATTTTTGTTCCTGATATTACTGACGAAAGGCCTAGGTTAGGATTTTATAAAAAATATTAATATGGAAAATTTAGATTATTCAAAAGTAATAGTAGCATTAGATAACTTTAGTGTGCCAATGGCAGAAGAAATAATGGACAGATGGCGATCACAAGTATATGGTTTTAAGTTAAATCATTTACTATATCCATATGTTGGCAAGTACCATAATAAAATTTTTTGTGATTACAAATTATTTGATATACCTAATACAATGTGTACTGTTATTGAACACTTAATTACTTCAGGTGCTGATATGGTCACAGTACACATGACAAATAATAAAAAATCTATTGAAACACTAAAACAATATTCACAAGATATAAAATTATTAGGGGTAACTGTATTAACAAGTTGGGATAATGAAGATGTTAACAATGTGTATAATTCCAGTTTAGAATCCTGTTATAATCGATCAATAGATCTTATGGAGGATAATGGATTTTATGGTATGATATGTAGCCCACAAGACTTATCAGTTATTAAACACACTTCATTAAAAAAGATTTGTCCAGGTATAAGGTTAACACCAGGTATTGATGATCAAGTTAGAACTTCTTCAGCTGAACAAGCTTTTTCTGCAGGAGCAGATTATTTAGTTATGGGTCGTAGTTTTTTTAATAATAAACAATAAAGGAAAACATGGCTATCTTTTTAAATCATGGAGATAAACAAGATACTACTTTATACATTGGCTGTGATTGTCATGATCCTAGCCATGCTGTTAAACTAACTAAGTTTCATGATGATGATCTTCTAGAAGATACTATCTACCTATCGTACTTACATCAAAACTTAGATTTGCTGGGCAGATTGCGTTTAGCCTGGGATTTAATTTGGAATAATTCTATAGACTATAACGAAATCGTTCTTAAAAGAGAAACTTGGACTGAATTAGCTGATATTTTAAATAAAATAAAAAATCAATAAGTATAAATTTCCTTGACATAAATAATTTATGTGTTAATCTAAGGAAATAAGGTGAGTATTTTAAATTTAACTAAAAACGTTGCTTTACCAAAACAAATAGAATTAGGCGTTATTGAGCCCAAGGATAAATTAGAAATTATTTCTTTAATAACATTTCATGAACTTCCTACAAACAAAGATATGATTGCAAGAGCTATTAAGCTTTCAAATATAAGCATAGCACATAATGCAGAAAAAGCCATGATAGGTGGTCCTGAATTTTTTATGTGTACTCTAGAACATGTTTTAATGGAAAATGGTGTAAAACCTTTACACGCATTTGTTAAAAAAGTTGTAAATGAATTTGTGATTGATAATAGGGTAGTTGTGTACAATACATACGAACATATAGGTTGGGTATGAGTAAAGTAGATCATCCAACACATTATAATAGTCATCCTAGTGGTGTAGAAGCTATTGAAATTGTTCAATACATGGGATTTTGCTTGGGCAATGCCTTCAAATATGTATATAGATACCAGCATAAAAACGGTACAGAGGATCTAAAAAAAGCAATTTGGTATCTTAAACACCAGCAGACAGTTATACTCAAACAACACCTTGCAATAACTCATACAGCAACAAGTGATTACCACAAGATTTTATCCGCAGAGCAAAACAAGGATATTGTTAGAGTTTTAGAAATCATTTGGAATGTCTCCTTTCATAACCATAAAAACAGCGAATTACAAAAAGCTGCAGAAATATTAGAAAAATTTATTGACATTACTAACTAAAATGTTATAATTACTAATAGGTAAATTTGCGGCTGTGGTGAAACAGTTTTTAAGTTAAAATTTGTGTATACCGTATAAATAACATAAAGGAATTAAAAGGAATTAAAATGTTATGTGAGTACGGATGTAAAGTAGAAGCAAGATACACAATGAGCAACGGAAAACAATGTTGTTCTAAACATCATAGTTCATGCTCGGCAATAAAAGCTAAAAATAGCAAGTCTGTTAAAAATGCTCATGCTACAGGAAAAATTCCTGGATTTAATAATGAGCAAAGACAAAAGTCAATAGCAACTAAAAAGAAAACTGCAATGGATAATTTTTTAAAAAATGGTAGTAATGCAGCAAATCATGCTATTAAAAATTTTTTAAAAGATTTAGGTGTTCCACAGTGTTGCTCAGAGTGTGGATTAAAAGAATGGAGAGGACAACCTTTGCCTCTCGAACTAGACCATATTAATGGTAAAAACTTTGATAACAGAATTGAAAATTTAAGATTACTTTGCCCAAATTGTCATAGTTTAACAGACACATGGAGAGGTAAAAATATAAATTCTGGTAAAATTAAAGTTTCAGACAAAGATATATTGACAGCCTATACAAAAACTGCTAATATTAGACAGACGTTAATTGAAGTAGGTTTATCCCCTAAAGGAGGAAACTACGCTAGAGTTAAAAAACTTATAAGCGGACGTGGCGAAACTGGTGAAACGCACTGGACTTAAAATCCAGCACATAGATACAATGTGGGTTCGAATCCCACCGTCCGCACCATTTTTTTTTTGATGCTTTGCCGGTTCGATTCCGGCCAGCCGCACCAAACATTTAATAATAAGGAAATAAAATGAAAATTAATTTAAGAAAATCAGCTGCACTACAACTAGAAATTATGAATGTTATGAATAACATTGAAGTTTCTACCAAGCGTTCATATGCAGATATTGATTATGTTGAAACTGATTTTCATGACCATGTTTCTACTTGGAAAAATAATTTAAACAGAAAGTGGCAACTAGTAGATACACTGGAAAATATTCGTAAAGCTACAGCTAAAGCCAACCAGGATTCTGGTGTTAGTGATTTGCTAACAAAAGAAAGAGTAATTACACAAAAAATTAAGTTTTTAACTGAGGTTTTAGAGTACAGGAATACCAGAATGTATACTGTACAGGAAATTACTGATAAATTAAAAAAATATCAGGAAATAAAATCAGACAGTGTACTTGCTTTTAGACAAGAGCAAAGTGTCATATCCAGTTTAATTAGTAAGGAAGAAATTTCAGTTTATGAAACTGAAATTAGAAAGTTAAAAAAGCTACGTCAAAAAACAAACGATCAGATTTTGGAACTTAATGTTTCTACTCTGATTGATTTGTCTGAGAGCGATGTTCGTTTTCTTGAAAAAGAAGAATTGATCTAGTTCTCAGTAAAGTGGAAGAGAGCAGTAGTAGATAACACCACATCTTGAAAAGATGACCTGGTATACAAGCCTCCAAACTACTTAATCCTTTTGTTAACTGGAATAATTAATTGTTTGTTGCTCCAGTTGCTTAGTGCAAGGATGTTGTTAGTTGTTATTTTGTGTGTTGTGTATTGTATATTGTTTTTGTTATTGAAATCGTTCTCCTCCACTCCTCCTTTATTGCTTCCAAAAGTTTTTCTTTATAAATATTATAGTAAATTTAAAACTGTCTTTTCACACAGAAATTCTTTTACGTCTTAAAATTATGAAAGGAGAACAGTGTGGATACTGAAATGATTAAACAGTTAGTAGACGTAGGCGGAACTATTTTTGCCTTGTGTGCTTGTTTTTGGTATATTAAGTATATAAGTGAAAGACATGAAGTTGAACGTAAATTATGGATGGATAAGGATACAGAATCTGATAAAGCATTGCGTGAATTACTGACAGATAGTAATAGAATTTTAGGTGAAATGAGATTGGTATTTAATGAGCATACAATGTTGCTTAAGACACTTTTGGAAAGAAAATAAATGCTTACTTTGCTTGGTAGCTTGTTGGGATTTGCTGGATCTGCAGTTCCCCAAGTCATAGATTTTTTTAAGAACAAAGAAGAAGCTAAAAAGAATATTGAACTTATTAAATTAGAAATCATGGCTAAACAGCGAGGAGTAGAACTGGATATTAAACTCCTTCAAGCCAAGCAAGAGTACGAAGAGCAACAAAGATTAATAGAACATGATATTGCATTAGGACAACAAGGAGGATTTATAAATGCTCTAAGAGCGTTTGTAAGACCATTTATTACATATGTGTTTTTTATTACATTTATAGGTGTAAAAATTGTTCTAGTTTATAGTGTTTTACAAACAGGCGGAGACATGAAGGAAGCAGTTATGGTTGCTTGGGATGATGAAACTGAAGCTTTATTTGCTGCTGTAATGAGTTTTTGGTTTGGGTCAAGAGCTATGCCTAGATTAAAGGCTAGAAATACATAAATATATTTAAAAAATAGGAAAAAAGAAATGGACGATTTGCAACGAATAAAACAACTATCTGGCATTTCAGAGGAAGCCACTGATGGTGAAATAGAAAAGAAAGGTAGCATATCAGGTAGTACTGGTGGTGGTATTACTGTTGATGATATGGTAATCAGTATGGTTACTACAGAAAGCAACGAAAAATCTGAACCTGTTTATATTTATGTAGATGTACAATACGGCACAGACAGCTACAGTGGTTATGCAGGAGATAGGGAAACTCCAGATGAGCCTGCAGGGTATGACATGGACTTAGCTAATTTTAATATTACAAAGGTTGTAAATTATGATCAACAACCTTACCAACCTAGTCAATCAGAATTAGCAGAAATAAATGATTATTTGCCTGAGTTTTTAAGAAGTGAATATGTAATGGATCTAGTAAGACAAGAAATGAGTTATTACGATTGATATAACATGAATACATTACGTACTTATATTGACATTGTAGAAAATTTAAATGAAGAGGTAAAATGGCAAGGTAGTCTATTTAACTACTTGTTTACATCTTTAGACAATGGTGAAGAATTAATTGATGCAGACAGTGGTGTATTTTATTCTCCAATAGTGTCTAGTATGATGACTAGATTACAAACAACCACTAATATGCGAGCATTACATTCCTTAGGTCCAGGTAATTTAATTAATCTAATTAATGCACAAAATAAAAAATCCAAACAAATAAGTGCTTTTACTATTGATAGTGAACAAAGTTTAACTTCCAGAGGAGTTTGGGCTGGATCAGGATTAATTGCATTAGTTCAAGGAGATGCTCATGTAGGTATGGCTGCAGATATGGAAAGCAGGGTAGACAAAAAAGGAATGCGATTAATTAATATTGGCCCTGCATCTGATATGTCAGGAGACATAGATTTTGACTTTTATAATAGTTCAGACTATAATAGTATGTATAGTGAACTAGTTGCTATGAGAGCTAAAATCTTAGCGCAACTTAATTTAGAAATGCAGGAAGAAGGTGTAAATGAACCTCAGTATCTATCAGGTAATGTTAAAACTAGAGCCATTAAGAGCTTTATAGATGGTATGGAACCTATAATTGCAAAACATCAAAATACATTTAATTACCTATTTGTCTCCCATATAAAAAATCAAAGTCAAGGTTACGAAGGTTATACAGACGACTATGATGAAATAGTTATGGGCAATTTTGTAATAAAAAAATTGTACATAGTGACAGGAGAAGACTTTGATGTTGATGATTGGTATCAAGGCTATTTTCCAAAAGATGGCGTATTTTGTTTACCTGATGATCCAAGTAAACCTTTAGAAAAAAATAATTGTATTAATATAAATTTTCCTGTAGAAGTAGTAGATATAGAGGAAATAGAAATATCTGATTTATTAACTTAATACTCTAAAAATTTTATGGTAGACCTTTGTAACTACTGGTTAAATGCTACTAGAGGTATAAATGTAAAGTTGGCTAATAAGGAAATTAGCCAATTACCATATTATGCTAACCCTCCTTTGTTATGTATAGATGGATTTTCTGTAAGTATTCAAGCAAACTCTTCCGCATATTGTTATCCCAGGGAAGACAATTGCAAATTATATGAAAATGTAGAACTAGGTTATCCTAGTAAATTTGATGATTTAATCTATGAATGGGCTGAAGATGATAGTGCTCCATGTCGCACAGTTTATGGATACGTACCTGTTGACGTAGTAAATAGGTTAATAGAAAAGCATGGTGGATATGACTTAGAACAGCTTGTAGTTGACAAATTGTCTAATGTGCTGAATGGCTATAAAGTTTGTTAATACTGTTTTTGTAAAATAAATTCTATTGCAGACTCTGTTAATTTACTTGTTCTGGTCTGATCTTGATTTTTGATATTATAATTAAATGTACGGTCTAATAGTTCCAATTTACATATTTTATATCTATCTAAACTTTTTATTATATCAAGCAAGTTTATAGATTTTGCACACCAAGATTTTTCTTTGTATATAGTGAATGTCCATTTATGATCGCTATTAAATTTACTAGGAAAAAATCCTTGTTCGTATAAATCTTCATCAGGTATCATTACAATCATATATCCACCCTGTTTTAAAACTCTCCACCAATTTTGTAAACCAATATAAGGATCATGTAAGTGTTCTAAACAATGACTGGAATGTACAAAATCATAATAATTATCTGGTACCGATTTTAAATATTGAGCATCTCCATTGTTAACATCCCAAGGAGATACATTAATTAATTTAGGAAAAATGTATGCATAGTTTCCTAGGTTGTCACCTCCTGCACCTATATCTATTCCTGTGCCTACAAAATATTTTGTACTAAAGTTAATATCATGTATTCTTCTGTGTATACTTTTACTAGTTTCATTCATATTTTTTTAGGAATGTTCTTGCCAAGTTAGTGATCCTACTGCATCATCATTATTTGTTGTAGCAATCGCAGCTAAACAAAATATATCACTAACTCCTGCAATAGTTCTACCTAATTGTTGACTGAAGTCTACATCTGTTTGACTCACTGCAATACTGCCACCCTTGTTACTACCCACAAAAATACCTTCGTCTATAACAATACCACCTGATAATCCTGTTGCACTTATATCATAATCTACATCACTTAAATTATTTAGACTAGACCAGCTAGGATTAGTCAATATTGGATTTAATATTAATTGATACTTGTATGCGGCTTGTTGAAGTCCAAATAAATCAAATTTACTAGGTACTACAACGCTGTCTAATCTATTGTTCTTTAGTTTTATGCTTACTAAAGGAGTGTATGTTACATCACTAAGTGCTTTACCTGTTAATGGTGTACTAACAGACCTTGTCCTACTTCTGTTTACATATCCGCCTTCACTTATTACACTACTACATATCTGTTTCATACTGCTAGCAGGACCTGTACTTATTAATTCATATCTAACAGGCAAACTTGCTGTTGTCATATATACACCAGTTTCTGTATTAGCATGATGAAAAATATGACAGGTTATAAATTGACCATTTATTACAAATCCTGTTCGTACACTGCCGACTCCTAACCATTCTATATCACACCAAAAAATTTGTGCTCGATCTTCATTTAAATCTATGCCACTAGGACCTGTTCCATCTAGTTTGTCTACATTCCAAAATGGTTGGGTTATACCAGTGTCAACAACTGAACCTGTAATACTACTTCTTTTAACAATTTTTATGTCAGTACCATCTAATTCAAAAAATATACCATTTTCAGCACCGTAATAACCTGCTCTTTTTGTTACGCCTGCTGTAGGAGTTCCCATTGCAAAAGTTGTCAAAGACAATAAACTTTTGCCTGGTTGGTAACTGAATACTGTTTTTGATTGTCGTATAACACTTCCAGCACCTGTGGTGCTCATTTGCATACTGCTTTCATTAGGTAAATGATTTATCGCCCCTGTGCCTGATAATGCAGTGTCCCATTTAAATGGATTGTCATCATAACGTAGGCTACTATCAAACAAAGTATACATGTCACTAATTCTTAATCTACCAAAAGCATCTACACTGTTATCCAAATTACCTGTAGAATTATAAGATCCCGGAGCTATTTGTATTGTGCCATCTACTGTAATACTGCCTCCATTATCATCTATACTCACAGGTTCAGGCAGACTATCTACACTCACAGTACCACTTACTGGTTGTATTGCAGGAAAATTATCTATTGTTAAATTTCCAGGTATGTTTACTGTACCACTAATATCAATACCTTCTCCAATACTCACCCTTAATTCAGGTTCTTGGCTGTCGCTATATTGCATAGCTTTGTGTAAGTTTTTTAAATTATTATCATCTGGGTGTGTATACGGCATCTTTAAAATCCTTGTATTTTATCTAAAGTTTCTTGAGTTTTTTCTCTTGCTTCTATTTCTAATGGATTATTCCAGTACCCATATTTTAAACTATAGAATGTGTACAATAAAATAAATCCTATCCAAGTATATCTTTCATACTGGTCCATGTGTATATCTTCGTGTATTCTTACATCTTGTCTATCTAATGTTTTTTGGTCTCTGTACCAAGCAGTTGTTTTGCTTATTGTTATAGCATTAAATTTTTTTGGAAAAAATAATGTAAGCCATTTAGGCATTAATTTATGATTTTTCATACATGTGTCGTCCAAGGTCTGTGAGGCAATAAACCACCAGTATTGGAATTGTTTACTACATTATTTCCAACATATTTTGTAGGTAAGCTATCTATATCATATTGATTCCAATATCTATAACCAGCAGTATTAGGAGTTTGTCTTTTGGTTTGTGCTAAATTTAGTTTAGCAATTTGTCTTTGTTCTTTTGTCATTTTTACTCCTTTTTAATATTTATATCAAATAAGTATTGACATCATAAAATATTAATTTATAATAAGAATTATTACGCTAACATTTCTTTAACATTTCAAAAGTAAATATACTAGCATGAAAAAATTATTTTTTATAGCATGTACAGCATTGTTGACCATGTCAGCAAATGCACAGACAGACAACACCACATACACACCCGTTACATTTGAAACGGAAGAGCAGTTCGCCGAGCATCTTATAAACAAGACTGTGGAACTTTACACCCCTACCCAAATAATAGACATAGAGTGGCAAGGATTAATGAAGCGTAATCACTTTTCTGTCTGCCTAAATTTAAAAGATACTAAAATAAAATTATATGCTCCGTTTTCAGTATTAGAAGAACAGTATGACGGAGCGTTGCTAACACTAGAATTGACTTTTTAAGGAGAAACAATGGATGCAACATTACTCTATACAATAGTAGGTTTTACGTTAGCTAGTTATTCTGTTGTCGCAAATGACAGTGTGCAAACACTTGGCACGTGGATCGCTAGTAACAGCAAAAGATTCCAATGGTACACGATGTGGGCTGCAGCAAGTTCATTATTGCTGTTTACTCTTTGGTATGGTTGGTACACTAATGCCGGAGATATTTCCTACGGCAGATTAGATAAAATTCCTTATCAACCCGTTCAATGGTATCATGCTGTAGCACCAATGATACTTGTAGCCCTAACTAGGTTTGGTGTACCTGTGAGTACCACATTCCTTGTGCTAAGTGCATTTGCTAGCACAGTTGTATTAGAGAAAGTGTTGCTAAAATCTGCAATGGGTTATCTAGTTGCTGCGGCTGCTGCATATGTAATATGGCTAGCTGTGAGCAAGTACTGGGAAACCAAGGATGATATTCCAGAATCACATGACAAGTGGTGGAGGGTGGCACAGTGGTGTACAACCGGTTGGTTATGGTTTACCTGGTTAAGCCATGATATGGCTAATATTGCTGTTTTCCTACCTAGAGAAATTCCTGTAGAAACAATGATCATTATAAGCGGAGTTTTTGTTGCAGGTCTTGCATATATGTTCCACGAGCGAGGTGGAAAGATACAAGAGGTAGTTCTAAGTAAAACTAATACCAGTTATGTACGCTCTGCGACACTTGTAGATTTAATCTATTCTTTAATACTTTGGTATTTTAAAGAATATAATAACGTTCCTATGTCAACAACCTGGGTATTCGTAGGTTTGCTGGCAGGACGAGAACTTGCATTTGCAACAGTAAATGGCAAATACAAGTTTAAAACTGTCTTTCCTTTGGTTGGGAGAGACTTTTTCAAAATGATGATTGGGCTGGCATTGTCAGTTGTAATTGTCTTGGCTATCCATGGATTTGCTTTCCAAGGATTTGCTAACTTTTAATTATTAAGCTGAAACGGGTGTAAAAACCCTTAGTTTTTTATACGAAAGGAAACTAATGAAAAAACTAATCGCACTAATTTCTTTTGTGTTTATTGCAACAGTTGCAATTGCAAAAGATCAAATCACTATCGTAGGTTCAAGCACAGTTTATCCGTTCACAACTGTTGTAGCGGAGAAACATGGTCAAAAAGGATTCCGAACACCAATTGTAGAAAGCACAGGAACAGGTGGAGGAATGAAATTGTTCTGTGCTGGTATAGGACCAACACATCCAGATTTCACAAATGCATCTAGAGCAATCAAGAAAAGCGAACGTGAACTCTGTGCAAAGAATGGAATCACAGACATCATTGAGATTCCAGTAGGAAATGATGGAATTGCTTTTGCTCAAAATAATTCTGCAAAATCCTTTAATGTCACAGTAGAAGAATTGTGGCAAGCAATGGCAGAGAATGGTTCAAAACCAAAAAACTGGAATCAGATTAATTCTGATTTTCCAGACCAAAAGATTCATATCCTTGCACCACCTCCAACTTCAGGCACAAGAGATGCTTGGGGAGAATTGGTGATGATGCACGGTTGTCCTGCGGAGATAAAGAAAGCAAACAAGAAAGATTGTGAACCATTTAGACAAGATGGAGCAGTTGAAGAAGCAGGAGAAAATGATACACTTATTGTACGCAGATTAGCCGCTGACCCAGAGTTGTTTGGAATCTTTGGATTCAGTTTTCTATCAGAGAACGGAGATTTGATTAAAGCAGCAACTGTAAATGGTGTCGAAATTAATTTGGATACAATCCAAAGTTATGAGTATCCTATTGCAAGACCACTATTCATTTATGGTAAAGGAGAGCATAAGCAAATCACTTTTGGTATGCAGGAATTTATGGATGAATATGTAAGTGATGCTGCTGTTGGCGAATGGGGATATTTGGGAGATATTGGTTTAGTGCCACTAGACCCAGGTAAACTTGAAGAAGTTAGACTAGCAGTAAAATAATCAATAAAAAGGCACCGTGTTCGAAGCTATAGCTATATACTTAGCAAGCATCGGCATTGGTTGCCTTTGCTTTATATTTTTAATGATTTATTTAGTTTACACAGACTCACACAAATAATAAAAAACAAATGATTACTTTAATTTTAGGAACCATGCTTGCACTAAGCGCCCTTGCTGGTGCATCGGCAATTGTTTTTGTTGTATACAAGATGATTACAGAATGTCATCACGACTATTGGTGTCACACAGATCGAATCAATCCAGAATTAAGCCACGGTAATACAGAACCTCATTACATAAATTAACTATGTTAGATTTAGTATTTTTTGCAATTATAGGCACAAGTGTAATTTGTGCGCTGATAATGGCTGGATTGGTTATTTTTAGTTTAATAGGATAATATGTTTACAAACCCTGAATTTATGTTAGCTTTAGGCTTTGCTATTGGTATTATAGCAGGATTGAATATTGCAAGATTTTGTTGGCCAGATGAAGGTGTATGGAGAGGCAAGTTTGCCGAAAAAGAAAAAGAATTGTGGAATAAAGAACGAGATTTAGAAAAAAAACAAAAAGATTTAGAAAATAGTTGACTTTTTTTATCAAGGTGCTATAATATTTGTATTGCAGTTGAACATGCCAGTAAAGAGGTTGCATGACACGAGACCAAAAAATTCAAGAACTAAGAGAAAAAATCCGTAACTGGGATGTTCCCCGTTTGGGTTTTGCAGGTAGGAGGAGACTTGAATTTATACTTAATGATCTTTTGAATAACTCTAACTGAGAGACATCATGTTTAATTTTAAAGATACCAAGCGATCAAATTCATCAAGTGATATCTACAATACTGCAGAAGTGTTAGCTCTTGCTTTTGCAGCACACCGCACTAACAAGGGATATATCAAGAATAGTGAAATACAATATCCTAATACAGATTGTGCAGAAACCATTGTAAAAAGATATGCCAACAAGGAGATTGTAAAATTTCAAATTACAGGAAAGTTTGTTCCCCAAGGTTATATTCATGTTCCTGTAAAAGACTGTGATAGAGAAAATGCTGAAAAAGCAGTAGCACATTTCCAAAAATATGCTTTTGGTATTTTGGGAGGAACATTAAATGATTTTCAAAAGAATATTTTGGATATTATTTTTAATGAAAAAGTAGGAAAATATGATTTGGGTTTACTTGCATATGTTCCTGAAATGATTGCTAGAGATGCCAAACAAGATACGTTAGAAGATACGCTGGAAACTGTTTATGCTAATAGTCAATACATTGGTAATGTCAAAGATAAATGGGCTGGTAAAATCACTATACTTAATAGTTTTTTCAGTAATAATTATCAATGCTGGATTTATAGTGCAGGTACAGATGGAAACTTGGTTAGCTTTTTTAATAAAAAAGAGTTAGAGGTTGGAAAAACTTATGATGTCACTGCTAGAATTAAATTCCATGGACAAAACAGAATCAAAAATCATTTCAAGGAAACCACAATCAACTATGTAAAATTTGTTTAATCCTGATCTATTACATTGGTGAGATAGAATTCTATCTCACTTTGCATTCTGGGATTATATAAATAGTTTACTCTAAACCTTGTAGTAGTATCTCCAGTAGCAAAGATCTTACCTTTAGGAACTGTAATAGTCAAATATTCTGCATCTATACTAACACCTGCCTCGGGATCATCACTTACTTGAAAAAACAATTTTTCTGGCATATCTTTTGCTATGTCATATTGTTTAAGAGTTGGTCTATAATCAGTAGCCATTTTTGAAATTGCAGGTGTATTTTTTAATGTTAAATAACTTTTAGATCCAGGATCGAATGCATTATCGCTATATAGGTCTAATGTTTTTGCTATTGTTTTTCCGCTAAAAGTTCTACTTGTAGAACTTATATAAGTTTCTATTTCTGATAACCCCATGAAAAAATCCAGAATGTTTTTAATATAATCATCATCTACTGGCCAAATCCACTGAGATTTCGTTTTTGTTTCTTGAGGAGGATGTGGTTTGTTAGTACTGTAGTCTACAACTTCTAAGCTACTTTTTTCCCAAAAAACAGCCTGTGTTTTTTCAGACGGATGTATAATTCCTTGCCCTCCACTGTCATATACTCCTTCATATCCCAGTTTTTTGAATATATTGCTCCATAATATTGTGTTGCCTCTTTCTACTTTTGCAATTTTTGCTGCTACAGCAACTTTTTTGTTGTTATAATCTATAGGCTTACTTTGACCTGTAATTAAATTTTCAATATATTCATCGTTACCTGGTAACACTGAAAAGCCAATTCTGCCTTTTAACCAAAAAAACAACCATCTAGTTGCATTCCAAAGTATACCTCCTGGTGTGGTATTTTTTGCATCTGCCTCAGCAGTATTGATTAATCCTTTAGCATATTCATATGCAGCACTGGGATTATTAATTTGATTCTTCTTTATAAATTGTTCTACAAATATGTTAATTAATTTTAGTTCGTCTTTTTTCCAATCTGCTTCTGTATATTTTTCTAAGTCCAGTATATTTTCTGGATTCTTTACACGAAGAACATAAACTCCTGGAGTTTTACCTTGAAAGGGAACATCCAGTCTATTTGTTTTGGTATTCTTGGTTTTATTAAAAAGTTTTTTAAGAGGATATGTATATAAACCATTTGGTGTATTATAAATGCTTTGAGGATTGACACCAATCTTATTAATTTCTACAAAACTAATGAATATATTAGGGTCATTAGCATATTGTTTTAGATCATCTAAGACTCCAATTTTGGGATTTTTTTCTGGATTTCTTCGTGCCTCAGCTATTTCATAATAACGCAATTTGGTCTCCAAAGGATAAATACTTTTAGATATTTATTAAAGTTTTTTGGTTGCTTGCTAGTTGACTTGGTTACCTCCATCCTCCATCCGCCCAAGTTAATTGGCAGCAACCACCCGCAAAAAAACATTGACATTTTCCTTCCAAGACAGTATAATAATAGCAGTTGTTTAGATTATTAACCTTTTTGCAGGATTGCAAATGACGTTAGCCTACAAGAACGACATAATAGATTTGTATGGTAAAACTGCTGCAAGAGTAAGTGGCATGGATACAACATCCAGTAAACTGGCCTACGAGCTTGGTTACATCAAGGCTACTTTAGCAGAGTTTATAACTGATGAGCAGGTTGGTCAACTTCTAGAAAGAATTAACTATATTGATCAAAAAGGCGCAAATGGACATAACTGAAATCCGCAAACATGCTATTGAGATGGCACGTAACGCTGACAGTGTTACTGACGACCTTGCTTTGGAATACAAAGTAGAGGTTAGTATGGGTTATGACAAAGTAGTGGGACGTTATATTTTTAATAATGATCCTACCGAGACTATTTGGCTAGACACAGGCATTACTACTGATGATGCAGAAGCAGAACTACAGATGTTAGAACATTTACGTGACATTCATGAACCAGTAGAACTTCCAGAATACTTTTTCTAAAAAGGAATTATGACTAGTGAACAAATTGCATTAGCTACACAAAAGTTTGTTGAAAAAGGTGGAGAGATTAAATACTATGAAGAAAGACCAACTTATAGTTACAGTGATATTCTAGATGTGATTGAAAGAGTTTGTGAAAAAGCAGCATATACAAAAATGTCTAAAAAAGCAAAAGGAAAGAAAAAATGAAAGTATTTATATCTAATTACAAATACTATATTTCCCCAGGATTTGACATTGCAGATAACCTTTATGAAAAAGGCAAGATAAGTGAAAATCTAAAAAATAAAATTAATAATTTTTTAACAAATTTTTGGGATTGGTTTAATAAAAAAGTATGGCAAAAACTCAGAATAGAGTATGTGCATGTTGATAGATTTGATGTTTATAACATGGATAATACTTTAGCTAAAATTATTCATCCCATGCTTTTAGAATTAAAAAATCAAGATACAAGCTATCCTATTTTAGGTAGCGAATATAATGATTGTTTTTCTACTGAATTACAGATTCCTGATGATTTTGACACCGAATTTGATGACAACTTTATCCTTAAACAACGGTGGACTTATGTGCTAGATGAAATGATTTATGCTTTTGGTTTAATTGCAGGAGAAGAATATTACAATCATAGAGATAATGAAGAAATTACAAACAGAATGAATCGAGGATTGGAATATTTTGGTAAGTTTTACACTTGTTTATGGAACTAAATGTATAAAGTTGTTGAAACAAATTTGGAACAAAAAGTTATAGGGGTCGTTGATTTTAATGATATTGAAAAAAATGGCTCCTTGGAAACTTATTGGAATACCAAAATACAAACACCTACAAAGAGATTAATGACATTTGATTGGTCAGAAGCTAAACGTGTCTATGATGAATTAGATCAAAAATATCCCAGTAGATTTTTTGAAATAAGGAATTATCCTTAAATACAATAGTAACAGTCAAAGGATTGATATCTGGGAAGTTCCTCTACTAAGTGGGTACGTGCTGTAAGTAATGAGGATGCTATAATTTAAGCCTCTATCTATGTGATATGCGTAAAATTAGCGGAACCCCACTATATCCAACCTACAACCTATAAAGTTGTATGAAAAAATTTATTTTTTTGTTAACAAGTGTTTTTGCAGTAAGTTGCGGGTCACCTTCGGGTAGTAAAAATAATTTACAATCTGATGTAGACCAAGAAAATCCTAATGCAATAACAAAACCATACCAACCATATATTCCTGAAGAAATTACAGATGAAATTTCCCCTAAAAGATTAGCAGATAACTATAATGTAAATTACCAGAGAAAATGTGGTAGATATCAGGATATTTTTATTGGACCTATAAACATCAGAAATGGTGCTTGGGGAGTTGATAAAATTGATTATTGGTCTTTGTGTGTATATGGAGGAACTTGGAGTAAAGATAGCTACATGGATATAGGATGGCAATGGAATGTAAAATGGGACAGACCTACTGGAGTAACAACATATCCTAGTATTGGTTTTGGATATCATTCCTGGTGCAAAACTACTGAATGCGTAAATTTACCTAAATATTATCTTCCTGAAAAAATTAAAAATATAACTAAGTTGAATGTTGATTATGATGTGAATATTCAAGCTACAGGCACTTGGAATTTATTATTGAATATGTGGATTAGCAGAGAGAACAATCCTAAAACCTGGAAAGCTCCTGATCATATCGCTGATGAAATAGGTTGGTTTTCCGATAACAACAATTGGCCTAGAAATTCTGGTAAATATTTTGGGTTACAGGACTTTGGTATTGATGGAAAATGGCATGTTTATAAACACACAAATCACAAATGTTGGTCAAATAGTAAATGCAAAGACTTTATACAGTTTAGACCACATGTAAAAGATTCCAGTCGTGTTTTACATATGAAAATATGGCTTGATTATATGTTAGAAAAAGGCTGGATTAATAAAGATCATTATGTAAATAATATAAGGTTAGGTAATGAAACTGTAACTGGAAACGGAATAACCAAAATAAATAGGTTCTATGTGGAATATTAAAAAATGGAAAAGTCAGAAATATCAGAAATTATTCAGGAATTAATAGATTCACCAGAGATATTTAAACAAAGTATTGAAGTATATAAAAAATTACCTGACGGGCATCCTAACAAGAAAAGATTAGGAACAGCTATAAAAAATGCAAAAGAAGCAGCAATTAAACTAGATGTTTATTTAGAGGATTTGATATGGTCCATGGAAAGCGAAAAGATTCGTGCTTTATACGATTAGAAGATGGATATTTGATTGTAGATCAACAAAAGTTTGCAGTAGATCAACTTAGAGAAGCAAAAGAATTTATACAAAAATTTGACGAGGCAATTTTGGCTTGCGAAGGGGATGAAGAACTGCTACAATTAGAAGAGTTTATAGGTGAAATGGCTAAATTAAGTCCTGAAGCAGATGACAGTGATGTGCAAAGTTTCTATTTAAACTAAAGGTTATATGATTAAAAAATTATGGGTGGAGAAATATCGTCCTAATACTTTAAATGGTTATGTGTTTAAAGACGATAGTATGAAGAAAACTATAGAACGCTGGATTACTGAGCAGGATATACCACATATATTACTAAGTGGAGGTCCAGGAACAGGTAAAACCACACTAGCAAAAATTCTAATTACTGAATTAGGAATAAGTGATACAGATGTATTAACTATTAATGCTAGTAGAGAAAATAGTGTTGAAGATATCAGAACAAGAATTACAAGTTTTTGTCAAAGCATTCCCTGGGGTAATTTTAAAATTGTATTACTAGATGAGGCAGACTATTTAAGCCATAATGCACAAGGTGCATTACGTGGAGTAATGGAACAATATGCAAGTGTTGTAAGATTTATTTTAACATGTAATTACAGAAATAAAATTATTCCAGCAGTTCACAGTAGGTGTCAAAGCTTTCATATCAAAAGCTTGGATACTACAGAATTTACTGTCAGGATTGCTGAAATATTAACTGGAGAAAATATTGAATTTGATCTAGATTTACTTGATATTTATGTTAGAGCTTGTTATCCGGATCTTAGAAAAACTATTAATACAGTGCAACTCAATATTCGAAATAATAAACTTACAAAATCTGACAATGAAGAAACTAGTACAGATTATAAAATAAAAATATTAGAAATGTTTAAAACAGGAAAATTGGTAGATGCAAGAAAATTTGCTTGTGCTAATTTACCTGCAGACGAGTATGAAAATTTTTATAAATTTTTGTATCAAAATTTAGAATTTATTACTAAAGATACTGCAAAACAAGACGAAGCAATTCTAGTTATTCGAGATGGGTTATATAAACATTCATTAATTGCTGATCCTGAAATTAATTTAAGTGCCACAATGATACAATTAACACAATTATAATTTTTATACTTGAAACAAAAATGTATCTAAAGGTTATGAAATATTTTTAGATACATTTTTAAAATAGTCCAAGACCTCAACATGTATTATTTGTACATGTTTAGTATTTCAACCACCGCTGGATGACGCTGAACATCTTCATTACGCATTTGTACATATCCTAATCTATCACTAGGATTGCGTTGTAGAAGATCTATGAAATGTTGTAAACCATTTTCTTCATAACCGCGATCATGTTGTTCTAAATCTCCTGTTATCACAAACTTAGAACCATCGCCTATTCTGGTTAATAGCATTTTCATTTGATTTGATGTTGCATTTTGCATTTCATCAGCAATCACCCAGGCATTCTTAAAAGTTCGTCCTCGCATATAAGCCAAAGGACAAATTTCTATAACACCATCTTGTAGCATGGTGCTTAACTGACGTGGATGATAATATTCTTCAAAAATATCAAATATAGGTTTAGTCCATGGCTCCATTTTTTTATTTAGGTCACCTGGTAAAAAACCATGTTGCTCATCAACGCTAACTGTGGGTCGTGTAAGTACAATTTTTTTATAGCAACCTTTCTGTAAAGCTCTTATCCCTGCGCTACATGCAAATAAAGTTTTTCCGCTGCCAGCTGGGCCAACAGAAATAACCATGTCAGTATCAGGATTATGTAAAAGTTTATCGTAGATTCGTTGCTGCGGGCTTTTTGGGAAAATAAGGGCGGGTTTTTTCTTTTGTTGATAGATGTCTTTTTCAACAAAAGCTATATCACTATGCAACTCGCTTCTTCTCTCTCTTCGTGCCATAAGACTCCTTTATAATTAAAAAGGTCTTGGACTATTCTTATTTACCGAATATAATAAATACTTTTATTAAAGGGTGTTATTATGGATCAAAAAGCTTTAGATAATTTATATAGAACCCAGAGTAGATTATTTAAAAATAAAAGTGTTTTAGAACTGCTTTTAGAAGTTGAAGGTATCTTTGAGCAACTTGGATTATATGTTTATGATAACTGGATTGAAGGTAAAATCATAGATGGACCAGTTATTAGCAGACACTGGATAAAATTTACATTAATGTATGATCACGATGAAATGCCAGATCCTGACGGTGCTCTACGTTTAACACAATATGATATACAAATAGAATTTGCAAAAGATCAATATCCTGTTGTTCGCAAAATTGTTAGTCCTGATGATTTAGATCAACGTGTAAGTAATGAAGATTCTCCTAGCAATAATAAACGCAGAGCCAAAATAGATTATAAACCAGTTTGGTTAGTAAGATGCAAATTTCCTAGAAGTTTTGTGGATGATTTTTACAGTGATTATGCTTTTGTAGATGGAGATGAGATTGACATAGAAGATACGGAAGAAGCAGAAGATTTTGACCTGGATACAGTATATGAAAAAAATTAAGTATAATTTGTTAAGAGAAGGATTAGAAAAACATGATCTATTAGATCTAGTAGATAATACTATTATAATAGATAAGTTTAAGCCTAAATTTGGTAAAGATAAAGATATTATTGTTACTGCTTTTAGTTGTAAAGCAGAAAAAGCAGCAGACGATTTAAGCGATTTTATAGAAAAAGGAAACTATGAAATACCTTTGCAGGACTGTGAAACCAGTTTTGCTCCTGACACAAATGGAAATTGGTTAGTTTTCATTGAAACAGACAGAACTCGTCAATATCCCAAATTGCTACATAAAATTATACAAGATGTTGAAAGACTAACTGATAAATTAAAATGGAATTTTATACCATTGGGAAAAAAATTACCCATACCTTATAGTGTTGCAAATATTGAAAAACATGTTATACTTAGTAGTAAAGAATATGTTGTTCAACAAGAGCAAGATAATATTACAGAACGAATTAAATTTTTAAACAAATATTAATATGCAATTAGTAGCTGAAAACGATCCTGTTTTGCATCAGCCCACTAAACCTTTTGTTTTTTCAGAACATAACGCTGATAAAATAGTTAATGAAATGGCTCAAATAATGTTTGAAGAACATGGAATAGGTTTGGCTGGTCCTCAAGTAGGATTTCCATACAGTGTTTTTGTAATGAAATGGATGGATGATTCTGCCATAGGTATTTTTAATCCTGTTATTACAAAACTAGATGAAAATACAGAAAAGTTTACTGAAGGATGTTTGAGCTTTCCTTATATAGCACTAAATATTACACGGCCTTCAACTTGTACTGTGTCATTTACTACAAGTGAAGAAAAAATAATTAGTGCCGAACTAACTGGTATACATGCTAGGTGTTTTTTACATGAATATGATCATTTGCAAGGTATAAATTTTCAAAAACATGTTAGTAATTTGCAACTAGATATTGCTAAACGTAAAAGAAACAAAATCCTTAAAAAAATCAAAAGACATGCCAACAACAAGTGATAAAGCAGACGTTATAATTAACAATAGTTTTAGACTTGCACAAAAATACAAACATGAATATCTTACAACAGAACATTTGATGTATGGTATTTTGAGTGATGAAACTATTGTTGAGTTTTTGGATCAAAACGATATTCAAACTAATGATATAGTTGAGGCATTAATTACATACATTGAAAATGATTTAACAGATATAATAAAACAAGATGTAAATAAACCCAAAAAGACTTTGACTATAGACAGAATCTTTCAACGAGCTTTTGCCCAGGCACTTGTTAACAATAAAACCGAAGTAGATTGTTTTGATATACTTTCAAGTATATTACATGAAAATACAAGTCCCAGTGTTTATTTTGCAAACATACATGGTTTAGATAAAGAAAGTATAAAGCAAATCATTAGTCAGCAGCAACAGGATGAACATCTTGTGAAAATACAGGAACTACTAGATACTTTTTGTACTGAGTTAGTAAGTAAAATTGATACAAATAAAATGTATTGTGTAAGTAGAGATACTGAATTACATGATATGACAATTACTTTAGGTAGGTTTAATAAAAGCAATGTAATGTTAGTTGGCGAACCTGGAGTAGGAAAAAGCACTTTGATTTGGGGCCTA
>Ga0099848_1000063_pt1 | contig 39015 bp, 26 predicted proteins | sample CB_VirMetaG_3_FD_78179 | JGI IMG/M metagenome (GOLD analysis project Ga0099848, IMG submission 78179) | Freshwater to marine saline gradient viral communities from Chesapeake Bay - CB_1508_1S Viral MetaG | ecosystem: Environmental > Aquatic > Marine > Coastal | place: USA: Chesapeake Bay...
CACTATCCAAAAAGTGCTTAGGTTTGAATGAATGTATGAAATCCAAACGTAGCTTGAGGGAAGCTTGCTACATCTGCACATTGGTAGCAGACATATTCCACAATTGGAGTGGACGGACGCTCCTTATTTTGATCGGCAAAACAACTGGTAATATGTAAAGAAAAATGCCAAAACCTTTGCACGTTTCAAAAACATGTAAAGAAAATGAGAATAAAAACGATTGCTAATTCTGATGAAAGAATTTACAAACAAGACAGCAATGAATGAGAAGAATAAAGTAACCAATAACGATTTAGGTGCTGTTATGGCTAATACTCCTACTGTTTACTTGATGGAGATTGATAATGAAGCAACGGTAGTGATTGCTCGAAACATAGCAGAAGCAATGGATAAGGCTGAAAAGATTGCAAAGAAAGATTACAAGATGATTTATAATAAAAGCTTGCCTTTACTGTATTAGCCATAAATCCCCAAAGCTTTTATATTTAAAAACGCAAATAACACACACCATGTCAGGGAAACAACTACTGAAAGAGTATAATTCAATCCACAAGAAAGATTCTGAACGTGCTTTATGGCATTTGTTTAAAGCCCATGAAGAACGTATAATTGAATTACTTGATCAAAATTTAGATGATGAAAGATTTCACAAACTGTTTAGACAAGCTGATATTACTGGTAATTCAGATATTGATATGGCAATATGGCATTTATTACATAGCGCTACTGTATTTTGGGAACTTTTTGAAGAAGACAAAAAATCATCATAAAGGATTTTTTTACAGAAAAACCCAACAAATAATAGAAAAATGAAAGACCCTTTTAAAGAAGCGTTGCACAAACCTTCAAAAGAATCTCTTGAGTTCAAAAAAGAAGTCAGAGAGCTTTTATTGACAAGCGATTACTCTAAAGAAATTGTTGAAAAAACAATTTTGCAGAAAGTTCATTTTAAAGGTAACAAAGAGCAAATTACTTTGAGTTATTCTCCTGAAATGCATTCTAAAGTTTTATCTGTTTGGGATGAATTTCTCAGAAACTGTTACTGGAATATGTCATCTTATGATCCAGACAACAGTAAAATGATCACTATTTTTCGTAATATTGATACATTAAGAAGCGGTATTGAAGCAAAAATGAAAAATATGCGATAAAAAATTCAAAAGAGTTTTTTGTCTAAAAATAATCTTAAATTAGCTAAATCTTTTAACCAACAACAACAAAATCAATGAAAAAACAACTTGAAGAGTTTTCTACTGAAAAAGAGAAAAAAGAATTTCTTTTGCATTTGTTATCAAATGATTATTTAGACCCTTTTGTTGCTCACAACACAAGCGACATAAATGGCTTTTATGAAAATGAAAGAAATAAACCAACTACAGAAAGAGTTGGTTACAATTTAATGCTCACGGTAACTGAAATCTCTGAAGCAACTGATGCTTTGAGAAAAATAGTTATCGAAGAAAATCAATCTTCTGACGAAGCTATTTTAAATCATATTCAAAAAGAATTTGACGTAATTGCAGAAATACTAGAACTTTATGATAAGTTACTATTTATTGATTCATTAGATATTTTAAAACGATATTTTGAAAATCCGTTTATAAAAGAAAAAATAGAATTTTTGAAAGATGGTTTTTTATGGGAACTCTGCGATGTGATCATTCGCGTGTTCGATACGATAGGTTGGTTTGAAAAATTAACAAATCAAGAAAACAGTATGAAATCTATGGCTTTGCTAAAAATTATTTTAAGTCGAAATCTAATGCGAGATTATCGCCACGGTAAAAACTCGTAATCGACCCGGACTACAAAAAAGCCCTCTAGTAGACCTAGGGGGTTTATTTTTGAATCAAATCTCTCTCTTAACATGAACGACTTAATCGAAACTGATGAAAGACAATGTGAAAATTGTGGGGAACCTATTTCTTGGAATACAGGAGAATTCTGCAGTACAATCTGTAGAATCGAATATTCCAGAGACTTTATCGAAGAATGATTTTCAATATCGAGCAAACAATTGTCTTTATAGAATTCGAAAGCTTGGTCAACGCACCATCATTGAACTTCTTGAGCACACTGGGGAGTTTACCAGCAAGCAAATAGTTGTCAAGAAAAAACACTCAGTCAAAAAACCGAAAAACGTTTCGGCAGGTTTAAACTTAGGTTTATGATCGGATACTCGTATGATATTGAAACATTTCCGAATGTTTTTAGTATCGCATTAACTAGGTTAGACAACACTCAAGATAAAAGATTTGTAGCTGTATGGGGTGTAGATGAAAAACCTAGAGATGCAATCAGAGAAATATTTCAAAACATTATAAAAGAACATCCAGAAATACAATACGTTTCATACAACGGTTGGGATTTTGACGATATTGTTTTAAACTATATCGAAAAAAATAACCCAACAAATTTAGAAATTCAGAAATTTATTGATTCGTTTATTAAAGAAAAAAATTCAGAACGAAAGAATTTCATCATTAAGCCTTACAAAAGAGGTTGGATGAAATCTTACGATTTAATGAAATTGTTTAATACAATTGATAGAGTAAGTTTAAAAGTTTTGGCTATTTCTATGAATTGGCCTTTAATTATAGACTTACCTTTCAAACCAGGAACTTTTATTCCTGAAACATCCGAAAACAAATCTAATTTGCAAATTTACAACCAAAACGATGCTGATATTACTGCAGCAGTTTATGAAAAATTGTATAGTGAAATAATTCAAAGATATAATGTAACAGCTAGATATGGTATAAATGTAACAAATGCATCACAATCAACCATGGGTTCTAAGTTGATACAAGATATGTATTGTAAACATACCGGTATGTCACCTCAACAGTTTTCTAAATTGAGAACTTACAGAAACAAAATAGATATGTCGGAAGTAATTGATTCAAATATAGTTTTTGAAACAAAAACATTACGCAACTTAAAAGAAGAGTTAGGTAATACTATATTCAAAGCTTCAAACTTTTTTGACATAAAAAAACAAGATGTTAATTTTAGCAAACGATTTTTATACGGAAAAACGATTTACAAATTTGCTATGGGTGGTTTACATTCTGAACATCCTAAAAGCAAAAAATTAATCAGTACAAAAGATATATGGATGGAAGATGCTGACGTAGCAAGTTACTATCCAAACAGTATGATTAATCAAAAAGTTTATCCGTTGCATTTAGGTGAAGCATTTCTTGAAGTTTATTCACCTGTTGTTAAACAAAGAATGTTTACAAAAGATAAAATTGAAAAATATGCTTTAAAAATTAGTATTAATGCTATTTTTGGTAAAATGGGTTCAGACAAAGAACCTTATTATGACCGATTTTGTCTTTACCAAGTTACAATCAATGGTCAATTTTATTTACTTGTGTTAGTTGAATGGTTCGAAGAAGCCGGTATTGAAGTATTTTATGCAAATACAGATGGTGTAACTGTTTGGTTAACTAAAAACAAAGTAGATGAATACCATAGAATTTGTAAAAAATGGCAAGAAACGTTTAATTTTATTTTAGAATTTGCAACCATTGAAAAAGCTTTGATTAGAGATGTAAATAATTACACAATGCTTATATCAGAGTCTAAAGATGGTCGTCATTTTAAAGAAAAAGGTGAATTTATAAGAGATGTTAAATTTGGTAAAAAACCATTTCAACAAATTGTACCTAAAGCTGTTCACGAATATTTTTACAACAATATACCTTTAGAACAAACAATTCGTAACTCAAATACAATTTATGATTATGCAATGTATAAAATGGTAGGTGGTACTCAAACAGCAGAATTTCATTATTTAACAAAAGTTGAAAACGAGTTTGTCAAAAAAATTGAACAACTTCAAAAAGATAACCGATTTTATGCTTGTACTGTTGGTAAAGGTGGTAAGTTTTTCAAAAATAAAAACGATCAACTTCACAACATACTAGCTTCTTCGGGTATTGATTTGTTAAATAATGTAAAAGATACAAATCCATCAAACTATTTCATAAATCATAATTATTATTTAAGTCAAGCAAAAAACACAATAAACAATTTCGACAACGAACAACTAACACTTTTCTAATGAAAGCTCAAACAACAAAAATCACAGTTAAAGACCTCCAAGCGATATTTTTGTCTAAATCCGAAATACCTTTGTATTTATGGATACCTTTCTTGTTTTTTGATGTAAATACAGCAATTGGTATATTGGTTGTTTTAATAATCGTTTTGTTAATCTATATTAAAAAATACGGTTGTAGAGTAAGACACATACCGGGCAGTAACTGGCCAAATTTAATTAGTATTGTTTATTCATATTATGCATTTTACAACAATTTACATAAAATTCAATACATTTATTTTATTTACCATTTCAATAATTTTAAAACTTATTACTCAAATGAAGAACCAAATGATAGACGTAAAATATACGGATGTCGTTCTGATTTAGATTTAGATGGTGTAAAATCAGACAACTATGAATTAATAGCTGCTTACTCAGGAAAAGATTTAAGTAATTATCCATTTATGATTGAAAATGGTTTACGAAATCATAACATAATTCCTTGCGTTTACGAAAGACATGAAAAAAAGTTAGAATTTACTTATGACAACATTGAAATTGTAAAAACAAATAATAATATTGTATTAGCATTATTTATTATGCATTTTGAAAAAAATTCAAAACCTGTTTTTCCTTGGGCAGGTGGTGACAAAATTAATTTGACTAAAACAATCTACCACTTTTCAGTAGATAGTTAATAAACAGAACCCTGTGTAAACAGGGTTTTTTTAACTCAAAACTCTACAAAATGACGTTTGTAAAAAACATTGAAAAGATTAAAGAACTACATAAAAAAGGTGTAGAACTTTATGAAAAAACTGATGTCTGTTTGTTTAAATATGCAACAGGCGTTGGTAAATCAAAACAAGCTATTGATATTATTGCAAAAGGTGTAGACACTCTTTTTAGCGATAAACCTGTATGGTGTCTTGTTTATTTTGAAACAAGTCATTATCAAAACTGGCTAGATGAATTTACCAAATGGGGTCGTGAAGATTTGTTAGATTATGTAGTATTTTCAACGTATGCTTCATTGATTCGAAACTTAAAAAAACAATCATACAATCATTTTATTTTTGACGAAGCGCATCATGCATTCAGTCCTAAGATTTATCCAATAATGACTGAATACATGAAAAAAGGTATCTTATTAACAGCTACTATCAACTTTGATCAAAAAGTTAAATTACAGTTTGACTTAGGTAACAAAGATTTGAAAGTAGGTGTTATGCAATATACCCTCGAAAATGCTATCAAAGATCAAGTTTTACCAAACCCAGATATTTGGCTTGTCTGGTCTGAACTAGACAACAATATAAGAAATCAATTCATTGAAATCAGCCGGGGTGGTAAAGTCAAGCTCAACAAAATGGAAACCATTGTTTGTGACTACGGTAATCATTTCGCGTATCTCAAAGGTAAACAACCAATAAAGTTAAAAATTCGATGTACAATGTACGAAAAAGTTCGTTACTACGAAGAACAAGTAAATTACAATCGAAACATATTTTTTAACTTACAAGAAGAGTGGGCCAAAAACAAATGGATTCAATCTGGTTTGAAACGCAAAAAAGTAATTGCTGAAGCAAAAACAGAAACCATTAGAAAACTGGCTAAAAAGCTTGAAGATAAAAGAGGTGTTTTCTTTTGTATTGGTATTGACCAAATCAAAGAACTAACTACTGAATTTGGTATTCATTCTAAAAACAGCGCTAAAGAAAATGAACGTCGATTAGCTGATTTTCAAAATGGCACAATCAATCATCTTTATGCCGGTCAAAAACTAGTAGAAGGTATGAACCTTGAAGGTATTGATTTTGTAGTAATCGTTCAATTAGCCAAAAAAGACTTAACAACCATTCAAAAAATGGGTCGAGGTCTTCGATCAACAGCACCTGAAATTTTTATCATATTGTTAGCAAATACAGAAGATCAAAACTTCTGGAAAGCGAACGAAAAATCAATACCAACTGAGTTTGTAAAAAACTACTTGGATAGACCATAAACTTCTCAACAATTTGTTGAAAAATAACCCTAGTAAAATAGGGTTGTTTTTTGTACATTTACCTGAAAAACAGCCAGTTATGACAGATAATAAGTCATATTTTGACATGAGTTTAGAAGAACGAAATATATATTGGACAACATATTGCATTAATTTACTGGAACAATATAAAAAAACAAGTCAAAAATTAGCTGATTTAAATTCAAGAAAAGAAAACCGCAAATTCAAGATAATCACAAATGATGCAATTGTTGTTGAATACAGAAAATTGTTAAATGAAATATCAGAAACATCTATGAAAAACGAAAGACTTTTGAAAGAAATACGTTTTGTGTTTAAAAATGTTAGATTAACGTCTTTTGTTGATTTGAGTAACCCGATTGAAGAAAAAACCGCAAAATCAAAAAGCAAAAAACGTGAGAAAGTTAATAATTGACGTTGAAAAACTCATTGCGTCTGGATTAAGTCCAAACGATTATATTATATTGCTTTTATCTATAAAAGGTGAATCTAATTATTTAGGTGATATAAATTTTATGGATAAAGGTTATATAAATTTAATAACTGATGATTTGATTTCAAAATACGGTAGTATTACTGAAAAAGGTATGCTTGTTTTAAATCAAGAATATGACAAAATAACACATATTGTACAAAGTATATTAACTCAATGGTATAATTTTGAAGAAAAAACAACTACGTCTCAGCATTTAAATTCTATGATTATTTGGTTCATGCGAGAGTACCCTGAAGTAAATGCTGAAGAGATCATTACGGCTTCTGAAGAATACATTGAAAGCGTTTCAGATAAAAAATTTCTCATGTACTTGAAAAATTTCATTCGCAAACTAGATAATTTCGGTACTGTTGAAAGTGAATTGTACAAATGGGTTATAATTGTCAGAAACAAAAAACGTAATCAAAATAACCGAAACTTTGATACCAGAGTATGAAAAATCCATACATACGCGCTATTGAAAAAGTTGAAGAAAACTGGTCAAGAGAAAACAACGTTATTCCGTATGGATTTGATAACGTAAGTTACTATTTGCCGGGTACTGAAAAACAAACTTTTTCTATAATAACCGCTAGTTCTGGTGTAGCTAAATCACAGTTTACAGATTTCATAGCTGTTCACAAACCTATGGAAATGTTCTGGGAACTGCACAAAAAAAGTCAAAGTCAAACGAGTCCTTTCAAAGTTAAAATTCTTTATTGGTCTTTAGAAATGGCTGCTGAGATCAAAGGTCTTCAGTTGTTATCACATCACATTTTTCAATCAAATGGTGGATATAACAATCCATTTAATGCACCGAGATATGGGTTAAAAACTATGTTAAGTATCTACAATGACAAACGTTTAACAACTGTTCAAAAAGAAGAACTCAAAGCTTATTCAGAGTATTTCGAATGGTTTTACGATCATGTAGAAATAATAACTGGTAGAACAAGTCCTTATGGTGTGTACACTACTTTGTACGAATATTTTAATAATGAAAAAATAGGTAAAATTCATTACAAAACTGTTACATCAAATCATTACAATCCTGATACAAATCAAACCGAACAAATTGAAAAAGAAGTATTCGATTATTATGAATACAATTTAGAAAATAAAAATTTGTTTGTAATAGTAGTAATAGATCATGCTAGTTTAATTTCGGCAAACAAATTTACTGATTTACGTTTAGCCATGGAAAAATTATCTATGCATTTACTTGAAATAAGAAATATGTTTGGTCCAAGTATTTACATGATTCAACAACAAGCTTCTAATCAAGAAAGTAAAGATAATTTTATGCGTCCTACTTTGTCTGGATTAGGTGATAACAAAGCCGTACAACGTGACGTAGATTACGTTATTGGTTTGTTTGATCCTGTTAGAGCAAACGAAAAATATTGTTTAGGGTTTGATATGAAACGTATGAATCCTAGATACAGAGAAGGTAGTATTCTTAAATCAAGATACGGTGTTTCTAATATTCGTTGGAGTATGTTTTACGATGGTACTACAGAATCTTTTTGGCAACTACCAAGTGAAGAGCATTGCAAGAAGTCTGAGTACAATCAAATTATTGAATCTTGGTACAGATTAGCAGAAAGCTTACCAATTGTAATGTAACCCAAAAACCAAAATAAACATGGCAGAGTCCATTGCTTTAGTCGGGCCATCAGGCTCCGGCAAAACCTTTTCTTTGCGAAATTTAAATCACGAAGAAACATTTGTTTTTAGTCCTTACAAACCGACCCTTTCAATACCGGGAGCTAAGGCAAAGTATTCAAAATACGATACTAAAGAAAACACAGGTAACTTTATGCTTCAACCTAATATGCAAATATTGGGTCAATGGGTGAAGTATATTGCTGAAAACAGACCTGAAATCAAAAATATCGTTATTGAAGACTTTTCTCATTACATGACTTACTATTTGATGTCGGCTGATTTTCGAGGTAAAGGTGGTGGTAAGATGGCTTATTCTCGATTTGAAGAATTTGCTCACGATGCTTACACAGCGTTATTTGCTAACACACCGTATCTTCGAGATGATTTGATGATTATTTATATTTTTCACGATGATCACGTTGAAAATATGCAAGGTGGTTTTCGTAAAATTCGTGTTACTGCTGGAAAGATGCTCGATGAAAAAATCGACTTACCGTCTTATTTCAACTATGTACTGTTTTCAGAAGTTTCAACTGACAAAGACGTTGCTGTAAAAGATCGTTTCTTGTTTAGAATTGTAAACGATGGGTATACACCCGCAAAATTGCCGCCCGGACTTTACGATGAAGATGTTGAAGTTGTTAACAACGACATTGTTGATGTCCTGCAAAGAATAGAGAAGTACAATTTCAGTATTTAACTGAAAAAAACTTAAAGTAAGGTGCGGAACTTACTAGTATATGTCTTATCTTCGTTGATCCGTAGCGACGAGTAATTAACTTCAAAAAGCCCTATCATGGGAGAAACAATCAACCTTCAATTTGGTGTAAAAACACCAACGTATTCAACTGCCAAGGCTAACGACCCTTATGCAGACGAACCAACTCTAACAATCCTTGCACACGAAGGTGCTGAGGACAAACAGCGTGTTGGCGCTCGTATGATGTTTAACGCGAAAGCCCGTGAAATTCTCGGTCTTTTGGGTAAGAAAGTACCAAAAGGTATTTCTGAAAACATTATGCCTGCTCGTAATTACAACGAAAGCAATGAATTGGTAAACATTGTTTTCATCAATGGTGCCAAACTTGGCGAAAACGTTGATGAATCTGTTCGCAATCAATTGATTCGTTTTTCAAAGAAATCCGTAATCTCCAACAAACCTTTGCTTGGTCTTATTGTAGATTTGATCGGTGTTTCTGAGGAAGTTGTTGGCAAACAAGAATTGATTTGCAAATTATCTATTATTGAACATCCAAATTTTGGAAATCTTCTTTCATTAGACGCTAGTTCTTTGGTAGTAGCAAGTGACGATGCTACTGAAGAAATACCAACTGAATCAGAAAAAACTAGCACAAGTAAAAAGTAAAGCTGAATTTTTCAATCGTAAGGGTAGGGAGAAATCTCTACCCTTTTTTTAACAACCGCAAAAACCAAAAACAACAACAATGTACGGTGTAAATCAGAACACACAAGATGTAGTAAGAGACGAAGTATCGTTTCCTGCAGGTGTACACGAAAGCGTTGTAATGCAAGCTGTTTTTGAGAAATTGAGTGATGACAAAGACCCTTTGTTGCAACTTGAATTCACAAAAACAATTGACATTGCAGGTAAACAGAAAACCTACAAGAATCGAGAAGTTATTTGGCCGATTGACGAAAATAACGTTAAAGCTAACATTTTACCGGCAAAAAACAAGTATACCGTTACTATGTCAAACGGTAAAAAAGTAACTGTTGAGAAGAACACAACACCTTCGCCCGACGTTGCTTTAGCCAGAGCATACAATGCTTTTAATTCAAAAATCAAACACATTTTAGGTGTGTTTCTACCTGAATCAGAATGTGTTGTAAGTGGTAAAAACTATGCTGAATTTTGTCAAAATTTCATCAAAAAACTTGAAAAAACCGTAAACGATCCTTTTAGATTGTTGATTGAATTTGACAAAGACGGTAAATATACTGGAGTTCCTAAATATGGAGCTTTCATGGAACGTACAGAAATCCCTGAAGAACACAGCGAATTGTACAAGCAGCTCAATAGCGGAAACATTCGTCTCAGAGGTAATGTAGGTAGTATAGCTGCAAACACACCTCAAGGTGCGCCCGGAATGATTCCTGAAACAAATATGGCACCGCCAGCAGCGCCGCCAGCAGGCCCGCCTGTACCTCCTGCACCTCCTAAATAATTTAGGAATAACAGTTCAAAATTAGCCCTACTTTGGTAGGGCTTTTTTTGTAACACACCCTTGAAAATGACCATGTATGGTACTTACTACGACATTACAAAAGAAAATATATTACAAAGAACATCCCAGTTAGAAATTTTTTCATTCTACATACCTCATTTTAAACCAAATACAACTATTTTATCACCATTTGGTGAAAAACATCCTTCGTTTTGGACAAAAGTTAATGCTAATGGAAAAATTTACTTTCAAGACTTTAGTAGACAAAACTTTAGAGGTGATTGTTTTGATTTTGTTAAAATGTATTTTGGAATCAATTTTCAAGAAGCTCTTGAAAAAATCAACTATGATTTGAAACTGGGTTTGGGTATTGCTAGTAACGAACTCGATCAAACACATCATCTTGACTTGATCTCAAGGGTTAAACCACAAGCACCTGTTTTTAATGAAATTTTTCTTGATTACGATTTGCGACCATGGAATAATTTAGATTCATGGTATTGGTTAAGAAGTGGTTGTGATTTGAAATTGGTTCGAGAAGCAGGTATAAATACTGCATCAAAATTTTACATAAACGGTAAAACGTTTTATACGCACCAGTTTGCTTATTTATGGCATACTCATGGTCCACACATGAAATTTTATCAACCATTTGTTAATAAAAAATACAAATGGCGAAGTACAACTAATAACGATTGGTTACAAAATGAAAATCGTTTACCTGAAAAAGGTAAACAATTAATTTTACAATCATCGTTAAAAGATTCTTTATGTGTTGAAACGTTAACTGGTGTTATAGGTATACCTCCAAACAGTGAAAATTCAGCATTTCCAAAAAACAAATTAGATGATTATGAAAAACGGTTTGATGAAATTTTTATATTATATGATAATGATGATACAGGTAATAACTCTGCAGATACATTGCATAGTGAAAGAAAATATAAAATAATACGCTTACCTAAAATGTCTGAAGATCATGTAAAAGACCCTTCAGCATTTTGTTATTACGGTTACAAAAAAGAACTAATCAAAACACTAAGACACAATGGACTTAAACTTGAGTTTAGGACTAGGTAACGAACCTAAGATACCAAAAAAAATCAAAAAAGAATTTATTGAAAATAACAAATCAATAAAATATCAATTACTTCTTGATTTTGAAAACAGTGATTTTTATCTCAACGAAGAAGCTTATAAATATTTAGATTTTACGGGAAGAAATGATTTTATATCATTAGTTGTTCAAAATATAAACAATATAAACTTTGAAAACTCAGATAATAAAATATTCGAAAATTCTGAAGAATTTTTGGTTTTATATAATTCGACAGATGCGGTTATAACTCAAGATAAAAAGAAAAGAATTTATGCCAATCACAAATTTTCATTGAAAAATTTATTTGACGTAATTATTGATGTACAAGAAAAAAGCTTTGATAAACTATCGAATGTTATTGAATTAGAAGCAACTGTTGTTAGAAAAGTAACTCACAAAAACCTCGAAATTAAAATCCTCGTTTTAAAATGAGAAAGATACAAGACAATACTTTAAAAGTTCAAGAAATTGGCTTTGAAAGTAAGCGCATGAGCATCAATGAAGACAATTTTGATAAATTGTTTGATTTGTTGCAATCACCGTATTCAGACCCAATTAGTTCTATAGTTCGCGAAACAGCGACTAATGCTTGGGATTCTCATAAAGAAGCCGGTGTTGAAGAACCAATCATTATATTGTTTGATTATAATGTAACTGAAGGTTATTCAATAACTTTTAGAGACGATGGTATAGGTATGAGTGTTGAACGTATTAATAACGTTTACACACAGTATTTAAATTCAACCAAAACAGAAACCAACGATCAAGCTGGTTATTTTGGTATTGGTTCTAAAGCACCTTTGTCTTATGTAGACGAATACTTTTTGACTACTATTTACAACGGTATTATGTATGAATACATGATTCGTAAAGACGATAGTGGTTATCCGAATTTAGTTATTTTAAACGATGGTGTTGGTACCAACGATCACAATGGTACTCGCATTAAAATATACATCAATAATACAGATGATTTCAATGCGTTTACCAAAGGTATTCGAGAACAACTAAAATATTTCTCTCATTTGCTTGTAATTGATAATACTGGAATCATCAACACAGAAAGTTTGAATAATTTCAAACTTTATGATTTAGATGATTTTGTTATTAGAAAAAATCAAGAAAAAGACGACATTACTAATCTTACTTGTAATGAGTTAGATTTACTTATTGGTGAAGTTCGTTACCCTATTGATTGGAAAGCTATTGATATGCCTAAAATTCAATGGCAAGGTGATTTTTCCATGGGTATAAAGTTTGAAATCGGAGAACTAAATGTTACTCTAACTAGAGAAAACGTAAAGTACAATAAAGAAAGTAAAGCTTTTATTAAAAATCGAATCACAGAAGCTGTTAAAAAATTAAGACATAAGTTTGATACTGAATTTTATGAAAATATTACAGACAATGTTGAAGATTTCTATCACGACATTGTTACATATACAAATAATGAATATAAATTAAATAAAAAAGAATACGTTCTTATTTACAAAAAGTTAGTATTAAAATTTGAAAAAACAGATTTTACAACAGATTTGTTTAAACCAGTTAAACACGAATCTCAAAAAATAAATTACAAAAATGAAATTGTTTATGACAATAAACATTGTTTATATGATCAATTAGGTACTGACATTTTTGATTTAATAATCGAAAATAATGAACTTGTTTATTTATTTAATGTAAACAGAAATGATGGAATAAATAATTATTCTATTAGTAAATTTGATTTCAATGAAACAAATCGTATGCGTCTTGTAATTGAAGAATTAAATAATAATATGAGTTATATTACGTTACAATTTCAATTATTTCAAGAAATTGAATCAGATTTATTTAAAACCAAAGATAAATTAAATACAGATGAAAATACAATATATGATAAAGTTAATAAGATTTTGCACAAAAAACATACAAAATATAATATAATACTTATTGATGACTTGGAATCTCATAAAGAAATTATTATAAAAAACCATTTAATAGAAAAATTACAACATTCAAACAGTCAAAAATATTTAGTTTTATCTAAAAATAATTTTAATACAATTTTAGAAAAGATTCTAGTTAAAAATTTAAATGAAAACATATACAAAAAAATAAGACATTGGTTGGTTTTAGATAACTATTATATCAAAATTGAAACATACTGTAAAGCTTTTATGTCAAGCTTAAAACAAAGCGGTAAAATTGATTTTAGATATAATTTGAATTTAATTACATTTAAAAAAGATGAATATATAGATGGTGTGGCTCCTGGAGGTAGGCTAAGTTATTTGTTTCGAGGATATGATAGTGAGTTAGATAAATATAATGAATCTTTTTTCAAAAATGTATTAAATACTCAATATAGCACTAATAGTAAATTAAAAATATCAATTCAAAAATTATTATCTTGGTCAAAAGAAACAAAAATAATGATATTATTTTATACAAAAAATGATGAATATTATATACAAAAATTTACTAACAAAATTAAAGAATTACCTGCTTTTAGATTGATTCGAGTTGATCAAAAAAACTTAAAAATTGCTTCTAAGCATTTTTATACTTTTGATGATTTTACGGGTAAAAATGAAAAATTAATTCCACAATTAAAAAAATTTTATATGACTATATTAATTACATTTTACAGTAAAAAATTGTTTAAAGAAAGTTTGATAAATTCGTATGTAAAAGAATTAAGTAAATATTTCAAAAATTGTGATTCAAGTTTATTTTATAAATATTGGGTTCCCATAAATTTAGAAAATTATATTTCTGATAAAATTATTGAAAATGCACTATCCATTATCAAAAAAGACTATCCTAGATGGTACAATGAATTAATTGAAATTTTAAATAATTTCAAAGTTGCAGAAAATGTGTATTTAAATCTTGATGGAAAAAGTTTTGATATAACCAGTTCAAATTTGTTTCAAATAATATATGAAACAAAAATGTATCATTTATTAAAACCTAAATATCGTTATATAGCTTATCTTAAAGGTAAAAATTTAAAAGATAGTCGAATTTCAAAATTTAATGAAATAAATTTGAATGTGAAAATTGACGAACAAGAATTGTGGAACAAATTAAAACAAACCGATGAAGAGTAAAAAAATAAGCAAAATTGCAACAAAGATAATTTGCGATTTTGCTGATTTAGGTGTTAAACGATTAAATTTCGCAACATCTGAAGAAACAGTTGCATTTTACGAATGGTTTGATGGGTTAAACCCTGAATCCGAATCAGACGTTGAAATCTTCAAAGAAAAAGTTGAAAGTATTATTTCATTAGATGCTTCAGAAAAATTCGATAATAATGAAGAATTGAACAAGAAAATTTTGTTCAAAAAATTGAATATTATCAAACACATTTATAGTGAAATAAGTATTGATGGTGGTAAAGTTTATTTGGATTCAATACCGGTAAGTGTACCAATGCGTATTGTTGAAGAAATTGTTCGTCGATTTGACGCAAATGAGCATTTAGAACCTTTATTGAACTTTTGGAGATGGCTAATGCTGAATCCTGATTCAGAAGCCAGAGAAGGTGCTTACCGATTTATTCAAGACCTGAATCTCAGTCTTACTTTAGAAGGTTTCTTCGTTGCTTATCGTTCGGTAAAAATCAAACAAAAAAACGAACGATACGATGTAGAATCTCTTATCAAAAGATTTGAGAAAATTGAAGCTCGCTTTAAAGAAAAACGAGTTGCTGAAAGAAAACTTCATGTTTATAAAATAGTTACAGATGAAAAAATTAAAATAGTTGTATCACCTGTTGGAAAACAAATGTACGATTGGGTAAAATTAAATAAGCGAACTTTGATATTACCTGATTCTTTGATTCCTCAAAATGATATTCTTGAAAAATTATCTCGCGATGAGGAAAAAACTCAGATTTATTACGTTGACTATTATCCGGCATTCAAAAGAATATTTTACAACGACATCAAGCAAGAAGAAGAGTTAATCTTTACAGATGCTCATACTGGTAAAATGACCATTCGTATGAATGTACCAGTATCTTTACCAAGGTCTGAATGCGACAATAACCCAAATCAAAGTTGTAGTCGAGGTTTGCACGTTGGTTCAGAAAACTTTGCAATCAAAAGCTTTGGAAACTATCAAATTCAAGTTTTGATAAATCCAATGAATATTGTAGCTGTTCCACATGAATACGGAAACAGTTACAAAATGCGAGTTTGTGAGTATCTACCTTTTGGTGAAGTTGAATACAATGAAGAAGGTAAAATAATTCCTCCCGGAATTACCGTCTACACTGGTATTTCAAAGTATTACAACAAATACAATAAAGACCATATTCGACAATTACTTCAAGAAACAAGTTTTGAAGAAAAAGTCGAGTACAAATTATTCAATCAAATGTTGAGCGATGAAAACATTGAAAATATCATCAAAAAGATTCGAAATCGAATACTTTCTCGAAAAGAAAAACTTTGAGCTTAAAGGGGTCTAGTGGTTAGACCCCTTCTTTTAATTTAACCTTAAAACTTGTGTGATGAACACAGAAAGAACTAATTTAGTGGGCATTGGTCTAGATGTTGCAACGCTTGATGCTTACAATGCATCAGACACGATTCATCAAAGCGCTCTGCAATACATTGCGAGAAAAGAGTTCTCGAAGTTAGACCCTGAAGTAAGAGATGAAATTCAAGAAGGGTTTCAGACAAACAACGCTGTTCAAATGGGTAATCTGTTTGAATACATTGTTCAGCACAAGACAAAACCAGAATGGCTTATGGTGCAAAAATATGCAGCTCCTACGGCTACCATGGGTGTTTTAGCTGAAATTTTAATAGACCAAAATGTTGATCCTACAAATGTTGACAAAATATTATCAATAATGGATTTTAACAAAATGTGGGGTTCTACCAAAGCCGAAGCAAAACGTCGAGAACTAGCTACTTTGAACGATGAAGTTGCCGGATATGTTAAAGAACAACAAGACATCAAAGCAAAATTAGAAAAAGGCTATGTTCTAATGTCTGAAGAAGATATTAAAGCTGTTGAAACCAAAGCTTTTGAAACCATTGAAAGAATTAATTCTTGGTTTCCAAATGCTGAAATCTATTGGCAAGTACCTTTTGTTAAAGAAGGAACGTTCTATGATTTATTTTCTTTTGAATTTCATTTTGATAATGATTTGTATTCCTTAGCTAGTTTATTGAATATTAATGTCAATGAAAAAATAAAACTTGCTGGTATTTATGATGCTGTTATTAAAACAAAATTAGGAACTTTTATTGTTGATCTTAAATACAGTATAAAAAACTACGAAAGTGAGTATTGGTACGACAAATACATTCAAGAAAGAATTTATTCAAATGTTTCTGGAAAATCTTTTGCTTTTATTGTAGCTCATCACAATAAAGAGTCATTAATTATAATGCCACCTTACGCTGAAAATTCTCAAAAACTTTGGTCTGAAAATGTAATTTTTCCAAATGGTAGAAAAATTGCAAGCGTTGGTGAACTGGTGTTAAAATATCTGTGGTTGAGAAAAAACAACATTTACACAATTGACCCAGAAATCATTGAACGAAACTACATAATTTCTATTCAAAAACCGATTTAATGAGGATAATCCCTAATGCAGACAAAGTTAATTTGATTGTTGAGGGAACTCCTATTGAGATAATTAGAAATTACTGTGAGGACATCATTAAGCTTGTGTATCCAAATGTTGTAATAGAGCTAAATAAACCTTTTATTTACAACGAAAGGTTTGTACACCGAGTAGGTGTGATTAGTAATCTTAAAGACAACAATCTTTGGAAAATTCGTTCACACCAAGTGGCAAGTACATATTACACATTTGGTCCAATGCTAATAACACCTCGATTTTCTAATAAATATCTCTTAGGTGTTAACAGTATTCTAGTTAATATTTATTATGCTGTTGAAGATATAAACGAGTTATTTAAATTGTATGTACTTATTCGAAATGAAAGTAGTCAAAAAAACTACCAAACTCAAATGAAATTATTTAATCACGAACATTTTGATCGTATGTTAAACGTAGACGATTATCACGACATTTATGTAATGAATGTACCTGAAGAGTATGAAGATGTTTATCTTTTAATTCTTGACGGTAAATATTCCGAAATTAGTGATGATTACAAAAACAAAGTCTACAAATGGTGTAGTAACGATATTCAAAAAGAAGCTTGGAGAAAACGTTTTGAAAAAGACGAAAAACTTCGCTTGTATTTGAGTGAATTACTTGGTGTTGAAATACCTAAAGGTAACGAGTTAGCACCGCCACCAGATTTAGAAGAAACATTCAAAAAAAGCGATTTGGTTTTCAATGTTCTGAAAAATCTACCTAACAAAAACCTGATTAAAGATGATTGATCTGACAACTTTTAAAAAAATCGAAAACGAAAAACTAGAACCTTGGTATGAATTAATGAAACCTGTTTTTGAATCTGAAGCTTGGGAAGTTCTTATTAAGAAAATCAAAAGCGACATAGTTCAAAAAGGTGAACATATGTTCAATCCAAGACTAGAAAACGTTTGGCGAGTATTCGAAAAAACGAAAGTTGATGGTATTAACTGCATCATTATTGGTCAAGACCCGTATCCTGTTCAAGCCCACACAACAGGTATTCCATTTGGAATACCAGAATCGAGCGAAATGATACCGTTGTCTTTACAAAATATTGAAGCAGAGTTAAACCGAATGGGTCATTTAGCATTTTTAACCATGGACGTGACTTTGGATTCTTGGGTGAAACAAGGTGTGTTTATGATTAACTCTGCAATGACCACTTTGTACGGTTACAAGAATAGCGGTTGCCATTTAAAAGAATGGCAACCAGTTGTTCAAAAGTTCATTGAATTTATCGTTTTCAAAAACCCTGGAATACCGATTATCGCTATGGGCGCTGTTGCCAAAAAAACAGTTACCGCTTACACACGGCAATATTGTCCTGTTATCGAAGTACCGCATCCTGCAAACGCTCGATACGACAATGTTGGGTTACTTGGTTCAAACTGTTTTTACAACGCCAACTTAGTTCTTACTGATCCTACCTACGGTTTGTTACGCAAACCTATACTGTGGCACGCCGATTTGAGACATTGGCCGGACTATTCTCGTCCAGATCAAGAACAATACGATAATCCACCATTCTGAGATTTTTGCCCCGGTTTTACCGGGGTTTTTTCTGTACATTTGAACCATGTACACAGACGAAATCACAGTTAAAAGAATTTTAGAAGGCGCTCACCCTTTGGTAAGAGAATCTATGTTGCAAGTGTATTTTGCTTGTCGCTGGGAACTTCGAGGTAAAGCTGTTTTGCGTTTTTCGCACGTTCTTAGATCGTTTAAAGAACAGCAAAAACTTTACGAACAAGGTAGAGTAACTCCGGGAAAAATTGTAACAACTGCTAAGGCTGGTGATTCATGGCATAATTACGGTTTTGCGTTTGATATTGTACTACTTGTTGACAAAGATAGTAACGGTAGTTACGAATCAGCTTCTTGGAATTCTACTGTAGATTTTGATGGTGATGGTAAAGCCGATTGGATGGAAGTTGTTGAAATTGCCAAAGCTCTAGGCTGGACTTGGGGAGGTGATTGGACTCGATTTGTGGACAGACCTCATTTTCAAAAAGTACCTGATGGTCTTACAATTCAAGAAGCCAAAAAACTGTACACTCAAGGACATTTTATACCCGGAACTCAATTCATACGATTATGAAAACAATGCTGAAAATCTTAACTCTTTTACTGTTGGTTTCTTGTGTAAGCAAGAAAACTTATCAAAAAACGGTATCTGAGTATCAAACTCAAGACAGTTTGAAAACGGCTCAAATCAATACTTTGAGAGATTCAATAAGCACTTTTCAAAAAGACAGTTCTTTTGTTGAAAGACGTATTACCGAAGCAGATACTACGGAACTGAGGTTATCTCTCAAAAGCATTTGCGATTCGATTGTTGCCATTAAAAACGGTACTATTGTGGACTTAAAAACAAAAAATCTCAATCTGAGTGTTAAAAATGGTGAGATTATTGTAAAAGGTTTCACAAAAGAGCAGGTCAATGAAAGAATATTTCAACAAACATCTTTAATAAAAGAACGTTATACATCTAAAATTGATTCAATAAGTAATTATTACAGTCAAAATACATCAAACACTAAAATTGAAAACACAAACGTTATAAAAGTAAAACGTAACTTTTTTCCTTGGTGGGTGACTGTAATCAGTTTGTTACTAAATTTAATTTACGTCAGACAAATTTTTGATTGGCTAGTTAATAGATTCTACAGAATCTAAAAACAAACACCATAATTAAATACCCTTTTCGAAGGGTATTTTTTTGAACTAAAAACTTTACAATGACACTAGAAGAAGCTTTGATTCGTGCATCTGGTCACTTTCTTACAGAAGAATTGACTTTAGACGTATTAGAAAACGATGAAAAACTTATGAATTTTATTGATGACAATAAAACAGTTGATTTTGAAACTTGTACTAATGATCATATTTTTGAATTGATTGAATTATTAGCTAAAGATTTTCAAACTGTTTATGCAGAAGGTCTAACTTCAAATCAAAAATAATCATGGCTAAAGTAATGCAACAAATTGACATTATTTCTGTAAAAATAGCTCTTTGGAGCAATTGGATTGTTAATAGTGAACTTGAAGAAAGTGATGTTTTACACATCAAAAAATTATTTTCACAAGATTTAATGTTTGAAGCTTGGGAATATTTAAATGAAAAATTAGATTCTAAATTATATGACGAAACAAATTTAGATACTGAAGAATTTGTAACTGTTGCAAAAAATAATTTTCAACCAACTGTTGAATTTAATGTAAACGATAAAGTTATTTGGAACAATTTATGCCCTGTAATGCCTGATTTAACAAATATGACTGTTGAAGAAGCTTTCAATAAAGGTTTTTTAATGGGAAAAGCCTCCGGGGACAAACCACCAGAGGCCGATCAGTAAAACCGCATAACCTTAACGAACAAGCACCTCAAAGGTACAAAAAACCCCCAAGTATTTTATCTACTTGGGGTAATTTTTTAGTTTGTACCTGAAATCTCGTCTTGCTCAAATGGTTCAAAGATTCGACGCATTTGACGAAATCCGGGAATCAACAAGTTACCTGTGTAGTACATCCAAGGTGTTTTGTCGTTGTTTGAGTTCTCACCACTTAACCAGTCACGAGTTTCATCGTAAGCGTTTTCAACCGAATTAAGAACGTCTTTTAACAAACCGGCAATAGGTATAGGTTGAGTAACATAACGTTCAATTTCGACAGGATTCAGTAAGAATATAAGTTCGCTGTGTGTTTTGTTCATTGTCTTAACAAACATTCGCAAAGCCCACAACTTTTTGTAATCAGGTTCTTCATCGTTGTCCCAGTCAGCGCGTGCTGCAGCCAATAAAAGCATCAAACCTGTGATAACATACAATTCAACAGCAGCAGCTTTTAAATTGGCAATTTCGTTTTTCAACCATTTCTGAAAGCGCCATTCGTCTAATTCTTCAAGAGTCATGTTCTTGGGTCTACCTAATTTTTCGACTTCTTGAGGGTTATCCATGGCCCATCTCATGTAAACGGTTTTCAGTCTTCTGAGATTATCTGATGCATTGGATGAAAAAGCTCCGAAAAACAACATATAACGAGCCAAATCACCTATGTTCAAAAGAATGTTACCAATAACTTGACCAACGCCTTTTTTATAATCTTCGGCAGTTGTTTCAGGATCAATTTTTAATTCACCGTTTTCATCAACTTGTAAACGATTAGCAGTTAACAAGTGTAAAACAGAATTGTACCTACCACTAGTAATAAAGTTTCCTTCGGGTGTACCAAAGTCAACAACTTTAGTTTTACCTATACGTTTGTTAACAATAGCAGGCATCCAAGTAGAAAACGTTGTTAATAAAGTACCCAATATTGTTAATTGAGCGCCCATCTTGGTGTTTTCTGGCAACTGACCGTATGTGTCAGTAGTAAGCTGAGTAATTACGTTGTAAATCTGACTTACTTGTTTCTCACCAATAGCTTTGTCTACAATTTGATTATTGTCATTGTCATAAGAAAAGTATTCAATTAACGGTTTACGATGTGCTTCTGGTATGTCTTGCAAACGAGCAATATTCCAGAGATTTCGGTCTTGAATTAAATTACCCGATTCATCGTAAGTAGGCATTAAACCCCAACTGTTTAAAACAGCTTCTGTGATAATTTGACCAATTGCAATATCAGCTTTTCGCAAAGGCGCATAAAGCATATAATCACTAAGTGCTTTGTTTTTAAGCTTTGCACCTTTCATTGCATAATGATTCGAATAACTCATAGAACCAGCATCAAAATAAATAGCTCTTTGCATTATTTGAGAAGCTTTAACACCATTTGCAACAGAACCAAAAAACAATTTTGTCGCTTTTTTAAATGATTTTGGATCAATATATTTATCCTCAATAGAATTTATAAACAAACTAGCTAACCCTGCAGTACCAGCAGCAGTTCCAGTTACAAAACCAAGACCAAGTACGTTTCGAGAATACATTGATTTCAACCAAAATAAAGTTGATTGAAAAGTTATTGGACCTTTACCTTTATCTAAATTACCTTTAAACAGTATTTTGTCAAAAGCAGTACCTTTCTTTAAATCTTTGTATCGAATACCATACCAGAAATAATACAAATAGCTTTCCAATAATTCTGCTGAAGGTTTTTTAGAATTTTCGTTTGCAGTAGTTCTAGGATTACCTACTGGTGTTTTTGCTCGAACACCTCTGTTACTACGAGTTTCAACGTAAGAGTTTGATTTTGCAAAATTCAATAATGAGTCAACAATAGGCTCAGTATATTGATATTGTGCAAAAGTATACATTGATGCTATAAATAAGTTAGCAACTTTAGCTAAATCGTAACTTTTTTTGTTGGCGTTACGTTCTAAAGCATCTTCGTTTTGATAACTATAAATGTTTCCTTCGTGATCAACTAATGGAGCAATACCGTAAAACGGTACAGAAGAACGACCAAAACGATCATCTTGAACACCTAACTGGTCATCAATCGGTGATATTCTGAGTGCATCAGTATAAATATCCATCATGTGACCAAAGCTTTGCAAATTTCCTGGATTAAGTAATTGTTCTGAAAGTTCTCCAATAAAATTTGGAAAAAAGTTATCTGGTATAAAAACAGCTCCAGACGAACCATAAAGATTCTTAGCCTCTTGAGTCAAACTAATAAACTCTTCATACATTGCTAATACTTGAGGAATACTTTCTATCTTTTTGTATTCTTCACTAGCAAAGTCTTCATTTGCTTTTCTATTAGGTTCCATATAACGAAGATTATAACGATTAATCCAAAAAGTATTTAAACCGCTATCTACTTTATAAAACAAATCATTAGATAATTTGAAATTTTCTAAGCGATTTTCAGCTTGTTCTTCAGTTATTAAATTCGATTGAATTTGAAAATTCAAAGAATTTTTATAATTTTTTAAACGTATCTCATATTCTTCATTTAAAGTATTCATATCTTTTATACGATGATATTTTTTCATCCAAACAATATCGTTAAAAGACAAAGCATTTTTAATAGCTTTATCAAATTCTTTAGTATATTTAGAATGAAGCTGACCTGTTTTTTTTCTATCTAAAATTAAATCAACTGTTTTATCGTACCCTAAACCGTTTGTTTCAGAGTATTTATTAAAATTATTATGTATTTCTGTAAATTTGCGAATACGTTGTTCAAATAATCGTTGACCTCTTTGATTGTTACGGTTTTTAATTGAAATCATTATTTCAAACAAAGGATTGTTAATTAATTCCGGTCTTGAAAACCAGCGATCATTATAACTCAATTCAGGTACAACTACAACAGAACCTTCTAAATTACTTTCGGTTTGTTTATACGTTTTAGGTATAAGTTGAAGAATCATGTTGTTATTTACCTGCTTAATTTCTTGAGAACTACTTTCGATAAACTGAATGTGTTTACGAAAAACTTCTTCTAAAAACAAAGGAAGATTTAAATACTCGTTACTATCCGTAAAACCAGTTGTTTGATATAAAATATCTTTTAACTTTTCTGAAGTCAATTGTTTCTTTGAAGCTTCAATATATTTATTTAGCAAAATTTTAATATGATTTATTTGATTAAAACCAAATGGAATTTTAGCTTCAATCAAAATATTATCAATGTTTTCTAATAAATTTTGAGCTAATGCCACGTTAGATGTTGCATTTTCACCAATAGATAAATACTTCATTAAACTATCAATATATTCTTTTGATTCACGAAAATTGAATATATTTTGAAGACCGTTAATTTCAGTTGTAAAAATTTCAGATTGATTTTGAATAAGCATAAACTCATCCAAGATTTCATTAAAAAAATCGTAATCAAGTCTGTTGGTATTTTTGTTTTCTTCGTAATGCGTAATAATTTGATAAATTAAAGAATTTGATTTATCAGTCCATTGTTTAATTTTATCTTGTAAATGTACTGCTGTTTTTAAATACAAACTCATATCGTGATTTCGTGTCAAAGCACGAAATGCATCTTTATGATTAGCAGAAAGTTGTTTGTATAAATCTTGTAATATAAAATGCTGTTCTTGTATTTTATCCCAAATATCGTTTCTAGCATCATCGTCTTTAGTTATAATAGATGATTTAGAAATCATTCGTGTTTCTTTGGATTTTTTAATAAACTCGTCAATAACATCACTTAATGACGTAGTGCTTTCATCCAAAGATTTAACCAAAGCTGAACTATATGTAATAACAATATTTGAAAAATTATCATTATTTGCATTATGTTCGTGAAAATGTTTAATTACTTTATAAGCTATTGGTTTGTTTTGAGTAAAATCGTTTGTTTCAGCCGGTACTATAAAAGTTGACGGCATGAGCATACCCATAACGGGTTTAACTCCCAAGAAACGAAGACCATCCATATAAACGTGAAGTTGATCTGAATGAGACATTTCATTAGCCGGGGTCAATGGACTTACTATGGCAGTCGATTTGACTTCCGAAGCATCCATTACTTTAGTCTTGTGATCAATGACTAAACCTTCATTACCATTGCGAGAAATAAATACCATGTCTATAAAACCACCTTGATTTCGTTCTGTACTAAAAACCAAAGGTTGAATAGCAACAATCATATCTGAGTAAACATCGTGTGTTACACTCGTATTATCAATATAATTGTTAGATCGTTTTCTAAAATAAGAAATACTTTCTTTAAAGATTTTCGATATATAAACAGCAGTATCTTGTAAAGCATCTTCGCTAAAATTAACAACAATTTCTCTTTCACCAACAGGTGTATTGATTTTTTCAGAAATTTTATACTTACCCGCTTTAGCTTGTGAAATCATATAATTCAATAAAGAACCGGGTATCACTTCTGAAATATCTGTTACTAAATCTACACCAAATAAATCTTGAAAAAATGAAGAATCTGTATCAAGTTTTTCTAAAACATCTTTATCCAAAAAAGCCATTTGAAAACCTCCTGTATCAGGATTTTTTTTCATGTGATTACCTGAAGTAGATGTTAACTTTTTTAATACAAATTCAAAAGCATCTGATAAAACAACATCATCATACAAACTACCTGTCATTCGCGATCTTTTTTGAGCGATTGACATAATATTATCGTCATCTTTGGTAGCGTATGGATCGTTTAATTTCTTTTTGTTCGAAGGAGTTGTTATATCATAATTAAAACGATTTATTCTGGTATAATTACGACTACCTTTTTTAACTGAACTTGTGAGATTATCATCAGAATTAAGAACTAATATGTGTTTACCAATATCTTCTAGCGAAGCTTCTTTGTTAAGGGTTTCAGGATTGCCAAAAATACCAGCTCTACCCTTCATACCATTAGCTTGAAGTTTGATTTGAGCTTTCTGAAAGTCTTGTTCTGTAGGGAATACTATTCCGCATTTACCTCTAGCCATGGTTTTTAAATTGAGCAAAGAATTTTAACATCTTCGCTGTTAATCATTCGGATCATAGCGACTTTCTGATACTTAGTCATCCAGTCGTTATCTGGGAAAATTTGGTCAAAGTTATAAAACAAATCAACAACATTTTGAGTGTCACTTAAAGCAAACAATTTACTATCTTCAGGTTTAACTGTTGATGGATCAAAAGAAACTTTTGAAAGTTCGGTAGCATTGTTTTTGCGAAGTTCTTTAACATCCGCATTTTTGTAACTATTAAATATTGCAAAAGCTTTTTTAGTATAAACGTTGTCTTTATGATTAAAATTATCTTTTATAGTATCCCATATTGATTCAAATTGAACCAATGTATATGTACCTTTTGACATAGGATTAATCAATTCTTTCAATAACATTTCTGATTGTTGACTATCAAAAATTTCTGCTTTTTGATTATAATTATCAAATGCTAATTCAAGAGCTTCTATCAAATTATTTGTTGCAGTTTTCATTATGTTTTCAGCAATTTTTTGACCAAGCATTGTAGACAAAACACTTCTCAGCATTAAATCTCGTTTAGCTTTTTCTGTTGGTTTGGGTGCTTCTTTTAAGAAATTTATACCTCCAACAGTAATCAAACGACCTGTATCTTGTCTTAACTCTTGAACTTTTTCAATATAAGACTCTTTGTTTATATCAATAGGTCTTCTAGAATAACCTTCGTTTTTCGCGTATTCATAACGCAAAGCATCATTTGCAGCTTTTAACAGCATTTTTGATTTTGAAAAACGAGATTTTCTATCATTAAACGGATTATACAAATCAGAACCAAATCCTTCAATATCTATCAATCTGTAATTGTAGATTCTATTTTGATTACTATAATCTTCAGCTTTAGTTCTTTCAAAAATGAAAGTAACTTTTTTCTTTTGAGGTTTTAATTCAAAAGCTTTACCTCTAAACAAATCTACATAATAACGATTTGGTAAAATTTCAATAGTATCTTCGATAGCAACTCTTTTTTTGATTAAAAAATCTCTACCCATGTCAATTTCTTGAACTTGTATTGAATCTGTATTCAAAAACAAACCATCCATTTCTTCATACATTGTAAATGAATATTGTTCTTCTTCATTAACAAATCTAACATTTGATTTAAATTCATCTAATGTATAACGAGTTGGAGAATAATTTGATTTTTTGGCATTAGTAACAATCAAACTTTTAGCAAAATTATCTAACATTTTTGCTCTGTTTACTTTGTCTGAATTTGCCAAAAAGTTAGAAACCGCTTGAGACAAAGTATCAATATATGTATCGTAACCAACTAATGTTTTTGATACATTATACATTCTATTGTGAGCATTTTGAAAAAAGCTCATAACAACTAAATTGTCAAAAAATATTCTAGCAGTTTTTCTTAATTCAGGTTGTTCGCTTTTGGTAACGCTTTCAATCCATTCTCTCAAATGTTGTAAATCAGTACCCTGAATACGCTCGTTAGTTAATTTAACGGTATTGATAGGTATACTTTGTAAAGTAGTTTTATCTTCTAAAGACGTTTCTATGTGAAACGCTTTAATTAAAACGTGGTTACTTATGTCGTAACCCGGTATTTCTTTTTGAACGACTTTTCTAAGTTCTTCTTGAAAATTCAAAAAGCTAGACGATAAACTATTCACATCTTTTGCAGAACCAAAAAAAAGTTCTTCGGCTTTTTCTTTAATACCGGGTAGCATAGAAACCAAGAAAGAAGGCCAATATTCTTGAATCATTTCATAAGTAATCTCAGTATTGAAATTATTAAAAAAGTCTTTACGTTCTTCAGGTGTAAAAAATTTATAGAACATATATCTTGATGATAAAAAGTCGAATGTATAATTATCGACTTCCATGAAATCTTTCAAATAATTACCTTCAACAAATTTACGCAAAGAGCTTTGTGTAAAAATCTTAGGAGTTTTTTGATTTAAATATTCATCACGAGTATTTTCATAAGATTCAATCTTACTTAAAGAATCAGGCATATTACCATCTCTTCTAAGCGGTATCATAAATTTAGTAGAATTTTCAGAATAAACCAACATTGTTAAAAATGCATCCATTATTTCAACGTTTGCTACGGCCCAAGCATCATTTTTAGCATCTCCGTTTGCAACGTCTAACTTTTCGTTAGAAATAAAGCTTTTTAATTTTGCTGTATTCTGAGCAACTTTAGCAATGTGTATATTTTTTTGATTGTAACCTAATAATCTTCTTGTACTTTGAAACAAGAAAGGCAGTCTATTAGATTTTGAATCTGCTTGAGGATATAAATTTCTTTCGTGAACTTTTAATTGTTCACTATTACCAATAGCTATTACTTTAGAATCATAGTTTTCAATATAAGCAGATTCAGTTAATTGATAAGCGTTGCTGATATGTATTTTTAGCTCTGCAGCAGCTCTAGCAAATGCATCTTTTAAAGCATCGTATCTTGTTTGAAATTTATTATTTACAACATTCATATAATAATACTTTGTAAATAAATTTACAATAGGTGTATTAAGAATGCGAATAATAGTTTCTGGATCAATGTTTCCGGTATTCTTGTTAGTCAAACCATCGCGACCCCCTAGTATCATCATAAATGTGATAGGACCGGTAATGAATGAATTAATACCACTCATAAATGGATCAGGGTTTTTGGTAACGTCCAAAAACAAGTTGATAAACTGAGAGTTCCACAAAGAAGTAATCTGACCTTTTACATCATACGTCTGACCTACAATAGCTTTTTTGTCCATAAAACCTTCAATAGGTATCTGAAAGTCATCTTGTAACTCTAAAGGTGATTTTTGAAGTCTTGAAAACAACGAAATTGCAGACGCACCAATACCAATACCTTGGCCAGTATTTAACATCACACTACGAAGCTTAGCCACTTTTGATAAGTCATATACATCTGACCATTTAGATATGGCTTTATCTGCTTTGGAGTATTTTTGAGTAAGAGAGCTTAATTTTTCAACACCTACCGGAAATAATGACAACAATATAGCAGGTTCTGTTTTCATGTTTTTTAATTCAACATCCAACAGATCGTTTAAAATAGCTTCTCTACCTGAAATTATTTTTAAAGCTTGATTCTCTTTAGAACCAAATTCAGGCATTTGAATCATTTTTTCTAAATAGTTTTTAAGCAATACATTTAAATCATAACCGGCTATTTCTATATTGCGATTGTTTAACTTTTCAATATTATTTAAAGAAATTGCCAACAGCTCAGTATTTTTTTCAATACTTTTTTCAATTGTTGAAATAACTTCTTGATTTGATTGTGTAAATTTAGCTAAAATCAATTCATTATTTAATTTAACTAAAATCTCTTTCAAACCTTTAGCTGTAATTTTTTGATTTTTAATTGCATCAGATATTTTGGTTGGAATTTTTTTCCTACCAATTTCTAACATATTCTTAGGATCAGTTAAAATTTGATTATAAGTTTTTTTAATTTCTTTCTGTATATCTTTAAATTCAGACAAACCTTCAGTTAAAGACAAAAGACGATTTAAAGAATCTACGTTTTGTTTTTGAATATCGTTTAAAATATCAGAAACAACTTCATCAACACTTGTTTTAACACCATTGTATTTAATAGTACCGTTTTTGTTAAACGTTGGTGTTTTAGAATAAGTAGTCACTTTGTCAAAGTCAAAGTCAAAACCATAGATATAAACCAATTCCATAGGTAAAACTACTTTGTTACCTTCCCATGGTAATAGATATTCTTTGATTTCAACAGCCGTAGCAGAGTGACGGTTATCCATCGGAGTACGGTTGATAATGGTTTCTCGCATTTCTGCAGGAATCCTTGGATCGTTATTTTTGTAAGCTTCTTTAAATTTGGTGTAAGCGTAAACAAAGTTTGCTTCCTTAGATATAAGAGGATCACCAAATGTTTTTAAAATCCAACCTCTGTAATAATCAGGTATTGGCATTTTAATTTCAGGAAGTCTGATTTTATCATTTTCAATTCGATAAAATTTCAACTCACCGTAAATGTCTGGTTCTTGAATAATACTCTTAATAGACTGGTGACGAATAGTATTGACATATTTCGAAACACCTGATAAGAATACGTTTAAGAATTGTCTAGAACCAACAACCTCATCCAACGTTTTGTCAGAATTAGTGATAAATTCAGAAAGCTGTTTCAAAGTACCGGCATCCATAGTACCGTTACTTGACATTTTCAGCATTTGTTGATTAAACAATTTCTTGTTTGCAACAGTTAATTCTTTAGTAGTTTGATTTAATTTAAGACCTAGTTTAGCAAAATAATCCAATTCATTAGCTGAAACAAGACTAGACATTAAATCATTGAACTTTTCTTCATTTTCAAAAAAGTCAATCTTTTCTTGCTCGCTGAATAAATTGTTTTCATACAAATCTATTCCAAACAATGCACTTTTTTGAGAAGAAAGTACAGCTTGAGACTTAGAAGTAAGAGGTTCGTTAAATTGCAAACCGTAATTAGCTACTGAGAAGTCGTGAATAACACCTTCTTGAAGCATATTTTTAACAGCAGAACCGAAAGTATCAACGTCTATTTTATTAACGATTGTCATATCCCACAGTTCTAAGAAACGATCTGTATCTTGAATATGTTCGCTAAACATTATTGGCGTAAAAGCCGTTTTTAATTGAACAAAATAAGGTAATGCAGTAGCTTCTTGCTTTTTAGAACCAGTTGCTTGAGGCTTTTGAGTTTTAAAAACAAAGTTGGATTCAATATCAACAGGTTGTTTGTTGTATGTAGGTACCAAAATACCATTTACCATAGTAGGTTTACCATGAGGATTTAGTACCGGGTTTATAGTCCAAATTGTATCATCAACAATATTACCCTCAAACCTTAATTTTTTATCATCAGTAACGGTTTTGTTGTAATCAATTGCTTTTTGAAAAAAGAGTTGATATTGATAAACATACATTTTTTCAAAATCTTCAGGCCATATGCCGTTTTGAACCAGTAATTGTTTATAGTAATCCAATGGGATTCTACTGTAAGCATCCGTACCTTCAAAACCACCAACAATATTTTTTTGAATTTCTTTAATTTCATCAAGAAGCGTTTTCTTAATTTTAGGATCAGATTCTTTATCTACCAACTTTTTAAGTCTTGCTAAAACTTTTAATGAATCCTGACTATTATACATTTTAGTAATGTCAGTATTTACTTTTATTTGAATTTCTTGAGTATTATTAACTATTTTACCATCCATTCTATCAATGGTAGAGTTAAAATTAGCTACGTTTTTACTAGAACCAACTGATTCTTGACGACGTAAGTAATTCTTAATACTACCAAACATTGCAGGAGAACCTATTGCAAAAGTTTGAGTAGTGGTCAAAGCAAACCTAGAAATCAAAGCAAGTTCTTTAGCTATATCTAAAGCTTGTTGTTCTGTTATAATGTAATGAGCATTGTCTAAAACAAAACCAGTATGATCATTACCATTTTTTACATCTTTACCAGGAATATCTTTAATTTCAACAAAAATTTCTGTATCTTCTTTAATTGGTTGAGTCCATTTGTATTTTTGAGCAACTCTATCAATAAAACTAGAGCGCATTCTGCCATCGTAACTATTTTTTTCAGATATACCAAACATTGCAGGATTTATAACATAATATTTTTTTGCATCTTTTAAATCAGATTCAATCAATTGTTTAAAATCATACGCAACAGTTATTATTTTTGATGTTTTAGAATCAAATTGTTGAATTTGAAATGTTTCTTTAGAATCTAAAAACAAGTCAGCTAACGAAATAATACCAACCCATTTAGGAACTTCGTTATTCTTTAAATAATTTGTTATGTCAGTATCATGTCTGCTATTCTGACTGTTTTGACTGAAAGAATTTAATAGGTTACGAGCATTACCTTTTGCAAGATTTTCAAAATAACCAATTACTTTCTCACGATGAATTGATCTGAAGTCTTCAATTTTCTTTCTAACATTTGGATCAGAAAAACCAAGCTTTGATAAATCATCAACAAGTGTTTTAACAGAATCTTTCAAATCAGGATATGCAGAATACAAATCATCAAAATAAGCCGATTGATAATTATTTTCTGATAAAAATTTCAAAATAGAACCGGGTGCATTTTCTTTGAACTTTTTCTTAGTTCTAAGAAAATCAACCATTCTGTAGATTTCATCAAAAAACGAATCAGCTAAAGACTTTTCAAAAAAAGTCAATCCTTCGCTAGAACCAAGTTGCGAATCATAAATTTCACCTAAACGATTATTACCGTCTTTGTGAACAGCAATCAAAGATTCGCGAGTTCTTGCTCCTTGAGGAACCATAGGCATGGCTCCATGGACAAGTGATCTTACATAGCTTTCAAAAACTTCAAATTCGTTCATAGTTTCAAAAGCTTTCGAATCAGAATAATCTTCTTCGCTTTTAAAACCATCAAGTAAATATTCGGTTATACTGAACTCTACGGTTTTTCGATCTTTTACATCATTATAATACCTCATTATTTCTTGAACAATGAAGTTATTTTTGATGTGTTCGTAAGGCTCTATAGAAGACCTACCTTTCTCATCTTCTATACGTCTAACCAAATTGTGACTAACTAAAACATCTTCTAAATATTTAACAGCAGAATCAATACTGCCATTTTTTACAGTATTTGTATAAGTAACTGCTGAATTAATAGCATTTATCAAATTAGTCAAATGCGTATTTTCAGATATTATTTGTTGTTTTGTTTTCTTACGAGAACCTTTTAACTTTTCGACAGTTTGATCTTCTGGTCTAGGTAAGTTGTTACTCTTAACTAAAGCCAGAGTTTTCATCAAAGTTTTTACAGGTGGCATTTTAGAAAACTCTGTAACGGTAATTTCAAAGCTTTCTTGATTTTTGTAAAGAACCTGTAAATTTTTATCTTCGATGATTTTTATCATAACTGATTCAAACTCATCGAATAAGTTTTTAGCAGTTGTTTTTTGGAAGAAATTTAAATCTTGTGTTTTAGACATACGGATTATTGGTCCAAATATGTCTTCAAGAAAATCTATTTGATTAACAACACCTTTTTGACGAGCTTTTCTAAACTCATCAATTATTTTTTGAAGATCAATTAAATTTTGAGTACCCGAAATGACAAACTCACTACTTTGTAAGAATCGAACAAATTCGCGAATGTTTGCAAAATATTCAGCTCTACCACTATTGTTGTCAAAATCAGTTTCATTGTACGAAATGATTTCTTGTGTATTCTGTTGAGTAGCTGTATAAATTTGATTGAATGCTGTTTTAAATACAGGATTAAAATCGCTGTTTTTAATCAACATTTCCATACGTTTAACTAAAGGTTCAAATATCGCTCTGTTATTTTTTGAAAGATTTTGAAGAACTCCTAGCATATCATTTGCTGAAAGACCTTTCATCTTTTCAACAAATATTTTGAACACACTATTTAAATGAGCTTCCATCGCTGGAATGTTTATATCCGTTTTTTGATTTAAAGACAACGGATTATGAAGCACTCCAAAGAAAAACATTTTAGCTATTGAAGGTAAACCTTTAATAAGATTTCGGTTTTCTCGACTAAAACCTTGGAACTCTGTATCAGGTAATTCTTCTAAAGCTGTAACAGTAGTTTCGTCATTATTTTCGTCTAGCGGATCGTTAACGTTATCGTCATCGTTTTCAATTACTTGATCGTTTACATCAAAAGATAATTGAATACCTTGATTTGATATGTATAACTTTAATTCGTCAAATATATCTCTTAGAGTTAAAGAATCAGATTCAGTTTGAAAAAACTCATTTGACTTATCTTTGTGATTAGGCGTAGCTTTTAAAAGCTCGACATTGTATTCTTTAATAAGGTTAAAATAAGATTTTAATATCTGTAATGTATTTGCGTCGATTATTTGTGATTCTGTGTTTGAAAGAAAAATATCTCTGAGCATTGATTTAAGATCAACGCTTGTTTTATTTTGAGTTGCATAAATAATAGAAGTAGTCGGATTAATTAAAACTTTCTCTGACCACAGATATGCAGCTACAGTATTACCTAAGTTACGAACAAACTCTCGGCTTTTTGCTGGAGACATACCAGCAATCATGTTGAAAACACCATAATGACTTTTGACAGTAGGATTTTCAAAAACACCGGTTTTAGCATAGAAGAATAAATCTTCCATAGTCATAGGTGTATCTAAAGAAACTCCTACTAAACTGCGAATCAAATTCAAAAAGAAGTCAACAATAGATTCAAAAAGAGTTTTTTGCTTTTTTGCTTGTGGTGGAAAAATGTAGTTTTTACCGTGTATCATATATTTTCTGAACTCGTCAGCCAAATATTCTTCAGCTTCAAGATCAGACATCTCCGGCTTATTCAACCTAGCACGAACTTGATCGTATTGTACTTTACGTTCTTGTGAAGACATAAAATACATACTGACCCTGTGAAATGCTTCGTGATAAATTGTATCACTTGACCACAAACGGCTAACAAGTATATCACCACCATCTAACAAGCGACCAACTGCTTCTCCGCCGATTAGCCCTGAAGTAACCTTCAATTCAGCGTCTGGATGATGCTTTGCAAACCATTCAGCAGCTTGACTTACTGCAGGGTCTTCTTGCGTTTCAAAATTGTTAATGTCAAGACCAAGCCACTTTTCGGTTGAAGGAACCATATTAAGTGGTTTGTCATCTTTTTCGTCAGTTGGTTTTTGATTTTCGGTAGGCTTATAAAAAGTTTCACCGATATATTTTTTCAAAGCTTCGTTGGCAGATTCTTCATCAAGTAAAGAAAAATCGCGCAAAGAAGCTGCATCTATTTGTGCAGGAAAACCGTTTTGAAGAACATAACCTTCTACTCGAATAGATGCAATATCACTCTTATCGAATTTATCTAATTCGTTATCAATTTCGTTTAATATTGAATTAAAAATTGTTTCGACTTCTTCATCTGTAACTGACTCTAGCCTTACAGGTAAAGAAACTTCTTCTAAAGTGGTTTCTGGTTTAGTTTCTGGTTTAACTTGCTCTGTTGATTCAGATATTTCAATTTCAGGTGTAAACTGAGCATTTACATTATCAGCATATCTACGATCACTATTATTCAAACGAGTGAGAACAAGTTTAACTTTTTTACTCATTTCGTTAAAATAGTTTGCATAATTACCGTAAGAATCAACTTCTACTGTACCATCGTCTTTTGCGGTAAATATTGAATAACCAGCTTTTTCAATACGTTCTTTATACTGAATATTATATCGTTTAGTTTTTAAGAAGTCTTTAAATAAAGCTTCATTTGCACTACCAAAGAAATCTTGATTGATTTCTATAGTTTTTACTTGACCACCTGCAGTAACATAATCTACTGTAAATCCAGAAATGTTTCCAAAAATACCTTCAGAGCTTATACTTAAAGCATACGGTGTATTAGCTAACACCATATTGTAAGGAGAGATGTGCATCAATGAAGATATGTAATGCATTATTTTATTGTTTACATCAACTTCTTGAGGATTGTTAATTATGAATTTAAATAATTCAACGATATTGTTTACGTCTGAATCATTAAGCAAACTCATCAACATAGGATGTTGACGACCTTGAAGATTCAAATAAAGTTGACCGGGTTTACGATTACCTTGACCTAATTTACCTTGGTGAATAATAGTACCATCATTGAGTAAATCAAAAGCAGTTTTATCTTGTTTTGAAACAGGTAATGCTGGGTTATTACCTTCTAAGAAAGTAAACAAAGTACCTTCATTTTCACCAAGCATATCTAATTGTTCCCAACCATAAGATTTTCCAAATCGCCAAGAACCAACAGTAACTCCTTCAAAAATCATTGAAATAGGTCCATCTTTAACCTTTTCAAAAATTTCATTGTAAACGCGAATAGCTTCTTCAACAAACGCTTTTCTTTCAGCAGCGTCTTTAGGCATATCACGATACCTTTCTTGAACAATACCGTTTACTTTTGTATAAAGAAAACTTGGTTTAACGTTTTCTTCAGAGTCTCCGAGATTTTGTCTGGATAAAATAGATGCGTGAAGTACGGTTGTTTCGTAATCTTCTAAGTTATTGGCACCAACTAAAAGATGTTCAGAATCACCTCTATTAGGATTAGGTAAAATTGCACCGTTAATACCAAGCATGACCATTTTAGGATCACCCATGGCAGCACTTAAAGCAGTTTCGGCATTTGGTACTTTACCTTCTTGAATATCTTTTAACGTAGCAAAGTTTCCTTCACCAATAAAAAACAAAACGTTTTCATAAATATGTTTCCAAATATTATCACCAAATTGTTTACGAACTTTTGAATCACTACTCAACATATCTTGAGCAGAAATTAAATGTACGTTGTTATTAAAAGCAATAGGTTTCATTTCACCGTTTGCCAACATTTGCATAAACGAATCTAAATTTTCGTAATATGCTAAGTTGCGTTGTTCTTGTTCGGTAAGAACACCTTTAGCTCTTAATTTAGCAAGTATTTTTCGATTTGTTTCATCGTTAATAGCTGGTCGAAGTATGTTTCGAATCAGACTACCTCCAGTAAGGTCTAACGTTGGTTTTCGACTTTCTAAATCATCTACAATCTGATCGTTTGAATCTTTAACTTGTTGAAAATTCATTTGTGGAAAAGATGACAAATTATCTACAGCATCTAATTTAAATATTTCATATTCAAACAAACCGCTTTGTGCAGTAAACAAAGCTTTAATTTCTTCTAGAGTGTTTAATTTAACATCTGGGTTAATTTGATTGGCTTTTACTTCATTATCATTTATTGTGTAATAAACGTATCTGATGATTTTTTCAAACAATTGTTTTAAACCATCTTCGAGTTTTATTTCAGAACGATCCTTAAACAACAGTTTTAACTTATCGTTTCTTTGTTGAAGTTCTTTTACAATATCGGACTTTTCAGCATCTGACAAATCAGGAAACTGTATTTCTACAAAAATCTTTAATTCATCGTTATCTAAGAAACCATCTTCATTTTTAGATTGAGAAAGAGCGTGTTCGTATTCTTTAAGAATGTTTGGGTTTTTGTGAATAGTACCTAAACCTCCAACATACAAATGGAAATCATCAAACGCTTTTCGAATCTCGTTATTTTTAGCTTCTTGTTCTTTAGACATTTTTTGTAAATCTTCAAAAATGTCTACTAACTCAGAATAGCTTTTATTAGTAAGATTCTCAAACTTTTGTTTGATGTCTTCAATAAATTCTTTAGTTATTTCTTCAAAATCTTCAACTTGGTATGTTGCGTTTTTACCTTTAATTTGGTTGTAATAATTTTCTAAACTATCGTTAAATGTTTTAAGCATTTTCTCAAGAACACTAATTCTAGCTTCGCGAGCTTTTTCTTTAGCTTCTTTAGTAACAACTAATTCAAAGTTGTTTATTTCAATACCATCTTTAAATAAACGAAGTTTATCATCATTTGCAACTTCTACGATTTCATAAACTGAACCATCTTTACTAAGCTTCAGGTTTTGTTTATTACTTCCAGCAGTATTTGCATTAGGTGTTGGTAAAACCAAATCTAAATCTTCCTCAATAACATTACCATCTTCGTCGAGTATTGAAAACGTAGAGGTATATTCTCTTTCGAAAGCACCATTGTTTTCAATATCAGCAAAATAGTTATCAATAAACAAATCTTGAGATTTCTTGCTTAAACCGGTAACACTTTCTAAAATTGTGCGTAAAGCAGCTCTATCTTTTTTCTTAGCATCGACTTCTACACCATTTTTCCAATTGAGATAAGCTTTAGCATAACCGTGTTTGTTAAGATTTTTTAAACTATTCAAATCTTTCTGAACAATTTTTAAATCTTCTTTAAGCTTTACTTTATCAGCATCTGAAGTATTAGGGTCTTCCAGCTTTGATTCAATATAGCGTTCGCTATTTTTTAAATTGACATAGTTGGTTGTAATAGCTTCCCAAGCAAATTGAATAGGTTTGAATTTTGTGGCTTCATCCTTAGATTTTAAATCGGCTTGCGTATGACCCACAATACCATACATATCTGCAATGCTGTCAATATCTTTAACATCTTGACGCATTTCTTGAATAAGTGTCAACATTTCATCAACACTCATTAATTGATCGCTAGTAGGGTTCTCATTGATGAATTTAGAATAAACTTCTTTTAAATCATCAACCAACAATTCAGTAGTTTCATCGAAACGCATATAATTTAACAATGCGTTTGGTATAACTACAGTACGCATTATTCTCTCAAACTCTTGCGGATTTTTTAAAGCTATTTCAGACAATGCTGCTTGAGATGCGTGAAGTTTGAGCTTTTCTTCAGCAGACGCAATTATATGAGCAGCTTTGAAAACTGGCTGATTGTTTTCAATTTTAATCTTACCGTTTTCGTCTCGTTCGTAAATGTCTCCAAATAAAGGTTGAAGCCATTTTTCAACAATGTCTTTACGGTGTTTTTGAATTTGTTCGTATACGTCTTTGGACTTTTTAATCTCACCTGCCGCTTGAAATACACCAGCACCGCTACCTAAGAAACCACCAATAATAATAGCTTTGGCACCTTCTTTTGTACCAAGCATATTTGCATAACCATCAATAATATTTCCAAAAAGTTCAAATGTGTTTGGGTCTTCATCTTTAAGCTTTTTAGCTCTAAGAATCATTTCACCAGCAGTCTGCATACCTTCCTCCCAAAAGCCTTCTGAAACAACACCTTGAACAATATTTTTACCGTAGTAATTGCTGTATTTTCCAACAGACTTCAAAGCTTTGCTCCAACGATTTAAATTAGCATCGACTTTAGGTTCAAATCGTTTGATAAAATCTCGACCTTTTAACTTACGACTCCCAAAAATCATATTGTTCATAATAGTATTTGATACGCCAAGTACCATCATGTTGTACCAATACAAAGACGAACCCGCTTGTTTTAACGACTTTTCAACATCTAGTCTAGTCCAAGGTTTACCCGTTTGAGGGTTTATTTCTCGCTTTTTGACTTTTTCACTCAGCGATTCATACAATTCTTCTTGAGCAAATGAAGCTTCCATACCAGATTCAATCATGGTCTGGAGGGCTGTATATGTATGAAGACTTAACTTGTCAGCAGTTTCACCGCTAATTTGCCATGCTGATCGAGAGCTACCTTTTTTGGAAGCTTCCATCAATTTACGCATAGCTGGATTTTTACGCATCTTATCAACCATTTGATAATTAGCGCCACGAATACCTCTAGACCAAGCTTTGAATGCTCCCAACTTGCTTAATGCGAGTCCGGGTATCATCATACCAGCAAAAAAACCAACGCCTTGAGCAAGCTCTTCACCAAAAAATTCTGAAGAACCGAGTTGTTGTAAAAGAGATTTTTCGTTATAGCTTGTTCTGTGAAGTATTGGAAACAAAGATTCTCTTAAAGCTTCATCTTGACGACTTAGCCATTTCATAGCTTGATCATCTTTTTCAGAAAATCTATTACCAACCAAATCAATAAAGAAAGCACCAAA
>Ga0099848_1000066_pt1 | contig 38548 bp, 27 predicted proteins | sample CB_VirMetaG_3_FD_78179 | JGI IMG/M metagenome (GOLD analysis project Ga0099848, IMG submission 78179) | Freshwater to marine saline gradient viral communities from Chesapeake Bay - CB_1508_1S Viral MetaG | ecosystem: Environmental > Aquatic > Marine > Coastal | place: USA: Chesapeake Bay...
ACAGTGGTAGATGCTCTTAAGCAATTAGGATATAGAGTAAAGCAATCTGATTTAAAGATTGGTGTAAAGAAAGAAAGACTATATGATCTAATCACTCTTAACGGAGAACTCCTGTGTTCTTCATCTGACTATGCTCAAATGGTAAGTTCGATTCAGAATGCTGTAAAGGATAATCCAGAGAAATATGGTTTGGATCCTAAGGCATTTGAACAGTTTGTCAATGAAGCTGTAAACCCAGCAGCATATGTAAAGGCTGGAAAATTAGGTTACAATGACCAGTTCTTAGGAAGACAATCTCTTTCTAAAACATTATCATTAGATTTAGGATTCGACAAGAAGAATGAATTTGGTGGTGGAGACTGGATTGGATTTGACCATGTATCAATGTATGCAACAGGTAAAAAAGGCGGAACTATCCTTGATGATGCATTAACTGGAAACTACACTTACGATGAATTAAAATCAGCTGCTGCAAAACATTTCGGCATCTAAGAAGATTGATTTAAGTATCGTTGAATTAAACTTTTTAAAAAGCTCATGTATAACACATGAGCTTTTTTATTTTAAAGAATATGCCAAGAATTGCAATTGAAAAGATATACATGCAGACCGCATACCAGTTCGCTAAGCTCTCTTACGCTAAGCGACGCAAGGTAGGTTGCGTGATAGTAAAAGACAAACAGATTATTTCATTTGGCTACAACGGTATGCCATATGGCTTTGATAATGACTGCGAAGAAGATCAAATCAGATACTATGATAACCCGGACCATGCAATGACATTAATGGACAAAGGTTACGAATGCGCTGATGGATGTTGTAGTAAAGTCGTTACCAAGCGTGAAGTTATGCACGCAGAATCTAATGCAATCATGAAAGTTGCTAAATCAACTATGAATTGTGATGGTGCTGAACTCTATACCACAACTTGCCCGTGTTTTGATTGTGCCAAGCTGATTATTCAAGCCGGCATCTCAAAAGTCTACTACTCAGAAGACTATCGTGATATGAGTGGTGTAGAACTACTAAAGAAAGCTAATATTGACGTTGAAGAAGTTATCTGTTGGAACGACCTATAAAAGACATAATAGACCACGCGCTAGAAACTAAAGTTTTTGGTGAAGACTTCTCTTTCAGGAGAGGTCAACGTGAAGTGATTGAGCAGATTGTAGCTGCTTATCAAGAAGACCCAGAATCTACGGTGGTGATTGATGCACCAACTGGAACTGGTAAGTCACTGATTGCAATGTGGAGCTCATATATCTTAAAGGAGATGGGCAAACGTGGCTATCTAGTTACATCAGATCTAGCACTTCAAGATCAGTATGAGAAAGACTTTAAGCGTCTTAATCTAAACTGGCCAAGTATTCGAGGTGTTGACAATTACGAATGTTTTGTCAACGGACTACCTTTTAGTCTTGGTGACTGTAAGATGAAAGGCATGGGTTACGAACAAGCTGAACAACTTTCATGCTACGGCAATTGTACTTATCTACAGAATAGACGCCGTGCAATCGACCAGCCAATCTCATTACTAAATTATTCATTCTGGCTTATTCAGCGTAATTATGTCCAGACTAGAATGGACGAACAAGAGCGTGAAGCTCCTTTTAAGAAACGTGACTTTGTCTTCTTTGATGAGGCACATAAAGTTGATGAGATTGTACAGAACCATTTTAGCGCGCGCATTGACGAGTCTGTAATTGACCGAGTAGTTTACCTTAACCGGTTTATTAGTCGCCATAATATACCAGCTGAAACTCAGACTAAAAATAGATTACAGTCGGTTGTACATGATCTAATGACAACTAAAGGTCGTGAGCCACTCTTTAAAGCTATTCAAGAGTTTAGAGGTATTGCTATTACATACCGAGCTGCACAAGATATTGCTAAGAAGACTGCTAAGAAGCGTTTTGGTCAGAAAACAATACCGAGTGATTGGGCATCCGCATTTACCGCTTTCGACCGCCTTAAGGACATCTACTGTAAGTTTGATGACTATGCTGACTTAATCAAAGATGTTGGCTTAGAAGCCATGGTAATAGACCAGCGTGAAGATGAGGCTAGATTTACATGTGTTGAAGAGGCCAAGATGATTCAGAAGTATCTACACGAACAAGCTGGCTTTAAAGTTTTCATGTCAGCGACAATCGGTGACCCAAGAGCTTATGCTAGAATCATGGGCATCAAAGGTGCTCGTTTCATCAGAATGGACAACACGTTCAACTTTGATAAGTCGCCGGTTATTTTTGTCAACCGACATAAGTTGACTTATAGAGAGCGTGAAGCTTCGCTGCCGAAGGTAGTGAAGATCCTAGATCAAATTATTAAGAAACACAAAGGTCAACGTGGTATCATCCATACAGGTTCATACCAGTTTACAAACTATATTAAACAGAATTCAATGCATACATTTAGGCTAATGGACTATGAAGGTTCTAAAGAGAAGGCCGAGACGCTTGAGTTGTTTGAGCGGAAAGAAGATGCAGTTATCATGGGACCTTCATTGCTAGAAGGTCTAGATTTAAAAGACGGCATGAGCAGATTCCAGATCTTCTTTAAAGTACCTTATCCGAGTTTAGCAGATCCACTGATTAAAGCTAAGCTCAACGTTTCAAACGACTGGTACAACTGGAAGACTGGTGTTTCGGTAATGCAAGGAGTTGGCCGTAGTGTCAGAAGTGAAGATGACTGGGCGATTACATATGTGATTGACGCTAGTTTTATGAGCTTGATAAATAAACCAGACTTCTTCCCGCCTTCATTTAAAGAACGTATTAAGATAGTAAAATAATATATTTATGGGATTCAATAAACTAATAGTTCCGGCAATCGAGAACTTAGAAGAGAGTAAAAATAAGATGGGTGAACATGAGTTCGGTATGCATTGGCATAGAAGGCTAATGAAGACCGATGCAATCATTGGAGACCCTCTGTCAGTTGAGATGATTAAACAATTTGCAGAAAAGGCATATAATGTTCAGAAAGATAATCAAAAAGATAAAGAATAGTATGTCTACACAAGTTAAAGACAAGCAACAAGAAATCTGGTACGTTTGGACTAAATCTGAACGTGTTGGTGATATTGTACAGCCTGCTGAAGTACAAGACGATGCTAAATGGCTTAAGTTTACAGATGGTACTCAGATCAACAAGAGTATCGTTAAAGAATTCTTAATGCCGGCTAAATCTGAGCAAGAGGCTAAGGTTTATTCACTAGACTTAAACCCAATCGGTTCAAGCGTTAATACAAGTGCTAAACCAGCTCAAGTACAGCCTGGAGCACCAAAGCAAGAGCGTAGAATTACCGATGGCAAATCAGCACCAGATCCTGAAATCAACGTGATGATGGAAATGCTGAAGAAGATCAGCAAGAAGAACAAGGCTGCAATGCCAGTTGAGGTTAACATTCCAGCAAAAGAGGTCTATGAAATGCTACAGGATCAAATGGACATGGAAGCAGCAGAACTGAACGAACAGATTGGACTGCTTGTAGAAAGCCAGATAGATAACCTAAGAGAACAACTTAAAGAACAAATCGAAACTTTTATTTCTAATTATTATACAAATGAGTCAAGAAACAACAAACGAGCAAAATCAAACTCAAGTAACGCCACAGGCACAGATGCCTCTGAATAGACGTCAGAGAAGATACATGATGAAGCAGAACGGAATGCTTAAGTATTTAAGCAAGCTAAGCTTTTTCCACCCAACAAGAGCTGCAATTAGACGACAGAACATGGAGAACGGGCGTAAAATTCAGGAGGCTAGACTTGATGCTGCTGAAAAAGCTCAAGCTGAAAGACTTGAGGCTGCATTAGAAAGAATGAAAGAGACTTGGTCTAACATTGGCTACAACAAAGAAGAAATGACAATGCTAGAAGAAGCTTGGGCTTTGACTGCAATCAAAGACAGAGAAACTTACCGAGCTGATGTGAAGCAGTCTAGAAAATTGATGAAAGAGGCTGCAGCTTCATTGGCAGCTAGAAACAATAAGTAAGATATGATTACAGTTAGTATTGAACCTGCTGATAACGGGGTCATCAAATATGTTGTTGATGATAATGTTAACGGCGGCGGAGAAGAACATGTGTCTCGAGTTGTCTATGATTTAGACAACGATGAAGAAAGAATAAATCTAGTCAACCTGGTCCAAGACATTATCTTGGACCTAGGGCTAGAAACTGGAACAGAAATTGATAAGCATATGTTCAGTGTTAAAACTGAATGGGGTACTAAATACAACCCGTCAATTAAAGAAACAAAAGAGAGAATCAAAAAGCTTGAAGCTGAAATTGAAAGACTCTCTGCGCAACTAAAGTAATGAATTTTAAGATAGAAGGCGTTTGGTGTAAAACAAGAACGGAGTTCGATAAGTTGTATAGGTCTAATGGTCATGACCTTGCAATATCTTACTCTGATATTTACAATAGACTGATGAAGAGCGACCCGTATAACGAGGAGCCTTCTGATGTTATCATTACGCTTTATATCCGTAAAATGATTATGAGAGCACTCAACTCTAAAATAGAGAGTGAGTCTGATGAGTTTTCAATTGCTTATATGTTCAACAGCTTAAATCAAGATTCAGTTACTGGCGTTCATGATTTTATGTCTGAACTATTTGAATCTGAAATTGAACTTAATCTAACCGTAATCAACAGATCTGATTACCCGAAGCAGGGCGTCTTAAGTAAATTCGACAATGTAAAATTCATTGACAATGATTAAGCACAAACTTTTTGCAAAAGGTGAAAAGATACATGCGCTAATCTCAACTACACAGAAACCAAACGTACTTTTCCCAGTCAGAGCTATCATTTATGACGTCAAGTTCGACGACATCAATCCACAGTATCAGATTAAAGTACTTAAGTTCTACGATCAGATCTACTTTTTAAAGCAGAATCTGTTTGGTGGCCGATTCATTAGAGACTTTGAAGGCCATGACACAAAGATCAACCTTAAACGTGAAAACTATTCTAAAGTAAAGACCTTAGAAGATGAGGTCTTTGGTGGCCAGAACTGGCAAAAGTATCTGCTTGTTGTTGACTCTGTCTTTTGCACAAGGACTAGAGCAGAACAAGAAGAACTCTTCAATAATATCCAATCATTTCATATTGAGTTAAAACTGAAAGAGCTCTATGAACTGGTTAATCGTACTGTCTATTCTAAAGGCCCATACTATTTCCATACTCGAGGCGAATATATTAAAGCATTAGAGAAGTTTTTAGGAGATAGATACTCTAAGCAAAAAGACTGGGTAGACGAATTACTCTACCGCCCAGATACATCTGAGCTGGACAACTCTGAGTGGGTTTAAGTATAGCTGGATATATATAAAAAAAGAATAGTGATTTAATGGCTTACCAATATTTAGACACCTTCGGTCCGGAAATACACTTTGAAATAATAGAAACAGGTTTTAAAGATAGCACTTTTGCAGGTGCACCTGGCGGCAAACCTATTACAGGTTCAGATGGACAGTACTATCTTTTTCAAGAAGATCCATTTAATATATTATATGGTTATACTCCACCTGAGCCAGAGCCAGAGCCAGCAACTCAAGGTAATACTACGGTTGAAGAAGAACCTGTTGATAATACTAGTGTTTATGGTAAAACATTAGTCCAGAGTAGAAAGTATAAAGCACCGGAAGGTGATAGCAGAACTGAGGGTATTCATGAAGGTGAAGCTGTTCGATCATATTTCAATAAATGGACTCTTTTTAAGTACAAGAACATAAGTGGTTTAAGTGAAAACTCACAAGGTTCTGAAGTTTCTGACAGGTATAGCACGGTTGTTAACTCAACGTCACCATATATTGCACCTACTGCTAACAATATTGTACAATATGCTGATAATATTGATTCTCTAGCTTTTAAGTACAGCTTGACTGATTTTATCCAATGTGAACACTATGGTCAAATTTCTAATAATTACATGGTGACCTTAAGGCGCTTTGGTTATCCAATTGCAGATGACCTCATTGCGCCAAGACAAATAGGGCCTGGTGGTGATCTTATCGATACTACACAGCCAGATATAGCGCGTGCGATTACATGGTTGAGTCCTGCATTGGGTAATGATCTAAAAGAAATACTTAAGTTTAACGTTAAGATACCGTGGAAAGAAGAAGAGTCTGCAGTTCAAACTATTCAAGCGGGTAAGGCGAATAGAGGTGCCGTTGGCGCAATGATTGATGGTAGCCCTATTTTTCAGGCTATTGAAAATGGTATAAACGGTTACGGCGCAGATCAAACACAGCGTGCAAATGCGGAAGGTAGTGGATTTGACCCGCTTAAGGAGACATATCCAAATACTGTTTATGGTCCTCTTAACGTGATTAAAAATATTATGGCTAGAGAACAGGGTTTAAAGTTTGAGCAAGAGTTTAAGCTAACTTTTCACTATGATTTACGCGGTTATCCTAATACAAGCCCTAAGGTTGCTTTTATGGACACTATGGCAAACTTATTAGCATTGACATATAATAATGCTCCTTTCTGGGGTGGTGCTGTTAGGTATACCGGTAGTGGCTCTCTTGGTAAACCATTTGGTGATTATAGCAAATTAGCAGCGGGTGATTATGATGGTTTCTTAAAGGGATTAGGTACTCAAATAAGTAATGCTGTTTCTACCGGTTTTGCCGATATATCTAAAGCCTTTGAAACCGGAAATCTAGGAGACTCTAAGATCTTAAACAACATTATTGGTGGAGGTCTTATGAAATTACTTAATGGACCACAAGGTGGCTCAATAGTTAACTCACTTTTAACTGGAGATCCTACTGGACAATGGCATTTAACAATCGGTAACCCAATGAACCCGATCATGATGGTTGGTAATCTAGCATGTACTGATTCTAGCTTCTCGTTTGAAGGACCATTTGGTTACGAAGATTTTCCTTCTAAATTAAAGGTTGAAATTACACTTAAACCTGCTAGAATGCGCGATAAGGGTGAGATCGAGAGTATGTTTAACGCTGGAAAGGGTAGAATGTATCTACAGCCAGAATATGGTGCAGACATAGACAATCTTGTAAATGTATCTGCATATGGAAATAAAGATAGACTAGCTCAAGGCTTTAACGAAGACGCTATACAAAAATTGTCTGACATGACAGCTGGATAATTATGAATTTAAAGACATTTATAAATAAAACATCTGATGGTATTAGGTATATCCTAACACAACCAACTATGATCTTTGCTAACAAGGAAAACATTACACTGCTTAATCCAGAGCATGTTGTTAATGCTGATCAAGCTGCAAGGCCAGATCTAATTGCATTGAAGTATTATGGAAATCAGAGTAAGCTTGATATGATCTTAAAATGGAACTCTATTTCAGATCCATTTTCAATTAACGAAGGTGATGTCTTAGAAATTCCACATGCAAATGCTCCCTTCTACAAGCTAGAAAGACCGAAAGAATTTGATGCTACAAACAATCCGGTTAAACTACAGTTTGTTTCAGGTAAACGCTTGAGCAAAAAGGACCAGCGTAGACTTGATGCTTTAAAGAAGAAATATGGTAAAGAGAATCTGTTACCTCCGAACGTAATACCGGTTGGTAAAAAGAATTATGAATATGTGGGCTCTCAGATTAGAATGGGTGCTCAAGCACAAACCGATGCTGTAGTTGATGCTATTAATAGAAATCTTGATGCAGATTCAGGTGATGAGATTAACACAGATCTTCTAGGAGATGCAATTACAGTTGGCGGTGAAAACACAGGCTCTCAATTTGAGAAGATTCCAGGTGGAGTATGGAGCTGGACTGGTGCCTCTTGGGTTGCTGTTAATCCGGACCTTGCACAGGAAGTTGCAGGCTCACTCTACGGTGAATATGGAAACCCTAATGGTAATATTAAAGGTTCATTCGAAGGTCAACTCTATTTTGATAAATTAAGAGATACTGGTGCTGGAAACGGTATTGGTGCCGGTACTTCAGGTACAAGTGGCCAAAATGCAGATGAAACCGGAGATAATAACAACGATGGTGGAAATCCGTCAGGTGGTAATAACTCAAACACCGGTAACACCGGCGGGACTGCAGGTGCTGGTAACTGTGGCTAAACTAAACTATGAATCTAGACAATAACATATTAGCGGTCGTTGAACCGGCAATTATGCCTACTGCAATTGAGATTGAGGGGCTAGGTGAGGCTGAAGAAGATGGTGGTGCAGATCGCCAGACTAAAGCTATTGGTGTTGATTTACCATTTGTGCTCTTAAATAATTATCAATTCATGCAGAAAGACATACAGAGTTTCTCATTAGATAACTCTGGATTTTTGCCTGAGATGAGGATCCGCTTAGTTGACAGAAAAAATACGTTTGGTGTTGATTCATTTCCAAGAGATGGTGATGTGATTACAATATTGCTAACTAGTAAAAACTCTTCTACGTTTAAGAGTATTCACATGGATTTTGACATTACGGGCATTACTAGTAAACAGGCCAGCGAAGGTGATTTTAATGCAATTACTGTAGTTGGGACAGCTAAAGTGCCAAGGCTTTACAGCGAAGAGTGTAGAAGTTTTGAAGCTGCAGGTTCGTTAGATCATCTAGAAGAAGTTGCTAGGGATTTACAGCTAGGCTTAGCTACAAATATTGAAAACACTGACGATACTCAAATTAGAATACAAGCATACACGTCTACTCTTGACTTTATAAAGGAAACTGTAGACACCTCTTATATTTCAGACGACTCATTTCAAAGGTTTTATATAGATCAATACTATTATTTAACATATGTTGATGTGAATAGGGTTTTTAATTCTCCTAATCCACCGATAGGTGATTTACAGGCCTCTTTTGCATCAGCAATATACAGCACGGCAGAGGATAAAGAAACACCTGAAGAAAGTGATGATATTGAAGCACCTTTAATACTTACGAATCACAGAAACACTAAAGGTACAAATATGTTTATTGGTGCTTTTAATCTAATAAATAATGCTAATGATATAAGTACCGCATATGGTTACACTAGAGATGTTGTTATTTATGACGATAACTCAGAAGCCGGTGAAAGAGTTCAAGAATTTACAATAGAAGCCTTGAACTCAGAGGAAATGATGGACTATGAAGAGCCTCTAAAAGGCAGACGCGGTGAGGATAGATATGACACTCATAAGAAGCATAAATATATTGGTAGACAGGATGTTGGAGAAGGTGATATTGGTAACGTACATCCAAGCTTAAATTTTGCTAAATTACACCAGGCGCAAAACTTAGCTGAGATAGAAAAGGTTAAACTTAAAGTCTCTCTAGAATCTTTTAACCCATCGATTTATAAGTACCAGAAGATTCCAATTCTTATTTACGAATACAATAAAGAGCGCGTTGCGGCAATGCTCAAGTACAATAAATTGTTAGATGAACAAGGTTTTTCTGATAAGTTTTTGGATATAGATCCGGGTGTTGCTGAAGAAGATAATGAAGATTCTAAACCAGACCAGGTAGTTAACAGATTCTTAAGCGGTTTTTACGTAATTGAGAATATTAACTACAAATACAACATTGATAAAGGTGGAATAGTACAAGAGGTTACTCTTATTAGAAGAGAATGGCCAGGTGGTTTTACTAACTACGTAGAATAAGAATATATAGTACATGGCAGACTTTGGTAAGATAAACGAATTTAGAAAGACAACTCAATTAAGGAAGATCAATGAGGATCCGACTTACTTGAGCTTCTTCTTTTTGTTTGATTCTTCTCGTGAACATTCACCTCTACTATCAGGAGTTGCCGAGGAATATTTAAGAAATGTAGTTAAAGATGAGGAAAGAGCTGATCTATTAGCTCGTTTTGTTAAACTTTTAAAGAAGATTAATTTAGAACTACCTTGGTTTTGGCAAAGCGTATCCGGGCTTGAAGCTACTAGAAAGTATGGTAAGATGCAAGATCCTTGGTGGGGAGGCGAATCACCGAAGCTAGAGATCGAATGTCTAGAGAATATCGAACTTACTGCTGCGACTCTAATTGACTTATATAAAAGAGCTGCATTTGATTTTAACAGATGGGTTGAAGTAATACCGAAGAATTTACGCCATTTTCAGTTGGACGTGTGGGTAACTGAAGTTAGAGGCTTTCAACAAACAACTGACGCAGGACTTTTAAATTCAAAAAATGTAGATACATCAAGGACTGAGATTAGAAATCCAGACGAAACTAACCCCGGTAACGCTACTAACACTGAGATGCACGTTGACGCTAAACCTCTTTTTGTAACTAGATTAGGCCACTGTGAATTCGATATAGAATCTACTAGTGATACGTTTGCTGATCTGAGTAAATCGCCAGAAATGGCAAAGTCTAAAATCATGATACACTGGCTCACAGCTGAACAACAGTCGCAAAGGTACGGTGCAAACTTAAACGCCAATCAAGACAACAGTATAGCGTTCCAAAGAGATCCTGATCCTAGATTAGAGGAATATAATCCATTTGACCCTATTAACCCTATTGATAAACTCAAAGAAAGAGCGAAAGATCAATTAGATGGTGCTATTGCTGGTGTAACAAATATATTAGGTGGACTTCCAGGCAATAGAGGCGCTTTAGGTAATGCACATGGCTCTCTGTTAACAGGGCAGCTTGGGCAACTTGCTAATTCTGTAGTCGAAGGTGCACTTGCACGACTTCTACTTGGCAACGTACATGGTATTAACGCAGCATCTACAATTCAAGATGCAATAAACGCTGGTAGTTTAAACGGTATAGCCAATGCAGCTGGGCAATTATTTAATCAGTCTAACCAGCCTTCAGGTGGAAACGACAATGATGTAATCACTCCGAAAAAGATCTACCCAGATGTAGCGATAGATAGTTCACAAGGACCAATTAACGAAAGAGTATACGAGCCGGGGGTGGACAGTACACCAGACGGCAACTTAAACCAGAACGTACATGAATAACAATGAACTTTATAGAGATAATCTTAGAGATGCGCATTGGCTTGGTGAAGTTGTGGTTAACGAAGACCCACTTCTAAAAGGCAGATGTCGTGTCAAGGTCTTTGGTAAATTTGATCTGCTGACAGACGAAGCTATTCCATGGGCAACTCCAATGAACAGAGATGCTGTAGGGTCTCACCATGTACCTAGAGTTGGTGACATTGTTGCGGTTCGTTTTGATAATGGTAACATCTATCACCCAGAATACTGGTTTCAAGTAGATCAGAATGATGACCTTAAGACTGATGTTCTTGAGGCCTCAGACGCACCACAGGACGTCATAAGTTTAGTCTATGATGCCGAAAGAAATTTAAGAATATATCACTCACCGGAAGACGGTCTTGTCATCACGCGTGGTTCTGGTGCCAAAGAGAGACCGATGATTCAGATCGACGAAGAGGGTTTTATTAAGATCTCAACTGATGCTAAGATGTTCTTAGACTGCGGTGACATTTTTATTTCAAACGAAGGTGAAGCTGGAGCAGATGAGACTGAACCTGCAGTCCGTGGTCAATCCTTACAAGACTGGTTGCAAAAACTATTGGATGACTACAATACACACATCCACCCAACCGGAGTTGGTCCTAGCGGCCCACCAATGCCGCCAACACCAGTTACCGTTGGAGAACTTACAGCTACTCATATTAACTATCAACAAAAAGGTAAGTAATGCCAGCACTGTGGCCTAAATTCATAACAGACGTTAGTAGTTACATTGCGAACGGCGATGCAAATGCAGGTGGACCCGGAGTTCTAAAGGGTCAAGATCGACCAGGCGCTGAGATTAACGCTAACTTTGACGTTAAAACATATGTACCTCTTGTAACACCAAGTGGCCGTAGAGACTTCGGTGAAGCTCTAGCCGGCTTCTATCTAGATGCAATTAAGACTGCACAAACACCTTACGGAGCAACACACACTGAATCACCAGCCGCACAGATCTTTGTTAAAGCATATGGTGAAATCTTTGAGCAGATCTTTAGAAACGGCGAACCTTATCTAGTAGATCAGAAAGACGCAGACGGTAATGTTATCGAACAGGGCAAAGAATCTCTTGAGCCTTATGATGAAATGTCAACTGAGATTCCAGACCCACCGACTGAAGAAGAACTAGAAGCCGAACGTGAGAAGAAGTTCTGTCAGTTCTTAGAAGAAGAGGGCTCAAGACTCTACACCTTCTCTTATTTCGAGTTTCACTGTATTGAGCCCAACGACACACAGGCTCAGATTGAAGATATGTTTGCGAACAGGCTCTTACAGCAATTTGAGAAGATCAGCAGTCCGAACGAACGCTGGAGTTTCTTTGAATGGGTTTCATCTTTAGGTAAAAGAGAATATCAAGGCTTTAACTTTAGTACTGTTAATTTGGGCAGTGGCTTTAGTGCACCTTATATTAACGTACATGACACTGTTAAAAGAGGAATTGCAGCTGCTGGTTATAACTGGCAAACGCTGATTGATAACGTTTCAAACAAAGTAAGAAATGCTATTATAGCGGCACATCCTGTTAATAGTTTTGGCCTGTTTAGTCCTTTTGGTAATGTTGCAAATGACGATAATATCGAATTTGCAATTAAAAGACCTGCTGTTAATCCAATTCAAAAACCATGGCCCTTTGTAGATGATAGGCCAGAAAAAGAATTAAACCCAAAACGTATCCAAGTTTCTTATGATAGAGAAAGTGGTACATATGAGGCTATTGGTGACGACGGTCAACCTAGAACAGAAATAGTTGAAAGTAAAAGGCCTAAAATATTGACAGATGCTGTTGTTGCCTTCTTTTCATGGAGGCCAGATGTAAGAGTTTACTTACCATCTACCTTTACAGAGACATTAGCCGATGGTACAATTAGAATCCTAAGCAGATGGCAGAAAACTCCAGATTATGTAGAATCAACATATGTGGTTACTGAATATGAAAATAACTGGGTTAGAACACCAGAACCACAGCTAGAAGCTTTAGGTGAAAGCAGTACATTCGCAGACATTAAAATTCTTAGCGGTGGCACTCTATTTGAGTTTGTTAAATGGCAAGGTGAACAGGCTGAAAATAATGCAGCGGCATGTGAAGAAGCGCCTACAGATCTACCGTTTGACTATAGTTGCTATTCAGGTCTATCTATGGACAACGGTCTATTTAATACGGATGATGGTACAGATCCATGGAAACAACTTGCGCTAGCAACAATAGCATACTGGTATAGTACATTAATACAACCCTTTAAAGTTTCACCTTCCGCACTACCAGCTCTTATTCCAGCACCTCTTGGTGGTATCTATATTCCAATTTATTACGGTAGTGTAAATCTACTTGCTAATAATTTAAGAAGAGCCATGCATATGGGTCAGACTTTTTCACAGTTGCCGGCCACACAACCGCCTGCATTAGCCGTTGCTTCGGCACTTGCAGCAACTTACGCAATTCATCTACTTGAGTTTAAACTAATCTACCTTGGTGGTATACCAACGCCAGTTGGGCCAGTGCCAATGCCTGGTTTTGTGCCCGTGGTTTTTTAATATAATTGAACGGATATATAATATGTTACACTTTTAATCTAAAAAATACATGTCAAACAAAAACAAGCGTACTCGCATCGGAACGACGACCGACAGCGAAGTTAAAAGAGAGCAATCTACTCAAAACGTCGAATCAAACAACATTTCAGAGGAGCCAAAATTTGAGCATAGTGAATTCTATGACAAAGATGGTAATTTTATGTGGGATGCCTATGGGGCTTCATGTCCTTCACATAGAAGAAAACCAAACCCACATGTTAAAACCAAGGCCGGACACAGAGTTTATTGTAGAGAGTCCTACGCACAGGAAATGTACAATTTACTAGAAAGCTTTGAAGTTAACCATGCTATCAAATCCAATATCAATGTTGGTGAAATTCACGAAGGTATTATATATGCAGTAACTCAAGATACTATTACTGTTGATATAGGTTATAGAGAACTAGTCTACGTGAAGTCTGATAAAGAACCTCAACGTATTAAAGAACTTTCGCCAGGTGAAGAAACTGCAGTTTTAATTACTAATACCGATAATGCCTTTATTTCAGGCTCAATTTCAGGTGGTGTTAAACAGAAAGTCTTCATGGACCTTAGAGCTGGTGTTGAAGCAGGCGATACTGCTTGGGTTGGCCTAGTTAAGGAAATGATTGAGAACGGCGGTTATGTTGTTGAAGTACAAGGTATTGAATGTTTCATGCCAGGTTCACTTGCGGGCATTAACAAGCTTGCAGACTTTGAGTCAATCATCGGCCAAGAACTCTATGTGGTACCAGTATCTTTCTCAGCAGGTAGAGGCACAATAGTTGTTTCACACAGAAAATACTTACAGGCCTTAATTCCACAGGAGATTGAGAAGATTAAAGAGAATGCCGGTGAAGAAATCACAGGTAACGTAACAGGAACTGCTAAATACGGCGTCTTCGTTGAATTTAATAGATGTTTGACAGGTATGATTCACAAGAATGATTTAGATCCAGAAACATTCGAGAAGTTTAAGAAGCGTGAAATTATGCCGGCGGATGAAGTTACCTTTAAAGTAAAGGATGTTATCTCGAACACTAAGATTACTTTAACTCAGATCGATAATGTACAAACTAGCCCATGGGATGATATTACATCAAGGTACAAGATTCCAGCTGTTGTTAAGGCTCAAGTAAAAGCCAAGAAAGACTATGGCCTTTTTGTTACAATCGAGGACGGTGTTACTGGACTGCTACACGTTAGTGAATTAGGTGAAGATGTAATGAAAGTCTTTAACCCAGGTGATGAAATCACGGTTAAGATAACTCGAATTGAAGAGGAGACTCAGAAGGTCTTTCTTAAATTACCATAAGCTACTTATTTGAGCCGGATATATATTCAAACAAGAATATATCGAGCTCGATGAATAAACTAAGTAGACAGTCTACAAGAGAGTCAATTCTCAATGCAGCCTTAATGGGCATTGAATTTGAATTCTATTCAAAAAAGAACCTAGAAGAAACTCAAAAAATGCTTGAGGATCTTCTAGGTTTACCTATTAGTCTAGAAGAAAAGGCACACTCTGACTTTCAACCAACAGACAAACACTTTAAGATGGAGCCTGATATGTCAGGTGGTTCAGGCTTAATTGAGCTTGTGACTGGTGCGATGCCTTATCGTAATGCTAGGATTGTTGTTATTAAGATGTTGGGCTGGATTAGAGAACATGGTTACACAACGGATAGAGCTTCAATCCACCTAAACTTATCGTTTGATAAGAAGTATCTTGAAGATCCGATGATGGTATCAAAGATGAACACTCTTAAGTTTATCTTGACTTTTAATGAAAAACAGGTCTATAAGTTCTTTCCAAATAGAGAGAACTCGGTTTATGCAAAGTCAATTAAGTTCGTGATGCCAAAACATGAGGCTGCTCATTTTAGCGCTGAACATGTTAACCCAATGAACTTTATATTTCCAGACACTAAATACTATGGTGTTAACTTCTTAAAGAAAGAGAAGAACTACCTAGAGTTCAGGTATATCGGCGGTAAAGATTACGAACAACGCCAAGATGATATACTTTATATGTCTGAGAGGTTTCTCTTACAACTATTTAAAGCATGTTCTCAGCCAGAATTTACAGCTGAAGATAAAATTGAGCTTAAATATATCTTAAATAAGAACTTACCTATTTTTGAGGCTTTAAAAGACCATAGGAACTTAAATAAACACTGGCCGAAGATTAATATCTTAGTAGATCTACAAGATGACTACCAAATTATTAAAGTACATTGGGATAGAATTAAAAGAAGGGTAATGGACTTAATTATCCATGGCTCTCTAGAAGAAGGTACAATTAACTATGATTCTGACTTCTCTTCGATTCAGGTTAAAGATGGTAAGATGCCAACTTGTTTCGCTGCTGAAAATTACGAGTTTATTACGTCTGAAATTAGAGGTAATTTAATTAACTGTGACTTTTACGCTTGTAAAGTTGAAGGCTCAGATCTACAATATTGTAATTTTTATCAGTCAACTGAGATTAAAGAGTCTAAGGTCCAGTCTTCATATGTACATGGTAGCTGTAGCGCTGTTAACTGTTATGTTTTCGGTAGAGACGGTATCTTTAAAGGCAGAATGATAGGTGGTATATTTAGAGAGGGTAATATCGGCCCTTATGCTAGATTTGACGATACGGAAATCGTAGTAAGTAAAAAAATAAATTCATAAAATGAGTGAAATTAGAAGTGGTAATGAAAGTGGTTTAACAACTCCTAGAGATTTTAGCAGTGATTGTTTAAACGAGTTTCTAGATGAGATCGGTGATGAGATTACCGGTGCTTGTATGGTACCTGTTAATCTACCTAAAAAGGAGATCATCAACATTATCAAGAGAGCTAAAAAATGGTTCTACAAGAAATATGAAGACTCTGTTAAGGAGAACTATTATCATATCCCGAAAGAGATTTTTGAGACTGAATATTTTAAGAAGCATAGATGTTTGACTCTACCAGATGCTGCGGCTGATGGTGCGGGCAAAGTCTACTCAGTATACGGTGTTTATGACCTTGCGAGTGGCTGGAACAACATGGGTGGGGGCCTAGACTTAAGATTCCAATCCGGTGCTGACTTTGCACTTGAAAAAATGTTATTCAGAAGAATGTACGATGGTTCAGGGCCAGCGCAAGCAGCTGAAGAATTACAGTATTACGTGCTTAACGCTTCACTTGCTGATTTATCAAGACAGATTCTTGAGAATCCGATCTCTTTTCAGTACTCAAGATTAACTGGTGATTTAAAGTTCATGGGTGATACACCAAAGGGTGGTGTTATTCTAGAGGTTTATGAGACAATTCCAGACTGCGCACTCTATGATGATGAGATCTTCTTTAGATACATTAGTGCTAAAATTAAACAGTCACTTGGTGCTAAGTTAGGTATCTTCAAGTTTGCTCTGCCAGGTAATGTTGACTTCGATTATGATGCTATTAAATCAATGGGCGATGATGAACTTGCTGCTATTGAAGAAGAAATCAAGGGTGATGAAGGTGTGGACTGGATGTTCCATAGCTAAAAGAGATACATATAAAGATGGAATTGTACATTAAATATATAGGAGATCCTAACTATGATCCAAATCAAGTTCATGTTGAGAATGAAGTACAACAACTTATAACTCAAATTGAAACTATTCTTTTTACTGATAAAGGAGAAGTTTTAGGAGCTCCTGGATTTGGCTGCAATTTAGAAGATTTGATATATTCATTAGGTTACAATGAACATCAATTGAAATCAACAATAGAAGGTCAGATAAACGCGTATTGTCCACTGGCTAAAAAATATAACGTGAAAACCAAAATTAGCTTTTTACGAGGTACTGTTAGAGATGTTGCTTATATCGACATCACGGTCGATAGCAAGTATCTTGTGCAGGTTTACGTAAATTAAATAAATAAAACGGATGGCAGATCTTAAATTTTTAAATAAGCTTAGAGTAACAGGTGCTCAGATTAAACAGGATGCAAGAACGTATATTTCTCGTGTCTACAATCGCGCAGGTACCTTGTTCACTGACGCCTCTCCTTTCGCACAGCTCTTAAATGTAATGAGTGAGATGAGTGAATTGATTATGTTCTACGTAGAAGATTCTTTAGTGGAACAGAATATTTACACGGCCCAACAAGCCGAGTCAATTTACGGTATGTCAAGACTAACTGGACATGATGCAACTAGAGGATATGCTGCTTTTGGTGAAATTGAGTTTAGGTGGAAACCAGGCGCTGATTTTGTTAAAATTGCAGGTACTGGTCTAACATTTGACGGTAGAGCTGTTATTAAGTTCGACTCAAATGGTCTAAAGTACACTGTTCAAACACCAAGAGAAAGATTTAGAGTTGAGAAAAGCAATAAGAATAAATTTACATGTGAAATTATACAGGGTGAATATGAATCACAAACTGTAACTGGGACTGGAGAGAATCTACAGTCTTATAATATAAACGTTAGAGGATTAACCGACCATAATAAAATTACAGTCTACGTAAACGGTGAAGTATGGACTAAACATGTTTCACTCTATGATATGAACGCTAACGAAAAAGCTTACATGGTTAAGACTGGAATTAGCGGCGGATTAGACGTTTACTTTGGTAACGGTTCTTTTGGTATGCCACCGGCAAATGGTGCCACAATCGAGATTGAGTATATTAAACACAGTGGCTCTAAAGGTAATTTGCCTGATGGTTCAGATCTAACTGTAAAATGGGAAACGGAAGGTGAAGATTCAATTGGAGAACTACATGACCTAAATGAATTCTTTGATGTAACAGTAACATCTTCTCCGAAGATGGGAGCAGATCGTGAATCAACTGATTTTACAAGGATTCTAACACCACTTGCAAGTAAGTCATATGTGTTGGCCACTCCAGACAACTATGAGTACTTCTTATCTAAGTACAATCAGTTTTCATATATCGATGCATATAGCCGCACAGACGACCAGTATTTAGACGACGACAATGTGGTTTACATCTTTGCAATGCCAGACTTTAAGAGAAAGTTAACGGCAGGTATGGATTATTTCTCGCTGCCACAGCAAGAGATGTTCTTTACACAAAGCGAATATGATGCAATGTATCAAGTGCTGCAAAACTCAGGCCAGATGATGATGGCTGCTGAAGTTAAATTCGTAGAACCAATTGTCAAGAAGTATAGTATGGATGTTGCAATCAGATACTTTGATGGCTTTAGTAAACAAGAGATTGCAAACGATGTAAGAGCTGCTATCTCAAATTATATGCTTAACATTACGAGAAGAGATAAGCTGCCTAAGTCAGACATTGTCTATATTCTTGAAGAGATTGAAGGTATTGATTCGGTTAACGTAAGGTTCATTAGTCAGAAAGAAGAAGATGTGCTTAGATTGGGTTACTATGAGACTGTAACTACAACTATCCAGCCACAAGAACCAGTTACTCTTGAAAATATTGGTAACGGTAAACAAAAGTATGTGTTCTTCCAGAAGATTGAAGAGTCTAATCTAGTTAGAATTAACCCAGGAGATTCTATCCCAGACTCAGTTAGAGGCTTAGATCAATGGGGCGATATTGTAATGGGCAAAGATGAAGTTGCTATTTTTAGAGGTGGTTGGTTAGACCGTGATGGTGATCTTGTTGATGACGATGTAAAATTAAATGAAGAGGCTGCACTGAGTATAAACTTTGATGAAGCTCCTGTGCCTAGAACAATTTACACTAGAGTACAAGCTGGAAATAGAAAAGCGTTATAATGGAAGCACCTTTTAAAGATTTATTAAGGTATAAACGTGTAAAGATTTACGATGTTGCAAAACACCGTAAAGACTCTAGACTTAATACTGGTTACGATTATAAGGACAGTCTTTTTAATCTGATGACCTCGAAACACATTCGTAGAAATCAGATTATTAAAGAGTTTATGCTCTTTCTTAATGATTATTTTTACAATATTATTAAAGGCGTTAAACACCTAAAAACGTTTAAAAATTACACGGTAGAAAAAGACGATACTAATGTACGATAAGCTAAGATTTTTTAAAGGGTTTGACTATGACATGAACATGGTCAAAGATGCTGATGGTATCTGGCAAGGTAACGTCTATCTAGATGAAGTATCTGTTGGTCTCTATGAAACGGCTAACATTTTCTTATTAGAGGAGACCGGCTACTACTATGCGGGTCAGACTACATCTGCTACACTGCCAGGTTTGATTCAACCGATTGAAAATTCAGTTGGTTCAAAACTAGTTTGTAGATGGATTGATGAAAAAGGAACGTCTAGTGATATTTTTATCTACGGTGCGGAAATGAAGAATGGTCAGCCTGTCGTTACACACCATAAAGAGTTAACATTAGAGCCGCAGCTACAGTCGGTTGCACCTTATAATGTTGTTGATGGTGTTAAGTATTATGAGAAGCTGGACTTTAAAAAACTGAGCAACCAAGCACTACAGCTAAATGTAGCTTTAAGATCTAATGCTGACGGACCACACAGACGCGTCTTAGGTATTTATGATGTAGTTAATGGGATTGAGACACAAGTTGCTCAGATTACATTCTATGGCGAGGTGGTTGCCGAAGATGAAAGACTTAGAACCTTACTACAAAATTTTGGCGCAACTCTAGATGAAGGAGACTTCCTACTCTTTAAAGAGCACGACATCTCGGAACAAAGCCCAGACTATAAACTCTTAAACAGAAAGCGTAAAGAGCTCTTACTAGAGCTACATAATATTAAACCCTTCGTTGGTACTTACAAGGCAATCTTAAATGCGATTGACTTCTTTGGTTATAGCAATATAACACTAAAAGAATACTGGATGAGTGTTGACAAGAGCAAGCCTTCTTTTGGTAAGCTCTTTGCAATTCCAGTACCTAACTCTTCAGTGCGAGGTGAGATGTTGCGTAAGAAGTTGACGGTGCAGATTCCTTCGAGTACAATGAAGAAGACTAATCGTTTTAGCCTAGTCTACAGATTAAACGAACCGAACGGTGGTGTTGACCAGTGGGATATTCCAACCGTTGATGAGATATTTGAGTATACACCGGATGAAATCTTAATCAAGCTATATGGTTTAAAGCAGAAATTACAGCGTGAATATCTGCCATTAAACACTAAGATTGTAGATATTACAGCAGAAGGTGACTACTTTACTCAGAGAAACTTAAATGTATGGAACGTTCAGAATGAGATTGGTTTTATAAGTGAGGGTCATGATATTAAATTTAAGGTTGCACCAGAAGGCAGAACTCTCTTTATTGAGGATTTAGGTCTAGTGCTACAGACTACATTAGATAAAAATAGTATTGACTATCAAACATATTTAGGTTTTACACCAGCTGATTTTGCAACAGCAACCACATCTCAACTACAAGAACTCGAAGATATTTACAATGAGTTCTATGATTATTATATTGAAAGAGACTTAAGGACGTTTAACCAGGATATTCCAGTTGGCTGTCCGGTTATCTTAGACGGTAGTGAAACTTTTAGAGACACTTGGTTCGACGGTGATTTTACATGGGATGATGCTATTGACCCGAACTCACAGCTCTTAGTAACTTGGGATAACTGGTGGAAACGCTGGGTTTATGAAGTTGAATGGCTTGTAACTGGACCTAATGGTTTTATCTTTGAAGTTCGCGGTGATATTGACAACTATCTAACAATGCCAATTATAGTACCTTACGAAGGCAGCTATACAGTTGAGATGAGAGTTTATGACCTTTTTGGCCATCGATCACACTATAGAGAAAGAGATCTTTTTCAAGTTGAACTAAAAGACGTTGAACTCTATGGAGTCTATAAGTGGTTAGACTCAGCCAGATGGAATGATAAAGGCTTAACTTGGAACAAGTCGGGTGGCTATTGGGATAGCGCACAAGACAGTAGTGTAACTATAGATCAGGCAATTGCAAGTCTATATGGTACTCTAGACAGGGCTAATTATTTACACGATGAAAGCCAAGGTGTTAGGTTTTCAATGGTAAGAAGGTATAGTGACTCGTTAACTGAAACTGGTTTTTCAGAGACTACGGGGCCATATCAACTCAATGAATGTAGATTTAGATGGAGAGACACTGAACACCTTTCTTGGAATGCAACTAGAGTGGGTAGTGATTTATCAGCCTCTTTTAAAGTTTACGACATAGAGAATGGCGATGAAATTGCGATTGACTTTAAAGATCCAAATACTGGAGTTATAACAACAGGTTCACACGTGATTACAAGCCCAACGCCAAGTTCGGCGATTAACACGGCTCAATATGAAGATGAATGGGAAGCAATTAGAGATGAATTAAATAACTCAACCGATCCGATCATTCAGAAGTTTAACTGGAACGCAGTTTTTCACGATACCAACGGTGACGGCTATGCTGATACATTTTTGTATATGCTGGCTGTAGGTAAAGAGTACTCTAAGAACTATGACTTTGAGAGTGTTACCGTAACGCAAAATGGCGCAAGTACTATTTCAGTTGATGGAGAATTACACGTGGTTCACTATAATCCAGGTTTTGACGATACTAAGATTTTTAGAGAATATACTGAGGTTGAAAGATCAACTCACGTTACAATTGCAGCTGATGCTACTAACATGCCGGGTATTAAAAACCCAAAGTGGGGCATTGTAAACAGAAGCAACCCTGAAATAAATGATATATACTATGATAGTATGTGGTTAACCTACATATTCCAAGACCCAGGTACTTATGAGATTACACTTGAGGTTGAAGATACTAATGGTAACCACAACGTCGTCAAACGTAATATGATAAATGTAAAATAAACAAACAAAAATGGCAAACATTACACAAATCTTAGGAACAGATTCTATCTCATCTTCTAGGCCAGTTATTAATAGTAACTTCCAGCTGGTGAATGATGATATTACTGATCTACAAGGATTTCTAAATCCTACAAACCGTACTATTCAGAATATTTCATCTGCAACAGTAGAGTCATTAACAGTACTTAACGGTACAACAAACATTGCTACATTTACAACAACAGGTATTGATTTAGAAGTTGATGTTGAATTTGCTAAAAGAACTACGATGGCTGCTGAAATTGTAAAGTCTGGTATCGAGGGTAGCGTTATCGCTCCGGTTGCAATAGCTCTACCAGCTGGGCAAGCCCCTGCTGAATCAACTTACCTTGTTAATATTAACTTTAACTTACCTACAGGTATCGAGGGTCAAGAAGTAACCATTATCAACGTTAGTACTAGTGCTGTTACAGTTGGTGTTCAAGCAGGACCAACCCTAGGAGCAACTTCTATTAGCTTAAATGGACAGAACTCAACAGTAACATTAAGATACATCGGTACAGTTTGGTATGTGATCTCATCACACGCTGCAACTATATCGTAAGCAATAAATTAAAAGAATATAAATGGCAACTCCGTTAGTTAGAATACCTCAACCAAGAGGCGGCACGATGTACGCTTTTGCGTCTTCTGCTAGAGATATGACTAGGGCGTTCAATAACCCTGACTTGAACTTTGAGTTCAGTCGCTACGCGTTATTGGATTTACCTGACTTCACACAATCCACAAATGGTGCAAATACAATTAACTTTAGTTTAAACCTGGTTAATGCATCTGGAAGTGCTTATTCTGCTGGCGCGCCAAACATTGATTTTGCACAGACTTTTCAGAATTATGCATTAAATGCTGAAGAGATCTTATTACAAGATGACGATTACGATCCAATAATTCTACAATCAGACGCTGAAAAATTATTCTTTAAATGGTTAAGTAGTTTAGGTGCTATTAGATTTAGAACAGCGGACTCAAATGAGGCTACAATCGGCGCTCTAACTGAAGAGAACAATTCAATTCAGACGGGTGCTGTTTATGATCGAGTAGTTAAGTACATTGGTACAATTGACGCTGAGAACGATATTGCCTATAAAGGTAATGCATATCATGAAGTTTATATTAACGTGCCAACTTCGGTAGGTTCAACGCCAACTGTTCTTTTCCAGCCTAGACAATATAACACAACAGCAACCAAACTCTATGCTGATAATGTAATTGAAGGCAGATCAGGTCAAAACCACCCAGATCCAAACATCAACCTATTCTCAGTTGTAGACACTTACGACGTAGGTACAGGTGAGGCCTATTACAATATTGATCCAAATGCAACCGATAGCGTACAAATTGTATTCAACGATACCGCATATGCTCAGATTGCAAATGTATCTGATGTTGAGAATTTATTAGACTTTGCTAAAACAGGTCAACAGTTTACTTTCAATGCCATTTTGGTTTACTATGACTTATATAGCGCTTCTAATCCTTCACAAAGGGCGACTAACTTATATGGTATTCTAATCTTAGATGAGATTCAGTCTACCGGCGGAACTGGTTCTAAGATTCACGAACAGATTAAATTCAAGCCAAATGAAGTAACAGGACTTAACGGTAATGCCTTCTCTTTGAAGCTTAACCTTAAGTTTAACTCTTCTCTAGATAATGTTGGTGTTGAGACTTCAGTAAATGACTTTACTACATTCTCAATGGATCTGTTTATGGATACGACGACTGCTCTTGAGAATGCAACTGAGTTATTAATTGAAGCTAACAGAAGATACGGTTATCTAGCAGAGAGGCTGGATAGCGTAGAGAATCTAGTGGTTGGTAGTCAGGAGAACGATGAACTAGTTGCTAGAATAGCTGAAATTGAAGAGCAGATGCAAAACGCATCTCTACAGCTACAAGACTCAGATTCTCTGTTACAACTTATTACTAAAGCACACGACCGTATCAATTCAATGATCGACGGTACTATCCCAACTGAGATCCAATATAATACTGACGTAATCTTTGCTGGTGCAGGTACAAGAATTGATAAGTCTAATCCTGAAAAGATTAAGATTATAAATGATGTAAACGGTTACTCTATCACACCTGCATTTACATGGGATCAAGTTGGTACTCCGACCTTGATTACTACTAGCAGCCCGTTTGACGTTGGTGCATCAGGCCAAGGCGCTCAAGCTTTTGGTATTTATGCTAAATTATTAAACTATACAAATAGGCTAAGTTTACAGAACTTATTAACCAATGACCCTAATGATGACCTAGATATATACATTGACGATGGTTCATTTGCATGGAAAGCTGGTCAATTATTTAAGATCTCTTTCGATACAATAAACATGGGTGGTAACTCAATTAACATATATACAGGCCGCGCTACTGAGTACGATAAGACAATTGCAACTCTACAGCCGGTACAGCTTATTAGTGATAAGCCATATATTGAGGTTGTGTGTATCGACCCTATAAACTACATATTTGAAGTGGATATATTAAGATAAGATGAATACAAACAACTCAATTTCTAGCACGGTTAAGAAACTTCTCGAGATTAATACTAACTCGTTGAAGACCTTCGAACGTATAAACGAAGCGATTACAACACAAGAGAAGAACGTGCCACTTGAAATCTTAAATGATGAAGGTGGGACAACAACTGTTTATGTGCCTTCTTTTGGCTACATGAAACGTGAACTTGAGCGTTTAGATACTAATCTTAAAGCCCTAAGCGGTCTTGGTAAAGGTAATACTAAAGTAAGGCTTTCAGATGGTACTTACCAAAATGTAATTACATCTAGACTTAAGAGTCCAGCTAACGATATTAGAACATTTACAAAGCCGGATCAATTTAAAGTAAAGTCTAACTACTTTTTTGAAGACTTTTTGAACCCGCTTTTATCAGTTTCATTTAATGTTACAAATCAAATTCCAAGCGATACTGAGCGAGTTCTTGTAAAAAGAATTCTTTTTGACAATACTAGCCAGGCTGCTGTTGACTTCTTTAACGAGAACTTCTTAAACCAAGAAGAAATTGACCATGCACAGGCAATTAGAGATATTAACAACAATAACATTTCATATCAAGTTGACGAAGAATTAAGAGACATGCCTTATCAGAGTGTTCTCTACTTTGGTTCTTTCGATGTATTAGCAATAAATGACTCTAAGAGAACAGTAACTGTTGACGGTCAGACTAAAAGAAAGGCAGTTAAAAGATACCGACTAGACAAGCTAACATATACAGATTCTAACAAAGACGTTAAAGATACCGAGGTCTTAAAAGAAGGTGATGAACTTATCGTTAATACTGGTAAGATGACCACTAAATATAAGGCTACTAGAGTGGACGGTTCGACAAGAGAGGTTGAACTAGAGCTTGTAGAAGGCTTTGAGGCTATTAGGATTGGCGCTAACGCACTTAAAATTTATAAGAATACAAACATTCAGCTGAATGTAGAAATCAACGTAGGGTTCAACGAACGCGTCCTAGTGTTTGTTAAAGCAATTGACCCGGATTCTAAAATTCTAGCTGAGAACTGGTCACCTGGTGTTGGCTTCTATACTAATGACCTGAGTAGAGTTGATGAGGACGGAAACGTTATAACTCTTGCAAATTATTACAAAGAAGAAGTTGCTGACTTTGGTCAATTTATTAGAGCGCTGAAAGAGGACTCAATCCCACCTTCAACTGAGGGTATTACGCCAGATGCGCCGACACTTGACGCTGCAAACTTTAGTGTTGTACAAATTAACAGACACTTAACTGATAATGATGCTGCTAACAAGATTAAGCAGTTGTCAAGAGATAAAGTTGCAGTAGAAGAGGCGATCAAGAAATTAGACGATACAATTGTTAAGAAGAGATCTGAAATCTCGACTAAAAAATATACATCAAAGATTGAGTCTGATAAAGACAGAAACCAGTTAGCTAGCCTAGTTGAACAGAGAACTTCTGAAACTAGACTATACGGTTCTATTGTAAACCAGATTCAAAGCCTTTCTTCAGATACTAATGTTACTAACGTAACTCCTAAATTTAGAATTAGAGGTTTCTGGTCTATTCCAGCCGATAAAAAGGTTGCCTCAACTACAGATCAAAGAGTTGTACAGTTTGTTATTCAGTACAGATACCTTTCAACTAGCGGTAAAGCGCCTGAAGTTTCTCAGTTGACATTTACCGAAGATGCTAGAGAGAAAACAGCAGTCTTCTCAAACTGGAATGAAGTTAAAACACCAGTTAGAGAAAGAGCTAAAGATCCAGTGACTGGAAAGTTTGTATGGCAAGACTCTTTAATAGAGGACGGTCAGAAAGTTAACTTTAACCAGCTTGACATTCCGATTCAACAGGGTGAAATCGTTGAGTTTAGAATCAAGTCTGTTTCTGAAGCTGGCTTCCCAGCTAATCCAATCATGTCAGACTGGTCAGCTCCGATTACAATTGCATTCCCAGATGCTGAGTTAGATACAACTGATCTACAAGATATTGTTGATCTGAACAAAACCGAGCTAACAAGCGTTAGACTAGCAGAAGAGCTAGACTCTAAAGGAGTTTACACACACGTTGGCGACTCATTTACTGCTAACGAGAGCTACTATGCGCACGTTGCAACTAATCTGGCTTCGGGCTTTTTATCACCTGAACAAAAGCCAATTTCAGTTTACGATAAACTGGCTGAACTACAGCAGAAAATTGAAGCGTTACAACAACAAATTGAAAATGCCAAAGGTGAACTTCTAGTTAAACTTATTGCTGAAGACGGTACAGTAACTATTATTAACAAGAATACTAATAATAAGATCTTTGCTGGCTATTACGTAGATGAGGTTGCTGAAATTTCAATTAAGAAAGGCCACATTGTAACTAAGACATTTAAACTCTTACTAGAGAATACTAAAGCAACTCAACTTGAATTAATTTCGAGAATTGCCGGTGAAAGAACAAAACCAGCTTACAGATCTTCTGCAAGTGGTTCTGTTGCAGGTGTAAATAGCTTTGGTAACGTAAGTAACGACCAAGGTGTTAATGATGTTGATGATAAGATCGTATCAGACATTTATTACACAAGCAAAGGTAAATATGATCTTGCGCCTATTCTTTACCAAAACTTAACAGGTACCGAATTAACAAGCTATGATCTATTACAACCGGCACCATATCAGTCTGCTCAGAGAAGAGGTCAATTCATTTACTCAAGGTATATGGATATTGCTAACGTTGAGCCTCTGTATGCTGTGAATGCAGTAACAAACCAGAATATTTCAAGCACTAACTTTAGCTTCTATGAACATACGTTAAGTTACGGTACGTTTGAAGGTAGTGATGCTAACTTCTTAACGCCTGATGGTGATGCTGATTCAACAAATTATATTTGGGCAGGTTCTTTCGGTAGATACTGGTCTTCACAGAATGGCTCAGCAGCGATCGATTTCCAGAACTGGAGCGGTTACGACCCGGAAGTTGTTGACTGTACTGCAATTACAAGTATTAATACTTCTACATACAACAATGGTATCTTTATGCATAAGGACCATCCAGATATTGAAACATTCTGGAAAAGTACATATCCACAAGCTGCTTCAAGTACATCAAATTTACAGGACAGTGAACAAGTACAGGCACTACAGGCTATTGTAGACAGCGGTATTTACACTATGCCGATCACGGCTAATATCCCGAATGGAGCATTGACAAGTACACATCAAGGTTTAGCTAGTTATGCTTTAAAACAACTTGGCTTTAGAGATACTAATAATATGATTACGGCTGACAGAAGAACATTTAAAATGTCTTTCGATGCCAATGATCAGTATCTACTAGGAGGTCGCTCTTGTGGTGCTTTCTTATACATGTCGCCAATTAACTTATTCTCACTTTCAATTGATGGTGATAATGACCTTTCTAGAAAACACTTAAATAAGGGTGATGCTAATGCTATTGCAGTTGATATTGTATTCCAGTACAGAATGACGGATTATGCTGGTAACGACGATACAACTGATATTGGTAATATTGCAGGCCTAAGAGGTTCTAGCGTTTCTAACATTACATATTCTAAGAAAATTGGACTGGATATATTTGACGAAGGTGATGACCAGTTCTCATTCGACTTAGAAGTATTTGCGAAATACTCAGCAAAAGGTAGCAATATTAACTCGATTAAAGCTGCTCAACTAGTTGCAAATACGGCTACAGGTAATGGTGTTTCGGCTGCATCTCCAATCTCACCACTAGGCTTTACTCTTTAATCTAGTCAAACTTGTTTATCTCAAGTTTCAGTCTATGATATATAGATTGCAGAAGCTATATAAAAAAGAAGGCAATAGATGGCATTACAATCAATTAGTTTATATTACAAATGGGGAGTATCTGATCCGTGTAACGAAGGCGGTCAGGGTACATTAGGCATTTTCTATTGGGATGATGGGGGTTTTCCAATACCGAATACTTTAGATGTTATTGCAACTAATAGCATACCGATCTTCGCGGATGCCACACTAATAGATCCCGCACCCGACGGTTATTATTATAGCGGTCCTTTCCCGGATTCTATCATTACTGAGCCTTATAAATGGGATAGTTCAGGTGGTTGGGGTAGCCTGTTTCAATGCCAAGCTTCAACTACAGCTTCAATTACAGTTTACTATAAAGACCCTGATCAATTAGCCTCGGGCGAAGCGCCAGAGGATACGAACCCTTGCGACCCTATTGTCAGCGCATCACAGAAAACAATCTACTATGACTCTACTGCCCAAGGTGGAGTAGGCTTTGGTTTAACTCTAGAACAGGCTATTGACTACAACGTAGACGTTTTTTCTGATTTTACACTGAGTCAAACACTAAATGACGGTTGGTACGCTGACGATGATTTTCCAGATTCTGTAAATGATGTAAACGTTTATCTTTTTTTAGGGGGCGAGGATTATGAAAATCTAAATACTAACGGTTATATTAAATGCGAAGCAACGGGAGGGACTAGTGGAACTAGTGGAACTAGTGGAACTAGTGGAACTTCTGGAACTGCAGGTACTTTTTCATTAAAAGTAGCCAATAATGATGATAAAGCACTGTGTCAAGATGTTGCAGATGATGATCCTAATTCAATAATTCCTTTCAGTAATATATACTATTGGACATCTAGCGGCCCTTTAACACTAGCTCAAGTAGCTGCTGCAAATATATTTATTTTCTCAGATCCTGGTGCTGCTGCTAACTATGGCCTTCAGGTTCAGAATGGACTTCCACCAACATATGACGGTATTGTTAAGGTTAGTAGTTACTATAGAGAATTTAATCAAAGTGGTATATTCTATTGGAATTATAATAACTCTAATCCGCCGAATTCTAAGTGGATTCCCGAATTGCAAGACGAGTGTGAGCCTATTCCAGAACCAGAGGTTAGGTCTATAACTCTCTACCATGATAATACATTATCTGATCCAGATAGTATTTCAGAATACTGCTGTAGCAATAATGCTACTACAGATCTCTATTATTATTATAGTGTAACCGTATATCCAAATCTATTAACTTTAGCAAATGCTGGCGTTTTACTCTATAAAGATGTAGATGCAGCTGAACTTATCCCATTTGGTATATGGGGAGATGAAACTGGCCTTGGCACTGATAAACTGCTTAAATTTAGACTTAATAATGATGGTCAACCAGCATGGTTCGGTCTAGACGATAGTGATACGGAGACAGAGAGCCCTAACATCACACAATATTTTAACTGCGCTGATTTTACTCAGCCTGCTGGTAGCCCGAATACCAACATACAGAGTACAAGTCCTTTTGCGAACAAAGTATTTTATGCTTTTCATTCATGTGAACCAACAGCGGGCGAACATATTCTACATGTAGTCGACGGGCAGCATTTTGATAACGTTGATAACTTTATGAGTAACTTCATAGAAACTCTAGTTACCAATGGTTATCCAACTATTGAAACTGGCGTTATTGGCTGTCAAACATATAAACATAGAGTTGTTGCAGAGAGTATTGAAGAAGCAGTACAACTTTTAAAAGCAGAAGAGTCTGCCGGTGTCTTTTATTATGATGCTGTACAAGAGTCTGAGCTAAGTGATTTAGGTATTGGTGATGACGTAATTCTTAGTATTTACGCAGACTGCTGTGATTGTATACAAAGATTAAACAGTAGTAGTTATCAGTTTGGTGAAACTGGTGTTGTTCAACCAGCGGGCCTAGGGCCTAACTTTGCAGTAGAGAGAAATGCAAAGCTGGATAACGTTGCTAAACCTCTTTTAAGAACTAACCCTAAGTTGACAACCAACGTTAAACTTGTTGTTAACTCAAGAGATGAACTATATCTTGATTCGATCAGTGCAACTGATGATTTAGCATCTGCTAATTACAAGAAGTTTCCAATTAACCCAAGAGGATCTTACGCGTATGATCTGACTAGATTCTACACTAAGAATAAAACACCACTTGAGATAGTTTACACAACTAAGAGGCGAGATTCTGACTTCTCTGTTTTCTCTGAGTATGAGAAACAGATCGAAGAAGATTACCACTACGGTACGACAATGAACTATTCTAAATTATATGACGAGGAGTTTAGAATGTTTGCTCCGATCTATGTTGATCTAAATATGCCTAAGAAGTTTGTAATCTACAGGATAAACGACCCTAAGGACAACACTTCTTTTACAGATAGTGCTCTTGGCAATGAGGCTAGAATTAAAAAATTAATTGAGAAATCTGAGATCGTTAAGGTTTTTGATCTGACTAAGAAGAGTAATATCGGTAAGTACTTAAGAAATTACGTACAAGATCAAGCCTTTCCAAAGGCTCCGATTACATTCTCATTTGAAGAGAATGAAAAGACTACATATAACGGTATTGATCTGATTAAGGGCGGCTTCACTAAGAAAGCTGAATATATACATAGCGATTTTATACTTAAAGATAAGCCCTTAATAGCTGCTAATGACTTTATTACCGATGGTTTTAGAAGAAATAACATTGCAGCTGCAAACATCATCAACATGGAATTCCTGTTCGATGACCCACATGCAAATACTTATTCGGTTAACAGATACATTGGTCTTTACGTAGATGACATTGAGACTGGTTCTGGTCGAGTTTCTTCGATTAGAAATGGTAACATTATCTTTAAGAACGTGAACTCTAACATGAGCTCTACGTTTGACTACGCGGCAATACCTTCTTATAAAATGTTAACTGAAATGCCAATTTTAGCCTATGCTAGAACTGGTGAAAATTACTATAAGCTAGACAACACAAAGAGATACGACCACAGTAGACTAGAGCTTAGAGTCCAAGACCCTAGAAATGAAATACCTGCACAGTTGGGTATACAGTACAAAGGTCAAACGATTGATATAAAGGCTAGTCCCAGCAGAGGTTTTGACTTTATTAAAGTTAAAGTTGTTGATATTCCAAACCACAATGATAAAATTGCACTAGCTACAATAAAGAATGAGTCTTATAGATTTACATTTGTTAAGTTTGTAGCTAATACTATTGTTCAAATCGATGATTCTGTTGGAAATACAATATCTTTTAATACTGGCACTAATATTAATACGGCTCTTTCTAATTTAGAAGCTGCATATGCAGCTCCTTTTGCAGATGTTTATAGTCTTGAATTATTAGATAATGGCTTTATCTTAACCGAGAAGTTAGCCAATCTACTTAATCTAGCACCAGAAGTTACTATATCAAACGGTAACGTCTTTAATAGAAAGGAGATCTATACAAACGTTGAGATACCAAACAGATCTTATTATGCCGCAGATCCAAATCCTGCAAGTCCTAATTACTTAACCAAAGGAACTTTCAGCGGACAATACTTTTCTGCTGCTGGTAATACTAGAGATGTTGCTATTGCTTTAACTAAGTTAATTAGAGAAAGAGGAGACTTTGATGCATTTAACATCGGTGATGAAATTTACGTGAGTGTTAAAATACCGGGTTATAAAATCATGCAGCAAGCATTCTTAGTTAACAGGAACAATACACTACCGTTCTTGGAGTTTGAGGCTATTAACATAGACTCTGATAACGAATTAGAGCTAGGAGACTTAGCTATCGGTACTTCTGGCAACTGGGATGCGTATTTCTTTAAAGGTGGTAATTTAGAGAATAAGAGTATTTTAGTGACTAAAGAAACTGCTCCAATTATAAGTGTAGGTGAGTATTTACCAACTGCATATAAGGGGCGTTATAATAGAGTCGTAGATATTGTTCAAGATATTACAGACCCTGCTGGTGATTACTTAAAGGTTATATTATCTTTGGAAAATTCGGTTAAGGATGGAGAGGTTAGAGTCTTTGTAGAACGAGACTTAACGATGGGATTATTCTCGGCTTACTCGATTTACGATATGGACTTTGACTTCCACGATACCGCTAATTCTAATCTTAAAGAACTGGACTATGAGACGACAGATCAGATAGTTTATGAACCATACGATACTGCTAAGCAGAATATAAATCCAGTTGCTGGTGATCTTCTAACAACCGATATTCTAAGTGAAGATTATGAAGTTTCACCGGATAAGTATTTCGCTAATTTACAGCCACTTCTTGGTAATGAGGATATTGATGATGTAGATTTAGAATCTATAGGAAGTGAATATGATAGACTTTTTGAAAATGAGATTAAAGAGTTTGCAGTTGGTTCTAGGGTAGTGCCTAACGTTAACAAGTGGGTTTTAAGAAACGGGAACACCGTAAGAGAGGAGCCTTATCACTTGAATGCGAATAGTGCTTTTGGTAGAACAAACTTTGCTCCAGATCTTGAAGTTACAGAACGTGATAGGAAGGCATTTACTCACGAGTGGTTCTATGTTGAGAACTTACCTGATTATCTAAGGTTCTGGCAGATTAACAATACGTTTAGTTACATTAACTTTATTAAAGGGTTTGATCTAACTAAAGACCTATTTAAGAGAGTTGACTACGACTACTTCGATATGTTTATGGTAGGTGAAGGTCACGAAATTGATCTTTATAATGAAGATCCACTTGAAAGAGATTCGAGCCTTTTCAATATTAACAGCTACATAAAATCTAATCTACGTAAGAAATATACCATTATCGATAATGGTTCTTCTGAAACTTTTGCGAATACTATATTTAAGGGCTTAAATGTAACTCTTAAATCTAGAAAGGAGTTTGTTAATAACGTGGCTTCAGAATTTGTAAAGAATACTGAGTTTAACGGTTATAAGTTTAGTATAATGGTTAAGGTTAACAACCAAGCTTCTAACAATTCAATTGATTTTGAGGTTATTCAGAATAAGAAGTTTAAATTTGTAATCTTCTATATTACGTTGAATACAGGTGATGTTTGGGCATCAGATCTGAATAGAAAGCTATTCTATGAACTTAAACACCAACTTAACTATAACACGGTTACTAATAAATACGTTTATGCTGACATAAACATTGGCGGCGCATTAAACTTAAAGGCTATTAATTTTAATGGTTTAGGCCCTTACCGAGTTTATGGAATTGACCATGCGGATGGATCAGTTCCTAATTTTGATTCTCAAATATCTAAGAACACTTCAGGTACTTATAATAACATTGTAATTGACTTAGGTGCTATTGGTGAATATCAAGTACAAGTCTTCTCAGTAGAATCTGATGGTGAACTTTTCGTACAAGGTAGACCTACTAAAGTCGGAGGGTCTGTTAGTGACCCAGACTATTATTTAGATACAGTTGCTTTAAATATTGCTGATCTTAAGAACGCAACATATACTTATATTGGTGGCGGTTTTAACGCACAACAATTGATACTTAATGAATTAACTGCCGGTAATGTCGCTAAAGTACTTAACAACAACGATGACAGAGTTACTTATACAACTATCGAGAGTGATGGTACTGTAAATAATAATAGGTTTACTATTAACTTTAACGACGGTAAAGAGATTGTCAAGAAAGTAGATCTGACTACAGTTGAAGATATTGATAATCCAAAAAGCTATAAGCTGTTAAGTACTGATATTACAGCAAAATTATCAGGAGATACGACAAGCTATATTGAAGCTTATGATAAGTCTAAGAAAACAATAGGCTATAATATTGTAGCAACCAATCCATACTATGCGTTTATGGTAAGGCACTCAGGTGATTATACTGTAGATCTAGAACCTGTAGTTACTTTTACAGATATTTATACACACTTTAAAACAAATAGAAAACACTCTACTCTAGATTTACGTGAACAACTATTTGAGACACCAATGTACAAACATAGTTTGACGAGTTCAACTGAGATTAACATTGCTAGATCTTATTACAATAAATTTAATAGATGTGGTGTTGCATTTAACGTTGGTTTTATTAAAGACTCAAACGTAATGAAGGTGGTTCAAGGCGAAGCTATTGTGCCTCAGGCGGCAACACATGATTTAGGCTGGGGCAAAATTAAGAACCATTACTACCATAAGGTTAATGAGATTAATCCGAATGGCGTATTGAAGCTAACTAAAGGTGGAGACTTCTTGCCAGTTTACCCAATGATTGACGAGATAGCAATCGACTACAAAGATGTTAATGTCTTTAAGTCTTCTTGGGAAGATGGTTATTACACAAGGTCTCTAGCTGGTGGTAAAAAGGTCAATGTTGCCGGTACTTTTGACACTGCAGAAGAAAGATCTTATCTAGGTTCTACTGTGATGAAACTACAAGAAGCTTATTTCTTAACAGAGTTTACAGTTCAGTTTGCGAACTCAGAAGAAGAGCTAGACGATATTCTAAGAACTAACAACAACGAGAATGATGTTGTAATTTATGAAGACGACCAGACACTAATTGCTGACTTCTACATGAATGACGTGGTCTATCAAAAATTAAGTGATCTTGGTGCTTTAAGCACACTGTCTCAGTTTATTGATCCTGCGAAGTCAATTGGTGACAAAACTACACTAAGCGATGACATGCAGGACTACGTAAATAAGAACTTGATTCAAGCGTTTACAATTGACCAGATTGACCTTTGGGTAAGTAGATTTAAAGGATCTCAGTCTAATATATTAAGTACTTCAAGCCTAGAAGGTTTAGATGATGGTGGTTTTACAAGGGACCAAAGCTTTACTTATAGTTTACACGGTGACACGCCGCTAAACTTCAGGTTGATATATAACAAAAGGCTAGGATATTCTTATAACATTAGACCTATGATAAAAATACAGTCATAAAATGGCAATCAATATTAAAGAAATATTTCAAAACGACACTGATTCGGATAAGGTAGACAAGACGAATTACAACTTTGACCAGCTTGTTGCTAACGGCGGTGGACCGATCGGGATTAAAGGCCAGAAAGGTGAACTCGGCGGAATTGGTACAACGGGAGCAAAGGGTGAAAAAGGAGATCAAGGAGCAAAGGGTGATACTGGAGCAACTGGTGCTGATGTTAACAATTGGGGTAGAATAAGTCACAGCAACGTTGACCCTCCAGACGCTGATATATTAAAACCAAAGAGAGATACTAATACTGATGAACCTGTTTCTATTATTCTAGGCGATGAAGGTTATGAAGATGGTGTAACAGATGGTATTGACGATCCAACCGCATGGTTAAATATAGTTTTACCTGATAGTTCAAAATACAGTAATTATGCTAGTTTTTTAAACGGCACTACTTCTGTTTTAAACCTTTCAAGTTCACCTCAGTCAGGCGTTGATACTTACCAGATTAGCCATGGAACTTCTACAAATAATGTGGACTTTAAGATAGACATTAAGAATAGTTTATACTTAATTGGACCTGATTTAGTGCAGATTACATCTAATACTGCGATTAAGCTTAATGCTGCTAACAACCCTATTACATTAGGGCCAGATACTGGTACTTCTTCAGGTCAAATTGATCTAAGATCTGACAGCGTTATCGCTAGAGGTAATTTAACAGTTGAAGGTACATCAGCTGGTTATATCAAAGTGCCAAATGGTAATACAGCTAATAGACCAACTGGTGCTTACGGTATGATCCGCTACAATACTAACTTAAATGTTGGCCATAGCGGTAATTTAGGTAGCTTGGAGACCTTCGTTCAGCACCCAGATGGAGATTACTGGAAGCCTTTGGGCAATATGGTAGACGCAGACGGCGATACTTTTATTACAGTAGACTATGCTGATAACGATGGAACTGATAATGTGATTAGACTTAATGTTGGTTACGACACTGGAGGTTCAGTTTTTACAACTGAAGTTGTTGGTACTTTTGGTGAAACTATTGGTGATGGAACAACAGATCTTGATAGAGTATTTACGTCATATAAAGTTATTTATGCAGCTGATGATATTTTAGTAAATAACGGTTCTGGTTTAAGGATAAGAGAGAGCTCATTAGTGCCAGGCGCTAGTCAAGTTGCTGCACAGAATAGCGGAGCCACAGCTGCCAATAGAACTTTAGCAGATTACTTTTATAGAGAAAGTGCATTACAATATGACGTTGATACATTTAATGATACTACTCCATTTAGCAGTGGTACATCCGGTGTTTCTCTTATAACTGCTAATTATAGATATACAAATCAGGTTATAAAAGCACTTGGTTGGGATCCGGATGTTGGAGCTACTCTATCAAGCGAAAACGTAGCTATTATCATTGACCACAATAAAACAAAAATGTCTTATGTTAAAGTTGGGCATATGGTAACGGTTTGGGGAAGAATAGATTATTTCCCATACTCAATAGCTAGTACTAACTTAAGCTCAGAGACTCCAGATATTAATTTTGATGGCACTAGCAACGCAGCTTCTATTACTACAGCTTCTAGAAGAGCTGCATTTGCAATCGGTAAACCAGCTACTTTCCCATATACTTCTGCTCTTACTTCTACTAGAGTTGTATTCCCAATAGCCGTTAGTTTAAAGGCACAGGACGGTACTGCATCTGAAGTTAATGTTAGATATTTTGGAGTTATTGAACCAGGTATGAATGTGTTTACAATTATACAAGTAGATGATAGTACTGGTTTTATACCGGGTAAAGAATCAGAACTAACTAATGAGCATTATGCTAAGCATTTAGATATTGATGATTTAAAATTAACTACAACGTCACCGGGTGAAGTTATTACACTAGAGTATAGCTTTAGCATGCCTACAGATGTTAATTCATATGACCTTGGGTCTTACTCGCTTAGCATGTACACCGAAGAAGATGACACAGCAACATCATAACACAACCGCTATGATAACATTAACATACATACTAGATAAATTAAAAGCTATTTGGCAGAATAAGCAACTCAGGAACTTCTTGGTAATTGTTCTTGTTGCTCTATTATTCTTAAAACAATGTAATCAAATCTCTAATCTAAAAAGAGAAGTAGATCAAGTTGAAGAAACTGCAAATAGAAACTTTAATAATTACAAGGCAGCTCAAGATACAGTTAGACTTTTAGAACTTAACAATGGTAAGCAAGCTGCTACGATTAAGAGTTATGAGTTTGATATTGCTAACCTAGAAGAAGAACAAGAAAATTTAATAGCTAAGTACAAAGGTATTTTAGATATTAATAAGGACTTGAACAAGGTTAACGCTCTTCTTTCTGCAGATATTAAGATTAAAGATAGTTTGCTAGCTGCTATTTCTGTAGAAAGAATAGACTCAATTACTGAAAAAGTTACGTTTGATAGATTTGATGACTTTGGTCATGGCAATACTAGGAATTTAGCCGGTAGTATGTTTGTTTATAGGGATGGAGATAATCTACTGTACAGGGACGCTATCTTTTCAATTCAACAGGAAATGAGCCTTTATGCTGCGATTGAAGATGCTGATGGAGATGGCCAAGATGAGATTAAGATTACAACGGACTATCCTGGCCTTATAATAACAGACATTGAAAATATAAACCTGATAAATAGTAAGTTGAACCAGAAGTATGAGAAGAAATCTGGCTGGTCTATAGGCTTAGGCGTTGGGTATGGAGTAAATTTAAACAATAACCAAGTAATTAGCTATGGCCCTAGTCTAGGCATAGGTCTTTTCTGGTCACCTAAATGGTTAAGATTTTAATATGGCACAATCATCAAGATATTTTAGAATAGACGACGACGTACTTTTAGAGTTCATCTATCACGATCAATCTAATCCAAACGCATATGAGATTGACGTAGACGATAATGGCTCTGAGGTTATGTTCTTGGATACGGACCGAGGCAACCCATTTGCGCAAAGACACCTGATCTCTGAATTAGGCGGTGACGTTGTCA
>Ga0099848_1000068_pt1 | contig 38290 bp, 40 predicted proteins | sample CB_VirMetaG_3_FD_78179 | JGI IMG/M metagenome (GOLD analysis project Ga0099848, IMG submission 78179) | Freshwater to marine saline gradient viral communities from Chesapeake Bay - CB_1508_1S Viral MetaG | ecosystem: Environmental > Aquatic > Marine > Coastal | place: USA: Chesapeake Bay...
CACGGTTGAACCGCCAGCTCCGACAACATAAAGCTTCGTGCCATCCGGCTTAAACGCAAGGTCGAAACCGTCGCCCGCAAAATGAATATTTCTAAAGTTGAAAACATTATTCGGCGACCCTGCGAATTGCGCATACCGCAAATTCCATGCGGTGTCTACATTCTGACTGCCAGCGGCTAGCAGAAGTGCTCGGCTTGAAGGATCCATTTCGGGTCAGTTAACGTAATCAGGCAGAGCTGCACCACGCCAACGCGAGCCTCCATCATCCGTGACAAACACAAATAAATGAGTTGTACCCGTGGTCAGCGTAGGAGCATTGTCCGCCGGCCACTTTACCGCTGTAGGCCAAGTAATCGTTCCAGATGTGTGGGTAAGCTCCAGCACAAAAGAATATGCTCTGCTTACAGGAACGCTGCCGAAAGTAAATGTGCTGTTAGCAGAGATGGTTTTTGTGAAGTAGTTTCCAGCGCTGCAATCAATGTTTAGCGCGGCGACTGAAACAACATTCCCTGAATATGCTCCAGAGACATCTAGCGTCGTATTTGTCTCAGTGCTAGCTAGACCAATCGCAGCAGAGTCAACGGCGATGTCTCCACTAACGCCGCCGCCTCCGGCGCCAATTTCAATAATAGTTGCAGTGCCATCGTCTTTTTTAGTGTAGAGCTTGCCGTCGTAAGTATTGAGGGCAAGCTCCCCTAGCTGGAGATCTCCAGTGGTAGGAACTCGCCCTTGTACAGCGCTTCTTTTAAGCTTGAATGTGTTTGCCATTTGGCGGTCCTTGTAGTGCTATGTAGCAGGACGGTTACAGTTTAGAACGTACCACCATCAAGGGATATACCATCAATAGAGCCACCAGTAATGTTCACATTGCTTGCATTCTGGGTAGCAATAGTGCCAAGACCCAAAGTGGTGCGAGCAGCGGAGGCGTCAGCATCATCCACCAAGCTCCGACCGAAGCTTGTAATAGTGCCAGTGGTAAACGTATCGCTAGCAGTGGCGTAGATGTACTTGTCCGCCGATGTGGACAGCCCCGCAAGGGCTGTCAACGTTGCATCGAGCCCTTGGGCATCAGTGATGCCATAGCCAGCAAGTGTGGTGGGGTTGGAACCAGCAGTGACGCGACCATAAGCATCAACAGTGATGCTTTGATAGGTGGAGGCGCTTACGCCAGTGGTGGCAAGGTCAATACTATCAGCGTTGACAACAATGCGCCCTGCGTCAGCAGTAACCACGTCAATTGTGTTACCAGTCTTGGTAAGACCATCGCCAGCGGTAATATTGCCAGCACCAGAAAATTGAGTGAAGGCAAGATTAGTGGTGCCGAGAGTGATAGTGCCATCAGTGGTGAGCACCCAGCCACTATCTGCGTTCGTGGTGCCTTCCTCGACAAACACGAACATTCCGCTGGTAACTTCAGCACTAATGTTGGCATCGGCAGAGCGGGTCCAAGATCCGCCACTTACCACGTCGTAAATACCGTTCGCAGATGCCGTGCTCTGGTTCTTAACCAGCACTCGATCACCGGCAACCAAGCTGATGCCATCAATGGTTTGAGTGCCGCTTAGTGTGATATTACCAGTAGTGGCAACACGCACGCTGTCCTTAACGTCAAGACCTTGCTTGGTGGCGTCAACGTAAGCCTTGGTAGCAGCATCCTGTGCGCTAGTCGGATCCGCTAAGTTGGTGATCTTCTGGCTATTTAGCGATACGCTGGCTGTAGGGTTGGCCAGTTGATCCAGACGATTTGTCCGCACCTGTGTATCGAAGTCGCTGATCTTCGATGCAGTGAGCGTTGGGATGTCGCTGGCGCTCAGCGTTGTGCCAGCAGTGGCGCGACCCTTGGCATCAACAGTGAGCTTGGTGTAAGTGCCAGCACTGATGCCAGTATTGGACAGCGTGAGCGTGACAGATGTAGCGCCCGTGCCAGTTACATCACCGCTAAAAGTGATGGTTTCGTTGCCCGTCAGATAACCTTGAGCCTTCACAAAGGCTGTTGTTGCAGCTTTTGTGCTGCTATCAGACGTTGCCTGAGTGGGGACAATAACGTCGCCACTGAAAGTTTTGTTGCCAGAAACTGTCTGCGCTGTGCTCAGCGTCAGATATGCACCGCTGCCGCCAATGGCTTCAATACTGGATGCACTACCCCCAGTGCCACCAGTGCCTTTTCCGTAATAAAGAGTATTATCTACTTCGTTAAAGGCCAATTCGGCATTGGCGAGCGAAGTAGGGGCACCAGGCGATCCCGAAGCTCGCCGTTTAATGCGCAGAGTGTTGGCCATAGCTTAGAAATTTCCCCCGTCGGAAAGTGTGAGTGCCGTAATAAGACTATCTGCCTTAAAGGTGTCACTGTTTCCATCATAATAGACCAGTGACTTGTCTACTTTGCTGCCTGCATCTACGTCTTCAAGCGCTGCAAAAGATTCTGACCTTTCCCTTGGTCCTGCAGTAGAAAGTGAAACTAGCGTTTCATTTCTAGTGATAGAAACAAAAGTTTGATCTTCAGGATCAACAAAAACAATGGTAGGGCGCGTAGGTGTAATCTCAACCTTGGCAATAGCATCCGTCATAATTACCGTCCAGTGAAGCCAGGGCTGACAAATACTGTACCCTCAAGGATGTAAAATTTATCGCCCGCTACGTCAGTAATTAATACGTCATACTGTCCTTGCTCCGTAAGCCCTACTGTGCCAGATGCGGGAATGCGAAGTTTAAACAACCCACTCGCTTGCACGTCCCATGGCGTTGAAAATTCCGCGAGTTCTGCAGTGCCAAGTCTATTGTAAATTTTGGAAGCAACGGAGTAACCAGTCATATCTACAGGTGCACCAGTGCTGTCCTTGTACTGCACCGTCATCTCAAACGTTGCACCCTGTTGGATCGTGATATCGTAGCGGCCTGGCTGTATCATACCCCGTCAGTGTCCTGTCTCTTAAATCTAGCAAGCGTAGCACGCATTAAAAAGGAGGACATAAGCCCTCCTTTTGTTATTTACCTTGGCCACGCAATTTTTTGCGGCCATGAGAAGCTTTACTGTTTAAACCATTACCCTGACGTGTGCGCTTTGGTTTTGATTCAATGCGAGTGGTTCCTGTTGGGCTTTTCTTTGGTTTGGCCATTTGTTTTTTTAATAAAAAGACGTGCTCATGGGTTACCTAGCGCGGGCGTATTTAAAGGGGTTCTCAGCGAAGGCGGCGTAGATGTAAATACCACCTGCTGCGTTAAAGGCACTTGAAGTGGATCCAATCTTCCACCCGTTAGAGAGGAAATCGGAAGCTCCACCGTTAGATTCAGCATTGACAGTATTCGGCTCTAGATAGGATTCAAGGTAATTGTACGTGTTCCGTGCAGAGTCAATAATTGTCCAATTGGTAGTACCGTGTACTTGTTTGAACATTATCCACCTCGGCCTAAACCCGGTATAAATAAACGGCCCATCTGCGCTGCCATTGCCGGTGTATATGCCGAACGCGCTGTAGCCTTCGACGGGAGCGAAACTATACATCACATAGTTACGATCAGTTAACCAAGATCCGGTGTCGCCATAAACAACGGTGGAGGATGGATCTTGGCTTCCCCAGAAACCACTATTACTGGAAACAACAGTACTGTTTAGGACTATGTATTGATATGGTCCTACGGATTTGTGGTAGGTATACCAGATGGCGGTTGTGAGAGCTTTAACGATAACCATGGCTGGGCTAGCATTTAGGCCATGCCCGACTGTAAATGCGCCACCACTGGTTGGAGTTGTGAGTGTTGCCACGCTAAACCCCGCACTCGGATTAGCCCTTACCTGAGAAGTGACGGAGCCATCGTTGTTGGTGACGGTTGAGGATCCGGCGTCCCAGCACCAGGCGGCATAGGTAGCAGACAGCCCGTTCTCGCCATCATTGTTTTGACCAAGCGTGAAGCCGTCTGAATTGAACGCAGTTAAACCGTAACCAGCGGTAGCGGTAGTTTCAGGGGCGTTGGAATTGCTTTTTAGGTATTTACTTGCGCCGCGAACCGTGTCGTACAGCAAGTGTTCGCTTGAATTACTTCGACTTTTGATCCACACAAGATCTGGCGAGAATTCAATCCCAGTAATGTCCAGAGTTGCGTTTGTACCGGTGTAGAGCTTCACGTCCATCGCCGTGCTGCCGTCAACAATCGTCGGCTCAGGCAGGTTCGCTGTGCAGAGTGCCTTGTAGCCGCTGGGGGCGGATGATACAAAAAGTCTCTGCCCAGCATTAAGGATTGAGGTTGCTCCAGCCCCACCCGATACATACGGGAAGTAAGGCTCAGTCAGCCCAACATTTGCGGAAGTGAGCCAGTTTGTCCACGAACCGTTGTCTGTAATATTGATGTATTGAACAGAACGCGAGCCAGTCCTGAATCCGTAGGTTTTGCCGGGCGCAATGGTGATTGTATTGGCATTACCGTCCGCTCTTTGAACACCAGCATCTGTATAACCTCCTATTGAGGTTATCTCCCAATAGCACTGATAATCAAAAATGTTCTGAGTACCACGTGCCTGACCACCTGATACATACAAGTTGCCATTGGATAAAGTGCTGCTGTAGGCAAGGGGATTCCAGGTGCAATAGTTCCCCCTCACCTCTCCACCAAGCCCCGTATCTTCGCCGTAGTTGGTTGGGGTGTCTGCGAGGGAGTCATTGTTTTCAAATAGCGAGGTGTTGACCAGGCGCGTACCGTTAATGTTAAAACCTGCAATATACCCACGGTCAGAAGTACCACCGGACCTGAATATTTTCAAATAGCGAGGCGAGCCAGACACAGGTACTGTGTTGTCCGACATAACTTGGGCTAGAGTTATAGTACTGCCTGGTATAAGGGTTTTGCTTGAATCTAGTAATTCTGCTTTATATGGAGTGTAACCGCTACCGTTTAGTGCATAACCGCGAACTGAAACACTTGTTACTGTAGGGAAGTCTCTAAGATCTACTAAAAAAGAGTGCGTTGACCGGTTGACATAATCATTTACGAGGTAGGCATCACTATCCGTGCCGTCAAACATATTATCCAACGAGCCGGTGTAAGCAAAAGTTGGATGCGTGATGTTGTAGTCGCCTGTTATATCGATCACATAGGGACTGGTAGCAACCTCGTCTTTATACGCCAACGGCGCAGTAGCGGTTGACGTATCCCACGTACTTCCGGTTGCGTAAACAGTTCCGCCGCCCACTTCGATATTATTAACCGTCCAATCATTCCCATTCCCACTCGTATCCGTACCTATCGCTGCAGACGTGCTGTTATCAGCGAAGTCCAGGTGGAAACCATTGGCGCCGTAGGTGCCAGTGTATTCCTTGGGTTGCCACACACCGTTGTAGTCAAACTCACCGAAGCTGGTGTGGTCTAACGCTTGGCCGTCGATAAAGTGGATGTCAGCGAGGTAGCCACCAAAGTAGTAGCTAGCTCGCGCTGCTTCCCTCCCTATATTATGGGTACTTCCGTCATTTAACTCAAGCTCCCCATTAAAGGGGGGAAAGGTTGAAGACACAACGTGAGGGCTCTGCTCTCCATTAACGTAGAATCTAACCCTGGAGCTTGTAGTTGCTTCGGTAGAGTCATATGTTACAACTAAGTGGAACCACGCTGCTGGGTCTCTGAACAAGGCCTCTGTAGAGACATTCACCCCTAACTGTGAGTCATGAAGTGTGATCTTATGACTATTAATCCAGATACGTGTACCAGCAGATGTTACCCCGCCTGAGAATAGGCTGTACTCAGAGTCAAGAGTTCGCTTTACCCACCCCGCCCAGGTCCACGTCTTCCTGTTGCCCGCAGTACCGAAATTACGACTGAGGTAGGGCGAATCGCCTGGGTTGAAGCGCAGCGAGCGTTCAATCTTACGAACAGGGCTTAATGTCCATACATTAGCCTTGCGTTCTACATATTGCCCTGAGCTTGACCATATGCCAGGGTATGACTCTGCTCTTGCCACGCGAACGGGCTGTTCACCGATGTATCCTGCTTTTGGTTGCCTTGGTGACTCGCCACCAATATATCCACCAGGAGCCATAATCTTTCCTAAGTCGTAATCAATTATAAACGGCCCCTGAGGGGGGCCGTTTCTTAGTAGATGTCCAGTGCGCTCACTGTGATTTCACAGTCAGTAGCCGCCGATGCGTAAGCACGAAGTTTTTGGCCGTGCTTCAAAACCACCTTGTTCGCTACAAACTCCAGCGATGCATCAGCCGGAATAGTAATCGTCTTGGCAAGATAGAAGCTAGTAGCCTCGCCCTCCACGGTGGCCACTGTTGTCGATGTGGAACCAGTGGCAGTGACAAGCACGCTCACAGATACTGCACTAGCGCCATCGGCGTTAGCACCAAGAATAGACAACACTACTGAACGATCATCGCTACTGCCTAGTAAGCCATCTGCTCCACTGGTGGGATTGTAGATGTCAGTGACGCTGTTAGCACTGCTAATTTTTGTGCTTTTTGCCTGGAAACGCTCGGCCATGATCGTTTGTGTGCTTTGTTTAGTATAAAAGGATTAGCCGAGTGCAACGGCCAAAGCGAGACTGACGCCTCCTGCAGTTGGTGCAGGCACGTTAATCACCACATCAATTTCTTCATTACCAGCATCATCTGCAGCACTAATTTCTGCAATGCCGCTGGGGATGAAATTGATTGTACGGCGAGTTCCGGCAGTCACGCCAGTGACGCTCACTCCCACTCGTGCGTTGCCATCCAGCGCACCAGTGATGGTCACGCGAGATTGATCAATGGCAGTAGTACCACCACTGTTAACAATCTCAATAATTTGATCCGCCGTCAGATCTTGCGGCGTGCCGCTAACAACAGCGCCCTTAACGCGCAATGCTGGCATGTGTTCCAGCTTCGCATTAGAAATACTATCGTCTGGAATGGCTAGATCATTCAGCACTGTAAAGAGCAAGCCATCAGTGTCAAGCACTGGTGACTGAACAGTCTGTACATATTGCTTACCAGCGTTTGTGGCGCCACTCAGAACGAAAGCAAAACTGCCAGCTTCAATTTCAACGTTATTGTTGTAATCAACAGCGCGAGTGAAGACAGCACTAATACCAGCATTACCGGAAGTTGTCAGCTCGTAAATGCCGTTCTCGCTAGCAGTAGCCTGATCTTTAAACAACACCCGCGTACCAGTGGCGGTAACGCTCACGCCATCAATGGAGGGAGTGCCCGTAGCTGTATAGGTGAAGGTTTGACCACCACTTGCATACGTGCCAACTTGCCCGCTAACCGTAGCAAGCAGCACAGCCTCCTTAACAACTAGACCCTGCGCAACACTGTCCACATAGTCCTTGGTAACCGCGTCGGTAGACGACACAGGCGTGCCAATATTGGTCAGTTTGTAACCATTGAGATTGACATCTTGCGTAGCACCAGCAAGAATCAAATCAGAATTGGCATTGATGCTAATGTCATTACTGACCACTCCAACGGTGATCTTGCTGCTACCAGCGCGAATGCCGCGTAGTTCAGCTCGATAGTTACCGGCAACAAGCGTAGAGGCATTGGCAACAATGCTCTGTCCAGCAGTGGCAACGTTTGCCACGCTGTTCAGGCCCTGCAGGTTACGCAGTGCCACTTGGGCAGTGTTGCCGCCCGTGCCGCCTTGATTTACTGACAGAGCAGTAGTCAGGCCAGACAGGCTTGTAATGTCTGTATTGTCACCAGCCTTAGCCGCACCAAGATTACTCCGTGCATCCGAGGCAGTGGTGGCATTTGTGCCACCAATGCCAATAGCAAGAGGCGATGCGGTGTTCAGATCGTTAATGCTGATGCCACTGGAAACAATGTCAACCGTGACAGAATTGCCACCATCGGCCAATCCAAGTAATACCTTCTCGCTGCCAGCCTTGAGAGTACGGAAGCGTAAATCTTGCGTGCCATCACCCAACGTTGAAATACTGGACAGTACGTTATACGTGGTGCCAGAGCCCGCAAGATTACTGGCAGTCGAAACTGCATTCGTGCGAATAGCAAGGTCAACGCGATTGCTTCCAGGATTATCGGTGCCAGAAAGCAGGATTGACGCGCCAGGAATAAAATTGATTTCGCGCCGCGTACCAATAGTGGTACCGCCAGACGAAATAACACTTTGCTGAACAGTAGTGTCAGCAACAACCGACAATGTAAGAGTGTTACTGCCGTCGTTATATGATGCATCGATGCCCGTGCCGGCAGACACGAGCAAATCAATCATGTCCTGAAGGCCTTCCTTCAGATTGGCATAAGTGATGCGCTTTGTAACAGAAAGCGAGGGGTTGGTCGTATTATCTACAACGACAAACACATCGTCATTGTTGGGCGTTACAAGCTCAACAAGATCCGAAATCAATCGCGTTTGCGCCATGGATTAGGAAGCCCCGCTAACTTTAATTTCCTTGAATACTGGTATCGTAGCACTATTGCTAGACTCTCTCGTCCAGAAAAACGGTCTCAGAGTTGCAGTGGTGCCACTAAATGCATAGATGGCAGCATTGTTCCTGTATAGATCAACAGCGCCGGTAATGCCATCGCGACGCAGCTCAAACACATCGTCACTCTTTAAATAGACAGGACCACCGCTCACTGTAATGTCAATGCCACTACCTGCCAAAGCATTGGCTCTTGTTGATGCCAATCGAACCTTGTTGGTGCCAGAAGGAATGGCGTAGTAAGTGACGCCACTCTGCAATGGAGTAGGAGTGGAACCGCTATAAATAATCACTGCATCGCCAGTGGCATAGCCATGCCCAGAAATGGTCAGTGTATCAAAAGCGATATCAGTGGAAGAGCTAACAGTGTTCTTCACTACTGATGCAATGGTACTGCCAGCGCAACACACGTTTACCTTTCTGTTGTTGCTGGTGCTTTCGGCAAAACTTACGGAATAGATGCCGTAGTTGGAACCATTGTCCCTAATCTCGTTAGCAGCAGCCCACGTAGACACCGCTGAAATGTTGGTCGAAGTGGCAATGCCAATGGCAGTGGTGCCTACGGCATTACCGCTGACTGCCACGTCAAATAATTCCGGCTCAATCTTGAAACTGAACCTGCCATTTCGCGGTTCTTGCGATGGGTTTTGAAAGATTTGCGTGCCAATGCAGAAGGCATAAGCACGATCTTCCAGCTCCACGGGGAGACCGCTAGGAGACGTGTTGATAATGGAACTGCCGTTTGCCATGCTTTTGCTCTATCGCAGCCCGTAATTCAAGAACACTCGCGTTTCGGGCGCTGGGCTAACCACATTATACGTGTTTGTGGTAGTGCAGTTATAGAGCTTCATCCATTGAGCATCCTTCTCGGCTAGCGATACTGTCAGCAATGCATCATCAACGCGACGTGCGGCAAATACAACAGCACCTTGGTCAATGGGGCGAGCGCGAGAAGCAATGGCTTGATTAATTACGAGGTCGTAATAGGCAGTACCAAAGTCCCCTGTAGCGACGCCAGCGCCGGAGAAGCCAGTAAATACTGCCCCTCCACGAGATGTACTAATGCGAATGGTATTTACGCCTGGCGTTGCAACAATGTAATAAGTGGTAAGTCCAATGACAAAGCGGAAGCCGATTTCAAGCGTGTGCTTACGGCCCAAAGTCAGCGTACCATCGCCACCAATGTTTGTAATTTGATATTTTTCATTGACAATGGGGAAGTCAAATTTACTGTCGTATTCAGTGGTAATAGCTTCGCGTACTAAGCTGTAGATTTTCGTCAGATCAACACGCTCTGGCTTGTTTGCTGCCACGAAGAACGTGCCAAGCTTCTTACCGTTGACCGTCTGCTTGAGAACAAAATTACCCTCAAGGGTGCCCATGTCAGTGGCGATATAAGCATCCTCCACTGATACGGGAAGCTCCTCTGGCGCTTCTGTAACCAAATCAATCACATCGCCAAATTCATCCAGACCCTGCAGGATGGATTCGGCCAACCCATAACCGCCCTCGCTGCCAGTGGGGAGTGTGCCATTGATATGACCCACTTCCTCATCCATCGAGCCAAACTGAGGATCACGAATGACGGCTAGTTCGGTGCGGCAATTGCTCATTACATCCATGGACTTAGGTAATCCCTGGAGTGTGTTGAGAATGCGTCCTGGGGCAAAGTCTTTTGCTCTCAGTGCAAACAATGGAAAATAGTGGGCGGCTTCAGAGCCGCCCAATACAGGGCCAATATCGCGACCTTCTGAAAGGTCAAGACCATGCATATCAGCCTTTTCACTTTCTCCGCCATCAATTTGCAGGCTCAGTCCATATTTGATGATGTACTGAGGCTCAACGAGGTAGCCACTATTGCTGATTTCAATAGTAAAAGGCAGGGCGGGAGTGCCAAGGCTGGGGGCATCCAGGCTGTCGGAGATCAGCAGCTCGTGCATCAGCACCCAGCGCCCGCGAGGGATGCCTGAGATGGTCGAGGGGAGGTCTGTGGCTTCGTCTACGACAAAGGCATAGAACCGAGCAGAACTGGCGCCATACCAGCCCCACTCCACCAGATACATACAGTTCTTAGTGAAGTCAATAGCGGCATTGCTACTGCCAGTACCATCAAGCTTGTCACCATTGAACAGGCTGCGAGGAACGATGGTTTCCTTGGGAAGACCATCGCCGGAAGAGCGTCGATGGACAATGCGGAAATTATCTCCACTACCATCAGAAATAATCTGGAAGAAGAAGCCGTCCAGAGTGTCGCCAATTCCCCATAGCTTCTCACAAGCCGGCAGATCTGCCAGGCTCATCTGCAAACACACAGAAGAGCGAATAACGCGACCAGTTTGATAGCGGAAGCGTTTCTTCGTGCTAATCCTTACACGCTGGAAGCCACCGCCTGCTTTTGCCAGCTCAATGCGAACGGCGCGACGGTCAGGATCATGCTGAATATAGCCCGTTGGTAGCGGGCTATATTCCACCAGTACATCTTGAAGCTGGCTCCACTTAGCGCTTTCTAAATCGTCTTCGCCAGTTTCATTCAGACCTTGAATTTCGCTGACATAAATGTCTTCACGGAGATCGTAGTCGTCCGTGTAGTTGAACAGGCTAAGCGTTTGCTCAACTCTTTGATTGCCAAAAATATCGCTCCTGGTTTCAGTGGGCTTCTCTTTATAAAAGCTCACTGCCATGTCGCCACCAAGTCGTGGCAGAACAATTGGAATGCCTGATGCCTTTACGTCCTGACCGAAAGGAAAATCACCAGCCTCCTGAAGGACTGTACCTGCATTAGAGCCACTGGCAACGACAACTCGTCGTTGCCCCACCTCATGGGGAAGCTGGTAATAAGCCATGTCTTTTAATTAGCGTTCGCCCCAGGTGATGGAGCCGGCGACAGTGTTGCCACTATCGGCAACAGATTGAGCAGTCAGGACGAGAATGTCTCCACTCTCGCCGGTATCGTTGGAGATGGGGCGAGTAAGGAATTCACGGTTGTAACGGAAGATTTCTTCAAGGATAATATTTTGACCATCATCATCACCAGTGAAGAACGTAGCAACAGGCTCACCACCAGTTAAACCAGTGGCAGTGGTGTTGTATTCAATGGCAGATAGCGATGCCGTTGATGTAAACACACCAGATGCAGTGGCCGGATTAACAGAGCTTCCGCCAATCAAAAGCGATGTGGGATTTTTGACAAGGGCAAACTTGGCGCGATATTGCGAGGAAAGGTTGGCCATAAGCGGCACCACTCGCATGATGTTTTGCTTGCTATTGCCGTCATCGTTGGTAATATTTTCCTTACAACGAATGGTCAGTAGCGGACGTGTTGTTCCAGGATTAATACTGGCAGCAGCGCCTTCCTGAGAAAAGATGTCGTACTTACTGGCATCACCACCATCGATTTCAGCCTTGGTGCCATACACCTTGAGATAGACGGCTTGCGAAATGCTGCCAGTCTTTGTGACTTCAAAAGTCATGGGCAAATTAGGATTGCCCAGGCTGGGGAACGGAATGCGGTCGCAAGTGTTGAGCTGGTGAACGGTCACCCACCGTGCATTCTTGGCAGTAGCGCCAGCAGGTAGATTTTCATCCACTGGCACATAGGCCATTAGACGCGCCGCAGAACCGCCATACCAGCCCATCATGATGCGGAACATCGTCACGTTAGACAGACTCAGCGTATGAACGCTGGGGGCTGTGCCATCGAGCTTGTCACCATTGAAAGCACTACGCGGAACAATCTCTTCCATTACGGAAGGATCGGAAGGCAGCACACGATAACGATGGTTGTTATACAAGCTGCTGGGGTCGCTAACAGTGAAATCAGTGCTACCTACTGGAGCACCATGATTCTGAGGGCTTTCACCGGAATTAGTGCGACGAACAAAATACAAATCATCGCCAATAATGCGAATGATATAACCATTGCTGCCATCAAAAATGCCAAACTCAATAGTGGCATTAGTGTTCTTCAGCATGCTTACGCCAAAGCTGGCGTCAGTAATGCGTCCAGTCTGATACGGAAACACCAAACGGCTCTGCATCCGAGCAATGGTGCTGTTCGGCGCGTTCGTATTAATCAGCAACTGCGCACCGCTTTCCTGTGGCAGGTGCGTCACGCTGGAATAATCAGGCGTGCCTGTGTCGTCAGCAGTGATTTTCCACGCTTTTGGATCGATGGCAAGAATGTTGGTGCTGTCCCACAGTTGCAGACTGCTCTGCACACGAGGGTTGCCCAGCAAGTCATCATGCACCTCTGAAGGTGCGCTGAGGTTGTCCAGGATGGGTACTGGACTTTGATCGCTCGCAATTACAACCGGCAGCGAGTTGGCCATCGTGGCCTGACCGGCAGCAATCGGCTCACTGCGGCCAACTGTTACTACCTGTTTACCTTCTTCAATGTCAGGCATTGTTCCTTAAGTCGTTGTAATGCGAGGCTCAGATTGAAGTGATGCGAGGCTTCACTTGCAGTGTTCCTAATACAATCGTATCCTCTTTCAACACTTTTAGAGTGCCGCCAGAGGCAACGGAACTAAACAAGGGAGTACCACCACTTGGCACCACCTCAAACACTGTGTTAGAAACAATGTTCAAAGTGTTAGCAGTGTAAGTGAGATTGTAGCCAGAAACGCTAGTCCCAGAAAGGCGAACAATGTCAGTGGAAGACAAGTTATGGTTGCCGCTAGTTGTGACGCGCATGCGATAGGTGCCCAATCCCACGTCCACGACAGTACCTTGAGTGATGGAAGCAATTCCGCTACCCTCATCGACGTAGTACAGCTCTTTTAGATCCCACAAATAAAGAGCGCCAATGTCGGCCGGATCTGCAGCCTGCCGGCCCACGTCATAAGTAATGCTGCGCTCGTCATAACCACTACCAACGTTACGACGAAGTGCTTCGGTTTGGGAAGCTGTAAGAGCAAGCTTTAGATGACCCGTTGTCGCAAGCTTTGTAATGCCAAAAGTATCAATAACACTACCCCCGAAAGTTTCTTTGATTTGAGCAACAACTTCGCTGCTCGTAAAATCACGAGAAGTGCCAACTGGTTTCTGGAAAGCAAGATACAGCTCGTCAAAGCTGTCCCCTTCGCGAACTGTGACGTTAATGCTTTCCATTAGCCGTTAGTTAATTTGTCGAGGTTTGCAATGGCTTCACTGCGCAGTGAAGACGTGGTACGCATGGGCGCCTTCAGCTCTTCAATGCGAAGAAGAAGTTGCTGCTTCTCATTGCTCAGTCTATCAATCTGTGCATGCAGGTTCGCAAAATGAGTGCTAAGAGAAATCGTCTCGTTAAACCCTTCTGCTAGACGCTGGTTTTCTTGTTCTAGCAGTGCAATCTTTTCCGTGTAGCTTGCGATTTCTTGTGCTCGCTCGCCGTCCGACTTGATGCGCTCGACAACACGCTCAGTTTCAATAACTTGCGGCTTGGGTGCCACAGCCAGTTGCTGTTTTACTTTGCCAAGCTCTGCAGACAGCGAAGCCGCCTGCGCTTGTGCTGCGGCGGCCCCGCCTTGAGATTGACTTAGCTGACGAAGGAGAGAGCTGTTTTCGCCTTCAAGCTCAGCCACCCTGCGCTTAAGCTCTTCCGCTTCGTTACGCAGCATTGCCGCCTCGATCAAATCCCCTTTGCTTGCTCTGGCAACACGCCGGCCATCCGCTCTGATGAGCCCACGAGCCTCGCCAAGGCTCATCTCCTCTACTGGAGCCACTCTCCATCGTTCTACATAGGAGAGACGGCGCGTATCGCCAATAGCACGCCAATCAACGGCATATGGCATACCCGCCGGACACGGGGGAAGCTCAATGTCAACAATGCCATCAGTAATCTTGAATACCAGATCGCCAGCAGGGGCGCCAATGAAGGCGCCCCCCGCCTTGATAAACAAACGACCCTCTAGAGGCCCCTCAGGACCGTCCAGCCTGCCGACAATACGTGTCATGCTCACACCTCGCGATAGGTGACGAAAGCCTGGTAGTCAATTCCGCTGCTCACCACAGTCTGAAGAGCTTCTCCTGAAGTGGTCGAAAGAATCCCCATCGGATTGGCCAAGATGAACTGACCAGACGATGGAATAAGGAACGGAGGTGTAAGTGTGGTTCCTGAAGCGCCGCTACGGAATTGAACAGTGCCGCCAGTGGTGGCAGTAATTGCAATGTTCAGCACTCGCAGTTGCTTTGTCGCAACACCAGATACAATCACCTCTCCGCTTGTGCTGGCCACCCACGCGCTCTTGATGCCAGAAGGCAAAATATCGTGCTGCAAGATATAGGGAGTTTCTTCTGCGCCATCGCCTACGGCCTGCACATAGGCAGAGTTACCAGCGGCATCAAGACCAAACAGTGCCATGATTAAAAAAGCAAAAACAACAGACGCTGGTTCAATTTAGAGGAGCCATCGGGAAGCCGAACAGAGTTTGGCGTCGTGAAATCCATCCTCAATGGCGATGCAATGAACCGTTGGCTATAAGACCAAGGTGATTGCCGTCTATTTACCCCGATTGTAGCAATCCTAATCTGATAAGAAGTTCTAATATCATAATCGCCAGTGTCGATCTTCACGTAGTCGTTAGTTGTGTGCCCAAGGTCTATCCATTGATCATCCTCCTCTCGATATAGCTCCACTGCAAATTCCTTGATCAAAGGATTATTGCGAGGCTCTTGCCAGCAAATAGCGGGATTGATGGTGTTTAATATTGAATAGCCGCTGTATTGCGGCCACTCCCAACTCACGTCAATCTGTGCCATTACGTTGTTTGCAAGACGATGCTTCCGGCGCTTACCGTTGGTGTGACAGCAAGTCCAGCAATGGAAGTAGTTTGTGATGACAACATTGTCGAATCGTCAACAATGTTGTATTTATCTTCATAGTAGGCAGACGCCAAGACTGTCACCACGCCATCGTCTTCGTTTAGGCCGATTACGCGATACTTTCTAGGCTCGGCGCCGGTTTCGCGAATGATCCACGCTGCCGGCAGTTCTGGTTCTGTTGTAAACGATGGGGAGAAACCAATGTTATCGGTAGAACCAGGACTGCTCGTGACGGTTGCAGCAAGGTCAATACCATCTGCGGTGCGGATGATGATTTCGTAAGTCTTGTTTGCCGCCAGCGCCACTGGCCGATCAAGCACCACAGCGCTTGTTCCTGCTGCTGCCAAGGATCCAGCGTAGATGCCAACGCTCTTATAAGGATCGGCAATTTCAATGACCTCGCCCGGCATCAGGAAAAATCCTTCCGCCGCCACCCTGAATGTAACCGTTTCCGTTTCATTTAAGTTGGTAATCAGCGCCCAGCGCCCGATGCGCTGGGCTTGTCCTTGCGATGTACAGCCAAGCGCTCTTACTTCCAATTCCCGATAGCCATAGCGATCAATGGCATCACGGTCTTCCACGTATTCAATCTTGCCTCTGTAACGGTCTTTCTTGTCGTTCCACGACACAAGCGCCACTGTCTTGCGAGCCTTGAGACCAGTTCCTTCGTAGACGAATGCAGGCTTTGTCAGTGTGCCATTGTCGCTAACTTCTACGATCACATTGGCGGGAGAAAATTGCTTTACCACGGAAGCAGGGCGATCTTGTGTGGCAACAATTTGTCCCTGTGCGTAATAAATCATCCCCCGAAACGCAGCGGCCAGTGTATTCAGCACTTCATACGCTTCACCGCGATTATTGATGTAGGCGTTAAATGTGAAACGCTTCTCGGTGCCACCTTTTCCATTTGGGACCATTTCATCGCAATACTTTGCAATGGGGAGCAATGAATAGATGTCTATATCGTCCTTGACTATGCCAGAAATTTCTTGCACTTCACTGGTTCCAGGCTTGTATTGAGCCCCGCAACCGTAACGAGGATTGGTGAGCAAATCGTAAAACACCCACACTGGATTATTGTTGTATTCCGTTTTAAATTCACCATTCCAGACTCCTGCATATGTATTGGATGCACTGTCGTAATTCACTGGCACCTGTATTTTTGCTCCTAGCAATTCCGCAGAAATAGCCGGAACAGTATCAAAAAATTCTGACGAAACATTGAAACCTATCAGTGCCGAATTGGGATAGCGCAGGGTTTCCTGAATAATGCCAACAATGGCTTTGAAATAGAAATCATTATTAACTTTGAGGTCTTCAGGATCTTTTGTAAACCTCTTAACTTTGATTGTCCACGGACCAGTACCAGAAAGATTGAAGTTGTATTCAACGTCGTATGGCCCACGAGACTTACCTTTGATCTTGTCGTCTTTATCGGCAATTTGAACACCAAGAGAATCGATGATTTTGATATTAAACTCAACCTGGCCACCTTTTACATCGCCATCTTCTTCTGCCGTAAACAGAGAAGCTACACCCACGCGAACATTAAGTCGATCAAGGTCCGCGCTACTGGTCGTCGCAGATACAACACCGATGTCCTTTGTTACTTTTGTACCAATAGATTGCTCGATGCGAATCTCATTAAATCCTTGAAGAGACGACTGCCCTTGCGTTCCGCGTGTGAAAACAACATCGACATCTTCAAAGTTTTTCTTCCCATCCTTGCCTATCAACGCAGTGTCATTTAAGAAAATACGTTGATTTCTTTCTTCTGCAGTAAAATCATCTGGAAAACCTTGAATTTCACCTTCGCAGAACAAGGACAACACGCTGGCTTTAGCCTTACTGCGCAGTGAGTCAGGATCTTCTGTTGGCGCCTGGCCGCCATCTTTGCCGCCACCAGCGCCGCTAAGAGACCAATACTGAACGTCGCCAGTGAGCTTCTCTTCCATGGTCAAACAGGAATAGTTTCAGTGCTAATCGCAGAAGAAATGGTCAATGGAGAGACGGCGAGATAGCGACCGTACAACAATGGAATGGGATAGCCCTGTGTTGTGAGTTCAACTGCCCGGTCAAACATAAAGCTGTCCTTTTTCTTTGAGTCGGAATCTGGCGTTTGTACGGGAGGGGTGAGGAGGCCGGCAATTCCAGTGAGCACCAGGCTGGCGCCCAAGCTAAACAAAAATGTTCCAGTGGCTGTCATGGCGCCAGCAGTCAGCGCCGCATTCGCCGCCGCTGCCGAAGCTGACACCACGCCAAGACCCGGCACAAACGCAAGGCCGATTAACAAGGCTCCAACGAGAACCTGCCCAATTGACATACCCTTGCCGCCAGATCCACTAATAACAGGAGCAATAATCAACTGCTTACAACTCATCATCACCTCTTCATAATTCATTCCAGTCGGGTCGCCGTCCACCAACTTGAAACCAATTCCGTTCTCGTGAGCCCCGCAAAAATATTCCTTAAACCCCTCAATCTGGTTTGACAATGCCGAAATCACGTCGCGTGGATTACGCACCATAAAACTATACGAACGCCCAAAACGACGCCCCAGCTCCCCCAGGAGCTTCACATGAACCATTCGCCGCTTCATGCTCCCACGTCCTTATGCCGCAGCACCTTAGCTGTTACTTTAGCCCAATATCCTCCGTAAACACTTTTCTCTGACAGCCTTCCCATTAAATGGTGGTAGAAACAGTTGTCTTCGCCAGTCATGACGCCAGCATGATTAGGAGATGGTGCTCCAACTTGCATCAATAGAAAGTCACCCTTGCGCTCTGGCCTTTCCACTTCATAGAAGCCCTGTTGAGAATAATTATCAACGAACATAGTCCAGCTCTTGCTTTCCCATTCGTTTTCCTCCCCGCGCTCAAAATCGTCTAGCTCAATTCCAAATTCGCGCTTGTAGAAATCCCGCAAAATGGCATAGCAATCATGGATGCCATAAATCCATTGGCGCCCCTCATAGGGGGCGCCGCCAGTCGGATTGGCATAGAAAAAATCTGCTGATGGAGAATGAAAAACAATCCAGGGAATATTGCTCTGCTTGCAGGCCGCAACATCAGGCAGTGAAAAGCCTCGTGTACCATTGACGTGCGAATGATACACAGCCTCTATCTCCCCTATAGCAGAGGCTCGCACGTGGTCCTCCGCTGCAATTGTGAAGTAATCCTGGGGCGATGGAGACGTGTTTTGACATGGCACCACCTGGCCGTTGATAACAAAGCCGCAGCATTCTTCAGGAGAAACTTTGCGAGCTTCTCCTGCAATTGCTTGTTTAACGGAAAGGCTGATCATCGAGTGAGGTTGGCCCCTGGAAATCCACCAAATGGAAGTGCTCCCTTTAGGCCAAAGCGTAAACGACAGCTCTGAAGACGTTTCCCGCATTTATCACGCTTCCTTACCTCGTCATCAGCGGGAAGAGCCGCGTAAGCTGCGTTAAGCGCCGCCAAGGCATCATTGTATTCCACCACAGCGTCGTCATAAGTAGTCACTGCATTGCCATAGTTGGTTGTCAATACGCCACAGCGCGGATTGGTATAGTCCAATTTGGCAATGCTTCTCATTGGAGAAAAACCATCGCTGGCATAATTGCCAATGTCATAGCCGGCAGAGGATGAATTAGGGCGCACAGGAACAATGCTTCCATTGACGATCAAAATTGAACTGCCATTGGCATCTTTAATTGCAAAAGTAGAGCTGCTAAATCCTAAATTTATTTTGTCCAATCCACCACCTGGCGCGGGCACCCATTGCACAACTTTATACGCTGGTCCGGTGCCATTCTTTCCAGTGCCAGGCCCGCGATTTGTCCTCTGCTTTAGATCTGGACGGTAAGGAGGTCGGTCCCCGGTGGATCGAACCGCAACGCCATCCCACACTGCAACAATGGTATTGCCATCACCATCTTGAATGACGAAAGAATAGCTATTAACCGCATCTTCTTTAAAGACAAATAATACCTTTTCAGTGTCCGCAGCATTAGGGTCGCAAGCTGACTCTTTTTGCCCGAACAAATTATTTTTCTTAGCTTCCGTACTAGCAAGCCTTGACTTGGCCGCACCAAACGCTTCATACGCCGCTAAATATGCCTGCCCTGCCGCAGAAGAAGCTCCACTGATCGTGATAGTTTGATCGTATTCGTTTGCAACCGCCGGCCCCGTGTAGCCGCATTCAGCGCCGCGATATCTCCATAGGCAATAGTTCTGCGTAATAATTCTCTTTGGAAGTTGAAGCCCCTCTAAATCAATCTTGCTAGCAAGTTGCCACGTAATAGTAATGCTGCTTTCGGCGACTTTACGCTCGATGTAAAACACATCGTCGGGAAATTCTTGCGATGGATCAGGAGAACTGCCGCCATCAAGATATTTCATCAATGTGCGACGTCTCGTCACCTTTGCGCCAACAAGATCGTCCAACGTATTAACCACTGAAGCCAACGTCCCTAAGACGTTGGCCACTGTTAGTTCTGGCGTAGGAATTTGCCCTTTTGTAGTACGCTCAAAACCTGCTGCCTGAATTGGCAATGGCTCATACGTTTTTGTTTGCCAGACAATTTTTGTATTGTCCGGCATTAAATTTGCCGTGAAATAATACTTATCACTGGCACTACCAGTAATAGATTCCAGGTCTATTTCAAATAGCTCAATGATGGCGTCATGCCACGTTTGCGATACGTCTTGTTGAATCGTCATGATCAATCCCTAGAGTCGTACACGCGCTTGCAAGAAAACGAAATAATGTTCACATCGGGACCAAGGCTTTCCCACGCCCATTCATTGGGATCGAGTCTGTATTTATACACAGCATTGTCTTGGAAGAACTGTGAATAGAAGAAGTCGCCAGACAACGCGGAAAGGTCATCGTCCAACGCCTCTGCTTGCGCGTCTGTGATGGGCACCGTTCGGATGTCGTAGCTCCTGATGTCAGTGTTCGCCCCATCGGGTACCACTTGCTCATAGCCATCACCGAATTGCACACGCCTAACGCGAGTGCCACGGCGGGCCGTAAGACCATATTCAACTTCAAGGGTGAGAGTAGGTTGTGCCATGGTGATCAGCGTCCGCTATAGATGAGGCCGCCGGGGCGGGTTTCTTTCATGATGACATTACGAACAGCGCCTTCGATTTCGCGACCCAGTGCCTGACCGCCGCGTCCGCTCACCTGAGAGGAAGATTGACCGTTGTTCATGTTGACAACAATGTTAGTAGAAATGTTATTGCCAGCACCCTGTCCAAGGTCCACTGGGATGCTCTTGCCGTTGGGCAGGGGCACTACAGCCTCGTTAAATCGTCCTTCGCCCACAAGGCCCAGCGTGGGGCCAGTTACAAGGCCTCCGGTTGCAAATTGACGAATACCAAAGTTTGGGCCAAATGTGCCAAATCCTTGGTTTCCAGCATTTTGAATGATGCCACCGCCAGCGCCAATGCCCACACTTGAAGGCATTGCTACCGATCCGCCAAGCTTCGTTCCACCAGCAAAAGTCCCTGCACCAGGCAAGAACATGCCAACGATTTGCATAAAAGCCCATTTGGCAAGCATTTGAGTAACCATGTCAGCGAACATGCTGGCCACGCTTCTGAACGCATTGCCAAGCCCTTCTTTCCAGCTTTGTGCGCCTGTAATGATGTCAGTGAATGCTTTGCTAAACGCATCACCAAAGCCCTGCGCGGCGCTAGTGATTACGGTGGTTCCATCCATGAGCAATTCAAGCTCATCCTTCGTCTTTTTATAGGCTTCGCCAAGGCTTCCAACCACTGGAGTGACTGCTTGCAACTGCTCCAATCGCGCCACCTGTTCCGGCGTTCCATTCTTTTTGGCCTCTGCTAAATCTGTCTCAAATCCCCTTTGCTGCTTGCGGCGAGCAGCTTCTAAAGGACTTAGCAGACCCGCAGCAACTTCAGCATCTTCGATAAGTTCAAGAATCTGCATGCGCTTTTGCCTTTCTTTCTCAAGCTCCCCCTCTCTTTTCTTTGCGGCCGTAATGGCATCGGCAGAATGCTTTTGGAAAATAGTGGCAACCTCCCAAGCAAGGTCTTTGCGCTTCGCTTCAAGATCAGCAAGCTTTTCCGTAGGATCAATGCCGTTTGCAATCAATGCTGCAGCCTGCTCCCTAACCCTCTTAATTGTTTCATCAATCGCCAAAATATTTAGCGAAGCCTTCTGATATGCGCCCGCATATTTAATCATGCGTTCGGCGTCTTCTTGATTTTCCCCGTACTTAATTTGTCCTGTAGGATCTGTTCCGCGAACGACGTTAGCAAGCTGCTCCTGTATGCCATACTCCAATGCTGAAAGGCTATTGTCAAGCCATCTCGCAATATCGCCACCAATCAAGTCTGCCATGCTCTTCGTCTTGCCATTCTTATCTTTTCCGGGCTCAAGAGTTATTTTTTCAAGCCTTTGATTTCGCTCGCTTGCCTTAATCGCCTGTCGCGATGCTTCCGCTTCTGCTTCGTCTGCATCGCCAAGTTGGTTAAGCAGCGTAATCCTTCTGCGCTGGGCAATCTCAAGATTTGCCTGGATCTGTCCTTGCCCGCCCAAAAGTGGCGACATAACGGACTTGGCCACCCCGCCCACGTAAGAAATGCCGCTAGCTGTACCAGTACGCTTAAGCGTTTCGTAATCTGCTTCACTAATTCGCGTTGGCCTTTCTTTTATTTTTTCAAGAATTCGGACTGCTTTTTCAATGGATTGAAGCTCTGTTTCTAGGAGCTGCTTTCTTCCTTGAACTTCAGCAAGCTGGCCGGCGGCGGCAAGAGAATCAAGATCTACTTTTGCTCTTCTGGCTTCTGCCGCCACATCGCGAATGGCGCTACCAACATTCATGAATCGTTGAACCAACGCATCAATAGCGAACAAAACGCCAGCACCAACCGCCCCTAGTACAACGGTCTTAAAGCCAAGTACTGCAACTTTTGCAAGATTTGTCGTATTGATCAAACTAAGGAATGCACTCACCATCGACATAATGCCTGCGATGTACACGCGGAGTTGCGCGATGTTCAGAGTGGCAACAAAACGCAACATTGCTACTGTTGCGGGAATAATCCCAGATGCGCTAAGCAAGCCCCACGCCGCCGTCAGTAAACCCACTTCAATGGCAATTCGCGTTAACCATTGACCAAGACCAGTATTGAACAAACGAGCAATGTATTCGGTTGCCGTCAATAACAGACCACCAAGTCGTATCAGTGCAGTGCCAAGCTCTCCGGTAATAATTCCTTCTAAGGACTTAGCGATTTCAGCGACTTGACCCAGGGCGTTGTACATCGCCAGTCCATTGGAACTAAGTTCGGCAGTCGGATTGGCGGCCCCATTCATGCCAGCGGTAAAAGCCTTCACTGCTTCTGCCGCATCGACGACGACAGTTTCAATCTGCGGGAAGAGGGTGGAGGCGACAACGCTCACGAGCGGCTCAAAGCTTTCGTACATCAGCTTCACCGCCGTTGTCAGACCATTCAGCGCCCCCTGCAATGTGTTGGCAGCGTTGGCAGCAGCACCCCCGTACTCAGTGTTCAGCAGCTTACCCACGTTGCGAAGCACCTGCCCCATTGCCTCGGCCTTAAAGGCCCCATCTTCCATGGCCTCCAAGAACGTTCCGATGTCCATCTGCGCGGCCCTTGCGAACAAGGACAAAGCACCAGGCATTACGTCGCCAAGCTGGTTCTTCACCTCTTCTGCCGACAATTGCCCCTTGCTTGCCATTTGAGCAAAGGCATTCGTCACGCGATTCACCTCGTCGGTGCTCATGCCAAAGGTGGCGGCAGCCTTGGAGACGCCGATAAATAGATTCTCAATATCGCCCTTGGCAATTCCTGCTGGCTCCATCGAGGCATACATCCGAATAAAACCGGCGCGTGCGCTTTCCAGGGGGATATTTAACTGCGAAACAACATCGCTCACAAATGCGAACGCTTGTTCAGCCTGAGCTGTTCCTCCGGTAACAGCTTCAAGCTGGTTTCTGAATGTCTGGAGAGCCGTTGCCGCGTTTAGTGCTTCTCTCGGCAGATTAGTTACAAAAGCAAGAGCCTTGTATGCAGTGCCAAACAACAGCACTTGCTTAACGGCACTGCCAAATTCTGCGCCAAGCTCTCTAATCGCGCCAGTTAATGGGAACTTTGATTGCTGGAAGAAGGAAAAGTCAATCGGCGAGGCGGCAGAAGACCTAGATGGCTGGGGTTGATATGGGACAATCGCTCCTCCCTTTGGTGGCTGAGCAAAAGGCCTATAAGGTCCAGCAGGGCCACTTCCTCCAGCTCCCAGCGCAAACCCTTGCGGGCTCTCAGCCATGACACTCGCCCCACGCAGGGCCGATCTCGCGTAGGCCTGGGCAATGCGATTTTGGATGAATGACCCCCTATCGGCAGGGCCTCCGTAAGTGGCCGGAGTTCGACCAACGGCGGAAGGCAACAGACCACGGATCATTGAAGGTGGCAAAGCCTGCCGCCCTATCTCCCGGACGTTTACTTGACGAATACGTGCATTTAATGAATCAACAAAAGTGAAGGCCGCATTACGGAGAATGTTCTGAAGGTCTTGCCCAATCTGTGGAGGGAGAAATCCTCGCGCTCCAAACGCTGTCCCTGGCAGCGCCCCAGGAATAGCGCCAGCAGGCAAAGCTCGACCAGTCCCGGAAGGTCCAATTGAAACCCTCGATGGAGGAACTGTGGCTGGAAAATCCACGCCAGGCAACGCTCTGCGTTGCGCAGCTTGACGTTTTAAATATTCAGGATCAACACCAGCCATCCAAAAGACGGCACGCGCAACTTGGTCGAGGAAGCCACGTTTGACCCGCCTGGGGTCATTCATGTTCATCTGCAAATTGCCAAGCACGCTTTCCATTGCAGCGTCATCTAGCTGCATTAAGCGCTCACGCATCGCTGCGCTGCTTCTTATGCTGCTGCGACCCTGGACTTTCGCCCGGCGCATCATGTCCTGCAGCTCTCTATTAGAAGCCTGCGCAACTGCTGCTTCAAATTGAGTGCGGCGACCAGCCTGTGCGGCTCCGGGCACGTTGCCACCCGAAAGCCCTTGGGTCCGCATGTATTCATACAAACCAGCGGCACCAGTCTGTCCTGATGCAAAACCGGCTTGTACGTCTGCCTTAATTTTGACGCTAAGACCTGAGAATTTTTCTTCTACAGTTCTCTTGAATCCGGCAATGTCTGCATTCGTAATTGCAGGCTTGATACTGAGTCCAACGCGGAGCTTACCGCTGCCTTGCTTGACTGCTTGATTCTGATTTATTCGGCCCCTGATTCCAGTGATGATATCTGCAACATCCTTTCCACTAGCGGCATTTTTAATGCTGATAGACACATCAGCCTTATTGGTTATTCCAGCAAATTTTTCTTTGACTGCATTCTTGAATTTTGCAATATCATCATTTGAAATGGACGCCTGAATGCTGACGCCAATACGCAGCTTCCCTCCGCCTTGTTTAACCGACTGATTCTGAGCAATGCGTGATCGCAGCGCCGTAATAGCATCGGAGATTTCTTTGCCAGTGGCAGCATTTTTAATGCTGACAGGCACTTCAATTTTTTTGCGCTGACTAATAGTGTCTAAACGCCCTTGCAGCTCTTCAAAGGTTTTTTTGCTTAAATTACCGGCAATATTTAGCTCGATATTGTATTTCCGTCTTTTTATCGCCTTTTGTAAATCATTCAGTTCTCGGTCAATAACCTGCCTGTCAAGCTTGATCTTGATAGGCGCAGTAAATTCCGACGCGGCAATTCGGCCAAGCTTTTGAAGCTGCTGGCGAAAATATACAAGATCAAACGATACGCCAAGCCGGAGTTCCGCCGCCATTACTGCGCTTACAGCATTCTTCTATTAAGTGTAGCTTTAACGGAGCATGATATTACTCATCACCTCGCATTGAAGCATTTTTTAGTTCTTCTGCCAGCATAGAAACCACTCTTGCATCCATCTTGCGCGTCTTCATTAGACGCTTCAGCACTGCAGCGCTTTCTTCCGTGATGCCAGTTTCTTTCTTGAGTTTGCGAGTGTCAAATGGCAAAAAGTCGTCGGCAGTCACTGACACCTTCTTGCCTCCCAATGCATGAGCGACCATTGCAGCCATCTTGGCCACTGAAACGCTTTGCAAATTAAACTGCGTGTGATCGTGCCGCTCTAGAAATTTCAGAGCGGCTAGCACGTCCTTCACTTTTTGCTGAGAGAAATTCTCCGGCCCCCATCGATCATCCTTCAGACACGATGCGTTGAGCCGGAAAAAGATGGCGTTCCAATCAGTAAGTCCCTTTAGGAACGCTCTTGCCTTCTTCTCTACTCGTTCGGCGAGGCTTCCTGCCTCGCCTTCCTCTTCGATTTTTTTGCTTGTGCTGCTTTCACCTCCGCATCTTGCTCTTCTGCAATAAATTCCAGCATCCTGGTTTGCATCTCACGGGTCATGGTCTTAGTGTCTTCGATAGACCAATCGTCAAGGCGCTGCCAATCATCACCGATCTTGCCTTCACCACGGCAACGCATGAATGCCGTGATCAGCCTGGCATTGCCAAGCTCTGCAGAGCCACCAGAGGTGACCATGGAGAGAGTTTCTTCAGTGTATTCCGACAGAAGCTCAGCCTCAGAGAAGCCACCGCCACCCTGCAGCATTTCAAAGGCTTCATCCAGGGGGATATCCTTGGCCGCTGCAATCTTCTTTGCAAGCTGCACTGCCTTGATAGTGCTCTGGCTTTGAGACTTAGAAATCTCCTCTTGCTCAATGCTTTCAGCAACGAGCCAGCCACCATGGCGCTGCAAACGCAGCGTCGGAGTGAGTTCAAAGTAACTGACTTCTTCAGATGCCAGTAGGAAGCTGTACTTGCTCATAACTCAAAATTGCCAATGGCACATTAAACGCTTTGAGACGTTCGCCTTTTGTTCGCACGTCTTCCGGCAGCTCAATCAAAAAAGAGTGTTGCTCGTTTGAGATTCTAATGGTCGTTTCCTGGAAAGATATCACGCACAAAATGCCGGCTTCCAGTGTTGGCCCGTCAACGCTGGCGTTAATTACATGAACCTCACCAGCATCGCTTTGTAAATAGTCAATGGGGCCGTCAACCATTAAGACTCTGATCAATGCGAGCCATCAGTCTACCTTTGATCTCGCTACCTTCAAACAAGTATTCGGAAGCCAGTTCGTCTGTCCATCGACGTGGATAGCCACGGCTTGGGCCTTCTTCTGCTTCATGAACATACCAAGCATACTCTTGGTCACTGCTGTTTTTCGCGTCCCAGTGCCAATCAGCGCGGGCGACAGCAGTGTTTGCGGAATAATCGTAGGATCTCACCCCGCTCTCGTATAGTTCTTCTGTATCAAGGATGTCACGAGGATTTTTGGCGGGCGGTTTTTCTTTTCTGACCGTAATGCGATCAGCGTAGGGATATTTCTCTTCAAATCGCTCCCTCCAATACTCCCCATTCACGTCATCCTCCGTCCATTGTTGGAAGGCGCTTAGTAGCGCCTTCTCCAATGCCTTTGCCCCAACAATCCTGGCAGTGCCAGCCATGGCCCCTCCTTATTCGTAAGCAGTGGGTCGATATTGCACTGCGATTTCAATGTCGGGAATAATAAATCTTGCATATTGATACTCCCTATCACTCGATGGAAATCCTTGCAACGTAGCGTCCGGGAAGTGCCGCAGAATCCTCGTCACCGCTTCGTCCATATTTTCACTAGATGGATCGTATTGCGACAGCACTACTTCCCATGCTTTGCGCATTTCCACCAACGCCATCAAAGGGCGACTGCGACGCACCGGGTATTGCTTAATAGATGCCTCTAATCCTTGCACTTTCCACCCCTTAGGTACACCACTTCTACCATCCACCCATAAAGCAGGTGCTGTAGAGCTATTTGGAAGCGTATAAGTGCCCAGCAAATCAGCCAATAATTGACTGATCGTGCTCCTAATTTCCAGGATGTTCATACTAATAAAATAGCCCCCTTTCGGGGGCTTGTGAGAACGTCGCTATCTTGAAGATCAAGCGTTAGGAGTGGTGGGCAGGATTGCGCCGGAGATGGTGCAGCGACCAGTACCGTAAGTGCTGCGGCTCATCAGGTCGAAGGTGGTCTCAACGAGGTTATCAGCAGGATAGCTCTCGTTGTAGTTCATCACAGTAGCAGCGAAGCAGGTGAGGTCATAAGTTTGACCGCCCAGGAATTTGAAAATCTCAACGTAGATTTCAAAGTCCTTCTCGGTGCGACCGCGCAGAATCACGTCCATCGCTTCATCAAAAGCAGTCTCGTCAATAGAGCTGCCGTCCAGATCCTTCTGGAAATAAGAAGTGATGGAAGCTTGGCAACGCTGGGTAACTTTTACGCTATCAGCAAAGCCACCGCCACCAAGCAGGTAGTATTCTTGCTCACCATCGTTAAACGAAACGGTGGCATTGGTGACGCCGCCCAGGTAGTACATATTGGCAGGAACGCCAGATGTGGGGCGGGAAAGAACGCCAGCAGAGGCGGGAGTGATGACAGGACGAGTGGCGCCAGACAGGGCACCCACATACACGATGGTGTCCTGACTCTTAATGATCTGAGTGGGATGTTGAATGGCCATTGAAACAATGCGAAGGAGCGTGATTAACGATTAAGGACACTTCCTGCTCCCACAACTCTAAAGTAGCCGTGGATAGGTGTGCCCAAAAACTGACGGTAGTGGTCAGTCATTTCGGTCGTAGGGAGCAGTTCAAAACGCCCCTCCTGATTTTCAATAGTGGCCTTGGCCACGCTTCCAGGGGGCACTCCCGAAAATGCTAATGGGCTAACAAGACGACCTTTCATGTAGATGGCAGTCTCGTCAACCCCAGGCCGCTGATCGTACCGAGGATCCCTACTCTGCTTCAATGTGGCGTAGTACGTGACATCTCCAGTGAGTTCCACGTAATTGCCAGTGGCCGAGTCTGTTGCATATCCACTCGCCACAGCGAACACCAGGGTGGTATTAGCAAGTGGCGGAGCTGGATTAGTCATCAGACAACAAAACCAAGCAGAGAAGATGATGCCGCTTCAGTGAGACGCTTAAACTCCTGGCCATACATAGTGGCATCCAGTCCATTGCCGTACACTTTGCCATCTGTGGCACCAATCATGGCGCCCATTTGGGTGAGTTGAACAGCAATGATGTGAGCAGCGAGAAAGCGTACAGCTCGATCAGTCTGATTTCCAAAGATGTCAGATGACACGTCTGCAGATGCACTTTCAATAGCGCCATTCACAATCCCCGATGGATGAGGACTGAATTCAGGGAAACGCTCAAGGAATCCAGAGTAAGTGACTGTCATGCCTTTCCTGTGCGAATGGCTTCAAGGCGACGGTTAATCGCGTTGCGTACCCTCACGCGACCTTCAATCTTCTTCCAATCCCCGAGTTTGTCCTCATCGTGGAGAAGTTCGATGGCCTGGATGGCCTGACTAAGAGGAAGTTGTGAAAGATTCTCGGCGGACTTGGGAATGGTCTCAATCTCCACCCGCTCCTTCATTTCCTCGATGGCCCCAATACGAAGAAGACTCTGAACCGTAGGATTCAATTTCGCTTCTTCCCATTGTTCATCAGGAATTTCCTGATTAAGGCCGGGAGCGAGGCTAATCATGCCTCGCTTTGTAATCACTCCGAAACTGGCCTCTCGCGGCGGATTCTCAAGTTCAGGGCGGTAAGCAATAAGCATTGTGTGTTCAAAAAGAACTGCAAATTAGCTTAACCACCCTTTTCTTGACGAACTACCTAGGGGCTTCCTCAGGGAGCCTGAACGTAGATGACGCTCTTGGGATAGTACAGAGCGACACCACCCACGCGAGCATGGGCGGGAACGATGAACTCAAGGCCACGCTGTTGGGGCGGGAAGAGTTCTAGGGGCTGAGGAATGTGCAGTTGCACTTTGCCGGGATCACGCTTGTAGATGACCATCCGGTTTTTGGTCAGGCTGCTCTTGTCAGCATCGAGCTGGTTAATAGGCTCAACGTTACGGATGAAGGGGTTGGTGCGCAGGAAGTACTCCAGCACAGTCACATCCGAAGAGTCAGAATTACGGGTGGTAGAAACCACGTTGTAATCTTCCCAAGCCATCAGGATGGTGTCGGGCTGCTCCTTCATGTTGGAGCCATTGATAATGGCAGTAACACCCTGGTTCAGCAGCTCCAGCATGTCTTGAGCAGTGGTGCCAGTGGCGGTAGCGCCAGTGAACCACTTGTCAGCAGCCAGCACGTCAACAGTCGAGTTGTTGAAGAAACCAGCCAGGCCCACCGAAGCCTCACCGAACAGGGCAACGCTCTCCACTTTCTCTTCGTAAGCGCGACGCACGGCGGCGGCACGACGCTGCTCAAGAGCCACGTTGGCCATTTGAGCGGCACGCAGTTCCTGCACGGTATAACCGAAGGAACCACCGAAGGAGCGGATGTTGAGGCTCTTCTCGATTTGGCTCACATCAGCACGCGGCAGATCATCTGCAGCGTCAGAGATGAGCTTAAAGTCACCGGTCGCATCCATGATGCGATAGGTGAAGGTTTGTGCGCCAGGGCCAGCTTCGCTGGTTACGGGCAGGATTGTGGGGTATTTGATGTCGGCATATTCGACTTCAAACACTTGAGGGCGGATGTACTCAAGCTGGCGCTCAAGAAACAGACCCGCTTCATCCATACGAAATTCGCTCATGGTGTCCTCCTATCAGGAATCAGCGTCAAGGGTGAAGCTGGGGCCATTCAGCTCCAGCAGGGCGATGCCAGCGCCAGTAGTCTTGGACACCCAACGGGCACCGCCAAGACGGCGAGTTTTGCCGCTCACATAAGCGTGTGAGAAGCGGCCAGGATGTGCGCCAGCGGTAGTACCAGTATGAGTGGCGTAGTACACGCGCACAGGCGAAGTGAGATCAACAGCGCCGGTCACATAAACGGCAACCACGCCCTTGTTCATCACATTCAGAGCCTGCTTGTCAGAGGCAGCGGGACGATTGTTTGCATCGAGAGCTTTCTCTTCGATGTAGGTGAGAGCGTTAACGCCCACCACAGTGTCGCCAGTGGCAGCCACAGTCTTAGCGGAGTTGCCCACGGTGCCAGCAGTGTTAACCACCAGTAGGTCACCAAAAGCAACGCCAGCGCCAGTCTCGTTAACGAAAGTGGCAACATTGTTGTCTGCAATGTCAGCAAACTGACCCTCAAGAGCGGCAGTCAGTTCCAGCTCGTAGCTGGACTGCACGCCACCCGCAGCGCCAGGAGTGGAAGTAAAAGTTACGGCCATGGATTACTTAGCCTCCTTAGAAATGGAGAGAGGGGACTTCCAGGCATTCTGCAGCTTCTCCATATAGGAAGAAGGAGCAGAAGCAGGGGTGGCAATCGAAGCCACTGCCTTACGCAGATCCTCAGTGGAATCGGCGCGGTTGGCAGCGTCTTCAGAGATGGTGTCAAACATTGCCAGAACGTAGTCGTCGGAACGCTCGTCCAGGGCAACAGAATCGCCGCGAACTGCCTTGATGGAATCAACCATCACTTCGCGGTCGCTCTTGCCGCTGAATTCATAAGCGGCATCTAGTACGGGCTTAGCCTTGGAGATGAGGGCCAGGCGCTCTTCAACGATGGAATCAACGTTGATTTGTTTGGCCTCTTCCAGTTCAGCCTTCAGGGAGTCAACTTGCTCGGCCAGAGCATCGGCCCGCCCTTCAGCGGAATCCATTTTGCCCTTCATTTCCTCAGCCATGGCGTCCATTTCGGACTTCATGGAATCAGCAGCGGCCTGCAGCTCGTCGTACTTCTTCTTCATGTCCTCATAGGACATCTTGGCGTCTTCTCGTTCTTTGGTGATCGCCAGAGCAACGCTCTCGCTCACCTCAAACTCAGCGCCGTCAAAATTGACTTTTGCGCTCATGGTTTGGTTTTCCTCAGTGGAAATTAGAGATGGATCAGCGGCATCTAGACGATCCAAATGCAGCCTCACCTGCGGGCCAGCTCGGCCTCGGCGAACGATAGCAACGTGATTACCACTGATCTCCTTTTGGATACCGTCGTAATGCTCACCGTTATCGGTAACGCCAGGCGTCGGATCATAATTGACCCTATAGCCAGCGCTCACTTCACGAACATCGCCGCGCATCACCCTATCAATAGTTTCGCGGTCAGTCACGGTCATGACGGCTTTAACAAAGCCATTGTCATAAACGATTTCCGAACCAGTAAAACCGATTTGGTAATCCTTGGTGTTTTCGCTGTCCAAAAGAACAGGAGGATGTTCCATCGTGATTGCCTTCCCCGCAAATGAGGCAAGGCTTTCTGGAGACGCCACTTCAGTCTCAGGACGGAATTCCTTCCTGATAGAACCGTCAGCATCGGTGTAATGCTGAATGCCAGTACGAGCAATTGAAGCCCACACCCGAAGATAACCTTCAGGTGTCATTTCATATTTCTCGATAGGAGAAACGTCGTACCGACAAGATGTGGTGCTCATACATATACTGTAAGGGCTTCAATTCAATAGTATAGTAGTAACTATGCTATTCTGCATGAAATGACGCAAAAAAGGCTAACGGCCCGTAAAGTAAAAAGCCCGCAAAGTTCCCTCTCGGAAGCCAAGATTCTCATTGGTTCCCGAGTGCGGGAAGCTCGCCTTGGCTGCGGACTTTCGCAGCGAGCCCTAGCAGAAATTCTTTACTGCGATCAAGCAACAGTGTCCCGTATTGAAAACGGCATCCTCGCGCCAGACATCGCTCAAATCAAAGTAATGAGTGGCGTGTTTCAACTCAGCGTGCTGTGGTTAATGGGCTACCCATCATTCGTAGTCCACGCCACACAAGATTAATCTTCGTCGTCCTCGTCTTCGTCATCACGAATCGAAGCAAGCTGTTCCTCAATGCCTTCCATGATGTAGGCCTTAGCCATAGCAACTGCCTCAAAAATCAAAAACTTGGCAGGTTCAAATTGCGAGTCGGGCATTTCATACACGCTTTGTATGTATTCATGCGTCTCCTCCAGGCGCCCATTCTTAAACACCTGCTTCTCAACAAGCTCCCACCGAGAAGTATTTCGATGGGCGTTGCGCGACAGAATCTGCAGCGCTTGCATCACACTGATGCCATCCTCTTCGCGCACAGTCCTAGTCTCTTCCATCGCTATTTTGAGCGCTTTTCCAACATCTTAAGCATGCGTTTTGCCCAGGCTCTCCCGGCATCGCCTCCCCATAGTTGCCAAGCGATGTAACCGGCATCATTTTCACCGCCACTCTTGTTCTTTTCGTGGCGCGAAAAGAACGCAACCATGCGACGAAGAGTGGCCTCGCTCACTTTCATGCCATTGGCCAGGCTCGTAGCCCTAGCCACGCCACTGCCAATCCCTTGTTTCCCGGCCTCTCCAGTGGTGAGACCTCCCTTTCCGTGCTTTCGACGCAGCTCAAGGCCGCGCCGTGCAGCATTTCTTACTACCTGGGGAGGGGCGAAGCCTTCAGCGTCGCCCCTTAGCGCTTTTTTTCACAAGAACCATCTTCCATCTCTTCCTCTTCTTCCATTCCTTCCTTGCTCATCGAACCACACATGGTGTCGATGTAGGCATCCCAATAAGCATCGCTCTTGCCCTTCTTTTCCATGCCAGCTTCGCTCATCGCAATGGCGATGGCTTGCTGGCGGCTCTGCACCGGCTTTCCGTCGCTGCCCTTCAGGGTTCCAGCCTTGAACTCGCGCATCACCTTGCGAACCTTCGCTTGCTTTTGCTTAGCGGTCATTTCTTCACAAGCCCCCAAAAATACAAATCGTGACTACTTGCATTCACACTAAAACAATAGTCAGAAAACATGCTGTTCAACTCAAATTCTTCGTGAAAATCATCCTCCGTCAAGTTGCAGTAGTAGTCCCACCCTTTACCAACGGTCAAGGGACTACTGCCAGCATCTGTCCGTGAAGTGCCATGCTCTGGGCGCCCGGTAGTGGCGCAGGTCATCACCACCAGTCCGTCATCACGAACCATTCGCGTCATGTTGACAAAAGTCTCCTTCCAGTAGGGATTGTGCTCAAAGCATTCAGCGGAAATAGCCACGTCAAAACTGCCAGTAGCCCCGTCGTAATCCTGACCCTCGCACACCACGTCAACACCACGACCAGGACCAACGTCTACTCCCACGTATTTTCGTGGGGCCTCAAAAAAGCGTCGCACGCTGCCATTAATGTCAAGGCTGCCAATTTCGACAATTCGACCACCATTGAAAAACGATGGGAAGGAATTTTTGACGCTCTCAACAAATTGCTGCTGCTCAAAATGCGCCATGATTATTTCCCAAATGGTTTCGTGAACTGCTCATGACCAGGCAAGCCTCCCCACTTGGTTTGATAGTAGGCCTTGTTTCGCTCAAAGCAACACCAATGCATGCGCTTGTAGCGATCATCTCCACCGTGCAGAGTGCTACTGTTGTCATGCGACCATGATGGTAAATTCACTTTTACCACAGGATTTTCCGCCACAAGCAGTCTCCACCTGCAATCATTGTCTTCAAAATAAGCGGGCGCAAATAATTCATCGAATCCCCCCATTCCCAGCCATCGTTCGGGGCGATTCACATAGAACGTAGAAAAACCACCCACTGGATGATTGGTTTCCAGCAAGATGCTGTCAGGGTTTTCATCAGCGGCGTCTAAAAACGCCGCTATGTCATTAAGCCCAAACACCACATCATCATTGGCAATAATACATTGACCAAGCTGATTGATTAAATAATTCCAGGATTTAGACACGCCAAGATTGTACGGCGGCACTGCTACTTTCCATTTTGACAAGTCGCAACATTCAGCAAGTGCATCCACTGCTGAACTGTCTTTCATCCGCCCACCATTGTCAAGAATGAGCACTTCTGCCTCAATGCAGGGGTGCTCATCATTCAACAAATGATTACACAAACGAATGAGCTTGTCGTAACAAGAAAGCGTGGGAATTCCCACGCTGATGCGACGCTTAGTCATCACCAAAACCCTTGCCAGCAGTGGATTCCTCTAGTGTGCGCTTAATGATTCCATTCACCAACGCGCCGATATTTTCCCACTTATATTCGTCCGCCTGCAGGCGCTCATAGCACCATCCAGCTACTTTGTCTAAATCTTCACGATTGTTGTAATAGTGATTCAAAATTGTCACCAATCCTTCAACGGAAGGCACTCCGCGATCAAGACCGTAATTGCAATCAACCTCCCAGCCTTCAATAGGAATGCGCGGGATTTCATTGAAGATTTCCTTGAGCGATGTATGGTCAGGTACAATCTGCGCAGTAGCAGTGGCGGCGTGCTCAAAATTAACCAACCCCCAACCCTCGCCAATACAAGTATTGATACCTACATCGACTGAGTTGTAAACAAGATTAAGCCGATCAACTGGAAGGCAATTGGTCACGTCAAAATCTTTACTTGTTAGTACCAATTTGCCAGTGGCGTCATATCCCATGTCACGCGCAATTCGCTTGAACAATGGAATCAAATCCCACCCTTGATCCTTCTTTCCCATGTTCAACCATAGGCGAGCATCGGGCTTATCAAGCGCAAATTCAATGAATGCCTTGATCGTCAAGTCAATCCGCTTACGCGGCTGATTGCGATTGCCATTAAACACAAAGAACACATCCTGTGGGAGGCCCATAGCCTCCCGCGCCTCTTCCTTCTTCACTGGAAAAAAGATGTCTGCATCAATACCATGCGGAATTACATCACACGGCATCTCACAGCCAGCCTTTCTCACTTCTTCAAGGCCAAATTGCGTGTAGGTGGCCATACCATCCCACTCTTTGCAATCTTCAAACACCTCAGGGAAGAAGCCATAGCTGTCCACCGGGAAATAACCATACCACTTAAAGCCAATCTGCTCCTTCAACGGCTTAGCCACCTGCCAGAGCTTATTCAAAATCCAAATATCATTCACCGCAAACACAAGGTCAGGGCGCTCCTTGACCAGTAACTCCTGAATACGATGAGAGCCAAACGGATCGTGGCCGCCCGCGTGTGCAGGATACATTTTGTACGGCAGCTCATGGGGATCACCCCACCAGTTGACGGCAAGAACAATCACTTCATGTTCTTTTGCCAACTCCGGCAACAGGTTTTCGGCCACACGTCCGAAACCTGTTTGTACTGCTGCGTCCCCGCAGTAAAGAATCTTGGCCATACAAAGCGCAATGTCTTGCGCAATGTTAGGCCCAGTTTTCACACAGGACTTGTCGGTACAGCGCCGCGTTTGTATTCAACGGAACAACGACACCTTGCGCGACACTCACAGCGCTGCCCCGGCATCGGCAGGCTCCCCATCGCCACCAGACCAGCCCTCGCATAACGAATGCAGTCGTCGCAATGCTGCGCTTGTGGATCAAGGATGCGGCGCATCAAGGAATATCCTTGTTTTCCTTGACGAAGACTGGCACCTTCCCAGTAAGAGCTTCGCACGCTTTCAGCATATAGGCGAACGCGAGCAAGAGCCATGGCAGTAGAAACGCGCCCAGAAAGAATATCCCTAGCAAAATTCTGAAGATAAGAATATTCCGCACGAAGCTTCTGACCGATGCGGCCGTATTCTGCGCTGCCCATGCCGTCCTTACCACCATGCCCAAGCACTGTTGCTTGAATATGAGCAGCCTTAATTGCCTCGCGGACACTCCCTTGCCACTGATCAATCGTGATGTTTCCATCGGCCAGCATCTGCGTGAATCGCCTCAGATTCTGACCGAGCTTGTCGATGCGACCATCCACTAGCGCCATCACGGCTTTCTGGCTCATGAATTGCCCCGAGGGGCGCCTGTAGCGCCCCAGATTGGCGTCATAAGCCCACTCAGCATCAAAGCGGGGCCACGGATCACTCAGTAGGCTCAACATTGCCGGCCTCCAGAATGTCCTTGAAGCGCTCAGGAGCCTCTTCCTTCCACTGGTTCAGCGCTGCATCAATATCAGCCTGCGTCACCAGTGAAGCTTCGTCAATATCGCCAAGAATGAGCCCTTCAGTCTTGAGCGGCTCGATGGCATCCTTCTTGAAATACTCGGCAGTCTGCTTCTTGCCCTTAAAAGCGCCGGCCATTCCGCCGTGCTTCTGCTTATAAAGCTCCTTGTACTTCCGCGTCACGTAAGCACCGGCCACAGCGCTCGGCCAAGTTTTGAACTTGGCCTTCGCTGCCGCAATTGCTTTTTTGTGTAGCTCCTTGTCTTTGAATTCCACGTCGTCGCGCTCATGCTCAAGGTCGCGAGACATATAGAGCCCTGCTTCGTCCATCTTTTCGGCCTCAGCCCCTTCAGATGCTTCACGAGTGCCGTCCATGGGCAATGTGCCATTCTGTTGATCCATTGGATCGCGACCACCTGCCGGCACTTTTCCTGCTGCTGCTTTCTCAGGCAGCTCTCGCTTAATCGATGGATCAATGGTGGTCTCAATGCTGTATTCACTCTTTCCGAATCGCGAATCAGCCACCTCCTGTGGCGTCAGCACACCCACCTGGATGTAACGAGCATCCACCGCAGCCACACGCGCACGCACATCAGCCAGCTCACGCTCGTTCATTTCAAACAAGGGCTTGAAGCTCACGCGCCAGTTGTCAGGAACTTTTCCATTAGTAGGGCCACTCTTGCTCAGCATTATGTATTCCATCAGCTTCGTCAAAGGCTTACGGAAATTAGTTTCTTGATAGTGATGGCAAGTCTTTGCAAAGTCACGCTCTTCACTACGGCCCGTAGCGCCTAAGCCAGACGGCGACTGACCAAAGAGTAATGTGTGAGGAATGCCAGCAGCAGCAATCACATCAATGCGTAGCTTCTCCAAAATTTCGCTCACGCCACCAAACTGCCGACTAACAAAGGCTAGTTCTTCTTTCTCCGCATCAATCGCGTAGCCGCGATAAATGCTTTTGCTCATATCATTCAGTTGCAAACGATCCCTTACTTGTCCTTCCTTGCCTGCGGCCAGCATAGAAGCAAGGCCTCTCACCTTGTGTACAAAGATGTCAAATTCAGTAAGAAGAGTGGCAATGGAGGAAGTGCCGCTGTAGTAGTGCTTAAAGCTGTCATAGACGCTCTGCAGCACGCTCATGCCCCACCCATAGTTTTTCTGTCGTGTGCGATAGGGCAACCAAATACCGTCAAACCGCAGAATCCTATCCTTGTGAATGGCGCGAAGATTGGGCTGCTGAATAAGATCGCCAGAAATGATCTGGTAGTAAGTTGCCTTGGAATAGTCATACAGACTGTCTTCGCTAATGATCGGCGCGATCTGGTGCCGATCCAAACAGTCCATACCCTCAACGGCACGAATATTATTCTTGTCAACAGGCTGATCAGACGGACGCCCATCATCGATGTAAAGCAGTAATGCGCTGCCGCCATATAAACGTGAGGTTTTAGCAGCCTCGTTAAACGAAGGCAGAATTTCCAGGTCTTCAATGGCTTGCTCAACGCCAGAAAGCGTCTCGGCATTCACGCCCTCCCCGCCAAACAAGATTTCAAAACCCTCGCGGGTGCATTCATCTGCCACGAGATCAACAATGCGCCGCATGAGCCAATGTGCATAAAGACCTTCAAGGTCTTCATGACCCATGAAAGTTACCGGCTTAATAGTGGTGCGGGTGGTCTTGTCGCGGCTCGTGCCCATCCCGGTGAACACGTTTTGTAGACCATCAGCACGGACGCCACCTGCTGTGGCATGACCGAGCGACACCATATCCCCACCTTGTGTAACGTCAGCCATGCATAAGGAATCCTGATATTGCAATCATTCTAGAACTGGGTACATTGTCATGCATTGAAACGTTCCACAACATGCCCAAGCACATTGTGTGGCAGTTGTCCCCTTCAGAAAAGGCATTGGCCATAGCAGAAGGCGAACGCCGGCAAGAAACCAACGCAAAACAAGGAAAACTGGGCCGAAATAACGGCCCAGCCCTAGGTGATGACGCCCTCCGCGTGCACATCCTTGGTGCTGGCGGTGAAATGGCAGTAGCGAGCTTCCTTGGCTTAAAAGATTTCGTATTTCAAGAAACAGAAGCCAACAGAGGAAGCTACGACCTACCTTTCAATATTGATGTAAAAACACGTTCCCGCCACTACTATGATCTAATCTGCCTTCTCGATGAAA
>Ga0099848_1000069_pt1 | contig 38127 bp, 56 predicted proteins | sample CB_VirMetaG_3_FD_78179 | JGI IMG/M metagenome (GOLD analysis project Ga0099848, IMG submission 78179) | Freshwater to marine saline gradient viral communities from Chesapeake Bay - CB_1508_1S Viral MetaG | ecosystem: Environmental > Aquatic > Marine > Coastal | place: USA: Chesapeake Bay...
CATGGAGACCTGGCGAAGCGCTCAACGAAAGATCATGGAACTCGCACCCGAGTGACATGACCACGTGAAGCCAAACGACTGGGGCGGCGAAAGCCGCCCCTTTTATTTTGTCGTTGAACAATGATTGTGCGTTGGCGGATGCGTATGTCCGCGAAGACGAATATAAACATAAATTTATCTTAGTCCGTCTTCGGAAATTCGACAGAATTTCAGGACAACCGACCACGTCAATGTGTTTACAAGTAGCAACAAAAAAAATAACTCCAACAAAGGGAGCTAGTAGTGTCCACCAAATCCTTTGAGATTACTCAAGACGATCTTGAGGAAATCGAAAAGATGCTGCAAGATGATATTGCGGCAAAGTCGGTTCCAGTTCCGCAGCCAAGTAGTCTGCAGGAATACCTCGAAAAAAGAAAGGAGAATGGCAGTGCACCAGTCCGCCTACGTCGTGGTTGAAAAATTGTTCGGGCCCAAAAACCAAGCAGGGCTCCGTGAGCTTGAGAACTGTTTCGTGATTGGGGTTTTCCTGAACCACGAAGACATCCCCAGAATTATTCGGCGCCACCTGGGCGAGTTCTTTCCCGAAGAGGGAACCGTGTCTTTTGTGCAAAAAGACGACCGTCAACAGCAGGTGGTCGTCGAGGTTCACAACAAGAAAATTGGTGTATTGGACTAGTAACCAAAGTGGCTGTCGCGATGGCCCGGCAAATCGCCGGGTTATCACGGTGTTCACTTCTTTGATCTGATCAACTCAGATCAACTCAGATCAACTCCCAAAAAGGAAACTTTTATGGCGACAACTACCACGCTTGACTTGGCTCGCGTTATTGTGGATCAAGCGGATAACCCAAAAAGAGGGTCGATTGAATTGCGCGATTTTCTCTTGGGGTCGTCCTGTGCATTTTACGGGGGTATTTCACCTGAAAGAAGCCCCGGGGATACAGAGTTGGCAGAAAAATTGATTCAAGCATTGAAAAAGGCGCACCTCTACCACGAGAGGAAGCACTTGCAAGCCACGGAAGCTCGTGAAAAATTGTCGAATGATGACCTTTTGGAAATCGGGTTTGATGAAACGAACCTTCATGGATACATTGATCTTCTTAGAAGCCAATGCGATATTTGTTGGCGTGCAATCGATATTGTTCAAGAAGAATTGAAGGAGTATCTTCCGCAAAAATCCAGGGAGGTTCTTTTTTCACACGCCAGTCTGATTCGAAAGCTTCAACAAAAGAAAACGTGACTGTCGCGATGGCCCGGCAAACCGCCGGGTTATCACGGTGTTCACTTTTATTCCAAAACAAGGAAACGACTATGAAATGTCAGACCCCAGATTTCGATACAGTCTTTGAAAACGAAATCGGAATGAAATTCCGGTTGATCCCATCGGGGACCTTTCAGATGGGGTCACCGGAGGACGAACCGCGTCGACTTGACGAACATCTGCACAAGGTGACATTGACTCGCGCGTTCTACATGGGGGTTTACCCGGTAACACAGGGTGAGTGGACTCGTGTGATGGGGAGCAATCCGAGCTGGTTTAGTTCGAGCGGTCGCGGGTCGGATGAAGTGTCGGGTCAGGACACGTCTCGCTTCCCAGTAGAGCAGGTGAGCTGGAATGATGCTCAGAAGTTTCTGGTGAAGCTGAACGCGTTAGCTTGCGCGCCAGGTTTACTTTATCGTTTGCCGACAGAAGCAGAATGGGAGTATTCTTGCCGTGCGGGGACAACGGGGCCGTTTTCCTTCAGTGGTGCATTCAACGGTTACAAGGTAAATTATAACAGCAATGGTTATAAAGCTATTCTTCCCTACGGGACACACGACAAAGGGCCCTGTTTAGAGCGTCCAAGTACTGTTGGCAGTTATAAACCCAACGGGTTTGGCTTGTATGATATGCACGGTAATGTGTGGGAGTGGTGTCTGGACTGGGACGACGGGATTTCGAATGATTATTATTATTCGAGCCCACCCGAGGATCCCGCGGGCCCGTTATCATCACATTCAGGTCTTCGTATTTGTCGTGGTGGGTCGTGGCGCAGTCCTCCGTGCGACTGTCGTTCAGCGATGCGCTCGCCCTGGGAGCCAGAGGAAAGAACCTACGAATGCGGGTTTCGTGTGCTGTGTGAGCTCTACGACCCTTATGAATATCTTGAATATCTTGAATCGGATGACCTTTGATTCGGGGCGAACAAAATAACCCGTCTTCTGGTTGCCCGGTCTAACCGCCGGGTTTTCCAGAGGGCGGGCGTGAGCGGGATACGTATGTCCGCAAAGACGAATATAAACATAAATTTATCTTGGTCCGTTTTCGGAAATTCGACAAGATTTCAGGACAATCGGCTACGTCAATGTGTTTACAAGTACAACACAACACAACACAACACAACACAACACAACACAACACAACACAACACAACACAACACAACACAACACAACAAAACAACAAAAAAAACGGACGGGACGCGACGTCAATACGTTTAACATTGACGTTGTGATTAGTTTTGATTTTCTTTCGCTTAGATTGGAGAATTTCACATGAGTTTTCTTGACAAGTTCAAAGTAGGTTTGGACGCCAGTACGGGCGCTAATTCGCCAGAACAGGCACGTCCACGCCCACGTGCCGAATTGGACCCAATTACAAGCTGGGACGGCTACGACTATATGTCGTCAGTAGCCGACGAGCTTACCACGGACAGCGAATCCCGCCCGCCAATTGAGGAAGTCGCAAGACTTGCTTACACTCGCAAACCATTCGAGCTGGTGCGAGAACTTCGGTCGAGCAACACCTGGGATTCGATTGGCTTGCTGTTGAATATGAAGCCAAAGGAAGTCGAGGCAATTTACAACAAACACTTGCGTCGACACAAGTTTCAGTGTCAAATCGAAGCGATCATCGAGACCGAATACTTCGGTCGGGCTGGGAACCTGGTACTCGGTTGTGAGCCGCTCAAACACTTCAAATATCCCGGACACGACGGGTATATGGTAGAAAAGGATCTCACACGGAAACTTCTCATGATGTTCTGCAGGGCTATTATCGCCCGCAAGACAATGGTCAGTCTTGTGTATCGCAAGTCTAGACGTGGCGACGACTCCTCGCGTCTATCGCTGGAAATGCCGATTGCGGAATTCGTGGCCGGTTCGACAGAACCGGACGAAGGTGTTTCTCAACAAGAACATCTGCAGAACTGTCACGACGATCTCAAGAACGTCATCGCAGACGTCCACAAGATCGGGCAGTCGGTGATGCCGACCAGAACCAGAGACAGTGGTATCACCGAACTGGTAATTGCCATGTTCGCATCGCAGGACGAAATCGAAGACTGATCCAAAACCCGGTCACGAGTGCAGTATTTTGCAAGATGACACGGTAAAGAGACGACGCAGCATCCCCTGCTGTTTCTAGTCGTCTCTTTTTTTTTGACCAGTGAAATGTACACACGCTCGCAAAAAGACTTTGAATTTTGACCAAAAAAATTCATAGTCCGGCGTTTTTTGTGAACTTTTGGTCTGTAGGGGTTCGAATCCCTGACTGGTCTTGGGTTGAATGATCCATGGCTAAATGTGTTTTCACGTTGAAACTGCAATTCTATGTGAAAATGGTGAGTCGTTGCAGCGGCAAGGCGAGTCTGGTACAACAACGAGACCTTAGGAATCGTCACTGGACTACACTAGCCAAAAATTCTAGGAAACAGTCGATCCTAGAAATTGTTCAATCCGGGCTTCGAACGTTAGGTCATGTGCCTATCCTGTTTTTCTAGCACACGAGAAAATTCAGGTAAAGACCGCATAACCCCCCCTTTTGTTGCTTTGATCGCAGCAGGAGTTCGAAACAACCGGGTGTGCACGGTTGTTTTTTTTGGAACGCCAAAATGCAAATCGCCACGATGCAAATCCCCATCCAGATCACAAAAAAATCGCTGCTAGCGATGTTGACCGCCAAAATAGGAGAAAAAGAGGCAAGAAAACTCGTATATGGATCAAACACCTACCAGTACGAGCGTTTAACCAGAAGCCGGCGGGTTCAAAACGTCGTAAGACCAAGACGTGTGCACAAGAAAATGCTGATGACGGCCATTGGCAGAAGCCAAAACCTGAAAGACATCAGGTTGTTGTATTTTTTTGGCTGCGACCTCGATTGCTGGCAGCAGTGTATTCTGAAAAACAATCGGGGCGTTTACGTCTTGAAAGAACTAACACCAACCAAGACTCGGTAGGAGACAAAAGTGGAACTGCTCAAAAAATAAACAGCAACGATCTACATTTTCAAAACCACAGAGTCCGACGGGACTTTGGTCTTCTACAGGTTTGAATGTATTGAACGGGTGCTAGGCGGCTAGGCCGCTCCCTTCGGGTAGTAGAGTAGTTGGTGCGTCGTACTGTTTCTAGAGCAGTGACAAGGCCGACCCCCGTTTTTGTTGAAACACAACCACAACTAAACCGAGATGCCATGAAACTCCGTGATCAAAAAATTATCAACGGAAAACTAACTGTGACCTACGAAACAGGCGAAAAGGGCGACCGTAGACTTGTTGTCATGGTAGTAGACCAAAGAAACATAGCACTTTTTAAAAGTCTCATGTTGTCAGAACAACGAAGAGACTTGTTGAAGTCGCTGTGTTTGGCTTCTGGAGTAGGCCTTTTGTTGCTTTTTGGTTGGTTTTGGCAGGCTTGGATTATTGATAATTTTAGCCCCACTGGGCTTTATAGACACATGCCACACCCTTATGACGTGTGGATTTGTCTATTCATTGAGGTCTTTTGGTTAGCATTGGGAACGATACTGATATTTCTGGTGACATGTTACCCTTTCGTGTGTGGTGCCCGGCTCCCCATTTTGCCGCCCATGGCGATCGTACCGCTTTCCCAATCTGAAAAAGAAACCCAATGCTGACTTTGCTGGTTGTGCTTACTGTAACAAAGAGAGAAACATGATTACTCCGATAATCCTTGTCAAAATCTACAAACTCGCAATTTGCGTGGTTTCGATAGCTGTTGTCCTCTTTGTCATGGCAGACGTGACCGAGTGAAATTCCGTAAACGCACTGACATCTGTCCGATAAAGAACCACCGACGACGACGATAAAGGGACCTGACGTAATGGATATTTTATACGGATTATGGTTTCTGGCCACAATCATCATGACGATTGTTGTTCTCGGTTCATCACCCCCAATGCTAATCAATTTAGTAAAAAATACTTTTGTATTCCTACTCATATGGTTGTCCATTGTGGTGACGGGTATCGCTTGGCGGTTATTTAAAGGTGACTGAAAATTTCAATGAAAGAAAATGATGGGAGCCGACGGCACACTTGAAATAGTCAGAGTCAATGCAAATTGCGAGTTTGCAGACCTTGACAAATGCATAACTAGCGAAGGCGACACAACATTTTGTTGTTCGATTCTAGACACGTACAAAACAGAAGGAATCTGTTGCTTCTGTGATCTAGACTGCTACAAGCTCTTCAAGCACATGAAAAAGTTTCACTGGGTTCGAACAGTCCGGTCGGGAGAATGGTTCACGTTCTTCTACCCGGCTAAAGCTGAAAATGAGTTCAGGGGCAACTTGCCCGTGAATTTCGTGAAAAAAGTGTTTTTGCCCAGAGGGTACTATCTCCCATCATGTTACTATGAATGCGGGACATACGATGACATTAGCATAGAATACGAAATCCCCAAGACGTTCAAAGTGATTGAACGTATTCAGCTGACAATTTGGACGTAACAGCGTTGTTTTAGACCCCTAGAAAACGCTAAAAACGACGTTTTAGACCCCTAGAAAACGCAGTAGTAGGGGGTTTTTTACGTGGCATACCAAAAAAACACGCCTTTTTCACACATTCCACCTTCCTCGTACTACTATCTTTATTATTGTCTTTAGTTTATTTACTAGGTTTTATGGGACTTGGTATAATAACAGGCAGTAATTCAACAAACAAAGCACTGTTTGTCAGCAGTAGTATCGACAGTGTTTGCAGTCGTAAATAGTAAAAAAAGAGAGAACATGGGCCAAAACCACTGTGACGTTCAGTGTTTTACTGTGCTCTTATCTACTTTTACTCTTTATTGTAGCTCGTAATTCTGTTCTAGACAAGAACAAGAATAGAACATTGTGGATCAATAAAACAGTGGTGCAAGCGACGAGTCGAGGACTTGTCTCTCAACGTGTTTTCCCCTCAGTGGCATGTGGGGATATGCGCAGAATGGTTTGCCAGCCAACCGTTGAGAGAAGTCGCTTACACCCCTTAAAATAACCACATGGAACATTATGAATCAAGAAAAAAAACAAGAACGTGTGGAGCGGATCCTCAGCGAGTCAGACATCGTTTGGTCAAGGTATGGGTCAGACACTATTGCTGATTTGGCCCAAAGAATTATAAAATCACTCAAAGATAAAAACCATGACTACAGCATATAAAGACCAATTCGGTGATTTCGAGGCTGAGGTCTCAGTAAATCAATTCAACGCTTTCAATGCACACATATCAAGTGCAGGTGTCGCATTACGAGCTATAACGACACAAAAATGCGAACGCAGTGACAAATCGACCTTCGCTGTTTCAGGTGATGCACATAGTATCATCACACAGTACTTTGATGCTCAGGGGGTTAAGTATGCGTCTGCAGTTATTATCAGAATCGGCGATGATCGGTTAAAGGGTAAGTACATTATTCACCGAGAAGGCCTTAGATGGCTGCAGGAAAACGTGAAGATTGCTCCAATAACTCGAAGTGAGCAACAAATTCTGGAGGAATTTTTGAATATGGCATTGCTAACTTGGCCAGCAACCGGCGCTTGATTGATATGGACATTGAAGATTGACAGAAAGATTCCAATCTTATGAGTGTTTTGTACGCCTTGTGGCTGATGGCTATGAGCATCATAGCCAGCATGATGTTTATTTCAATATACCCCCGAACCCGAGATAAGTTCGCCCTAATAGAAAACCTCACCGATCGACTGACCGACTGGATAGGAAACAATCCGGGGTGGTTCCTATTCATTTTGATATTCCCAGTAATATGTTCTGTAATAACACATTGCATCAGCCCTTGAGTGGTTGAAGAAGGCGAGGCTTTCGCCACCTCCAAGTGAGGAACAAGTATTGATGGAACTTTTGAGTAGTGAATTATGGGATTTCTAAACCGGGAAATCTAGAACATTGGGACCTCAACAAGGGGCATTTTAGACGATAAAATGATCCTTGCTGGGGCCTCAAGTTCCTCTTTTTAAGAGGTAGGCAGGACGTTGAACCGGATCCTGCCTGTAATAACTTGGCCAGCCGTAGCTTAATGGGCAGAGCCTGAGTTAAAAACTCAGAGACAAGGGTTCGACTCCCTTCGGTTGGTAAGTAGGTCCATCAAACCGGTTCTTTTGTATAACAGATTTCCGAGAAAGTCAAATTGGATTACCATGGCAGTGCTCTATTCTGCTGGAGACGCCGAATGGCATCAATAAAACTACAGAGCAAAGATTTAGCAGTATTCAGCACCAGCGATAAGTCTGCGATTATTGAAAGTTCGCCGCACTGCACCAACGAAAGGTTTCGAATTCCGCAGACTGTGTTTTGTTCAGAGCCGGGCAGCTTGGTGGATCTCTACGGACGCAAGCACATCCCAAATTTGCGGTATGAGTACTCAGACAACCTGAGATCTTGGGATTACAAAAAAGACGATATGGCGCGGCTTGCAGCGGACAAATCAGTTGGTAATTCTGAACGCTACACGGCAAGATGGCACGAAGTGTATCTGTCGGAATACTTTGAAGCCAGCATTGAACTGGTGCATCTGATTGCTGGCTATAACCTGTCTAATGGGTTTCCTTACCAAGTGTACGGATTTCGGACGAGAGACCAAACAACATGACAACATACTACGTCGAACATATCTCGCAACACCCTTTTGTAAGGGTATTCAGAGAAGGGGATTCCCCTTTTCAAGTACAAACACTCCCAAATGATGAATGGGAAACGTTTATATATGTTTCAGAACGACTCGGTTTACTACGCCGGCTCAAGCTTTTCCCGGATTCTATGCGAGCTCCTGAACAGGAACTTATAGGTGAAACTGAGTGCGACAACTGTGACGAAATCATAAGTAGAGCGTTGTCACAGTGCACTAAATGCAACAGTGCAAGCCCTCATTATTTTGAGGCGTATTGCGATGGAATTGGGTGACAAGTGTTCGTCGCTGCCCCTTTATTTTACTGAATTGGCACAAACGATGAAAATCACATTGGTCACGGCAGAAGGGGTACACCTATGAGTGATTCACACTTTGTTCCTTCCAAACAATGCGAGCGACTCCTTGCGTATGCGTCACAGGTTTATGATATTTTTGCAGAATCCACAGGTATAGACCTAGCGAATGTTTACCTAGGAGAATTCGGCGGTTACCTTCAAACTTCATACGCATTGAACAAGTTTTTATCCCGTATACCACGGGATGAAAAATATGATTGTTACATCCCTGGACTAATGATCGGCTTAGTTGCCGATTTGATTAGTAATCTTCGAACGAGATACATGAGATCCCCTGATGAACTTGTATTATGTATCTCTAGAGTACTTGAGCGATACCCACCTAAGTCACCAGTTTCCCGTAGCGAGCAGGAAATGCTCGCGTTTGTTTCCGGGATCCGAGCGGAGCTCTTGCGGCAGACTGGATCCTTGGATTACGAGGTTCCTGTAGGTAGAAATTACCACTACGGATTAGCCGCTCTTACTTTTTTGGGTCAGTATATCTCAGGAAACAGCCCAGCTGCAAAGCTTCGGGCGAATATTTACCTTGATGAGGCCCTGATAGAATACTACAAGTTGCTTGTAAATCATAAAAACGTCATTAGTGAGTATGACGACACAGTTTGGTCCACTCTTGAAGCGATTGGGTGTTGTCTAGATAACTCCGAGCAGAAGCTTACAAGTTTAATAAGAAACAGAAATCGGGCAGAACTGATAGTGCGTCTGCGAGAGCTATACGGAGATAATCCATACGCACCGTTGAATCAGATCAGTCTGCTTGTTCGGTTCGGAATTCTTGACGCCAGTTTGTACGATGCGGAGCTGAAGGCGTCTCGCACGGGGCTTGCGACCCCACTAGAGGAAAACCTTCGACTCTGCCGATACTCATGGATCATCGGAGCAGAGGTCCTCGATGAACCAAGCTGCCAGAATCCAATCACCAACAATGCTGATAGCTACAAGCAAAGAATCTTTGGTTGGTAAAATTCTAAACCAAGCCCGTTGAAGACTTGTTCAGGGTTGGTACACCTAAAAGGAAAAGAAAATGCCTGACGAACTAAAAAAAGGGCTCCTTACAGCCGTGGGTAATCTCCGACTTAGTGGTGCATATTGTGTTATGCATCACAACCCTAGTAAACGCCCTTCAATGGAATACCCTCGGTCAACTCAAAAACGAGGTTGACCTGTTGAAGGCTAAATTAGAAAACGCAGAAATGGAGAACGCAGTAAAATACTGGAACTGCTACTGCTGGTCCAGTAAGATTATAGAAATACCTAAGGTTTGGTTCTCGAATTCAGAAAATTCGAGACAAAAAGAATAAAGTCAGCCCTTGACCACCAAACCCACTTGTACTTGTCGCTCGGATGGTAGCTATATCTGCCCTTTGTGTCGCAGCAAATACATCTGCGACGCAACGCAACAAATGAATAATCTGAAAAAACATGGCCACGGCAGGTGCCCACATTGTGGGAGCATAGACCTGTGGGATGACAATCTCGCTTTCGGGTGCCGAGATTGTAAAAGAATCTTGAGAGGAAATTGACCAATGACCGGTGACTGTGTTGGAATAACCATAGAAGATTTGGAACAACGAATTCGCGACATGAATCTCGAACTAAAAGCTTTGAAGGAACAGCGAGATGCCGCTGTGAAGGCGTTGATGGCAACCAGAAATGCTATTCTTGGCGTATATAAACCACTGGACGACTGCTTCAGCACCCTTGCCGATCTTCTGAAGATGATTGCTGAAGCTGGTAGGGAAGAGAATCTGTCGCAGAAGATGAAAAAATTGCATTTCTCAGAATTAAGCGAAATACAAAGGCGCATGGACCATGTGCGGGCGATTCTTCTGCTCGTCCTGATTGCTCAGGATCGTGGCGACCTGAGGCAGGCACAGGAACTGGCTGCTCGCCTGGAGAAAGACGACGATTGACCCCGATCATGGTGAAGGAAGAAATAATGGCAGACCTTCTCAAGACACAAGAGGCAGCCAGAGCATTTTGTGCTCTGATTGTTTTTTCGAGCACTTACGCAATAATGCTGTGCATGGCATATACAGCGGATTGGTACAGCCACCGCTAACCAATGTCCGATAAAGAAAACACAGGCCAGTGAAATCATCCGCTATGATGATTTTGGTGCCCCATCAAATAGCGTGCACATTTTCGCGCGTAGTGACATATACAGTCTAATAACTGACTGTTGTGCAAATGTCACCAAAGGGTTTTTTTCTTCTCCTTCTCCCTTTGTTTTTGTGGTGTGGGACGTGGTTCGAATCCACGGCTGGCCATTTTTAATACAACTAGTAGGTTCAAACTATCTGTCATTTTTGTTTATATACAAAGAAATTCCGTATGGAAAAAATACAAGAAGAAAATGCGTCAAACTTTCATGAATTAAGTCAGGCTATAGCACCAATATGCCGAAAGTACGGCGTCGAAATAAAAAGCCCCGGTCACCGTATACAAATAATACGGCCCAAACGAAGACCGTCTGATCCAGAAGACGAAGTGTTGTTAGATTGCACCGGAATCGATGAAATTGGCGCTTACCAATCCTAGTGGATTGCTTTTCGTACGTTCTTAAAAATCAGGAAAGAAGAACGCCCTTGCTGGTGTCGATTGATCATTCGGTTATTAGAGCCCGGCCATTTTTAAGGCAAGACAATGAGACTTGGAGGCATAAAATTTTGTTGGTCGGAAACCAACAAAAAATACCAACTAGTCAAATGCAACCAAGATGGCGTTACCGAGTTTGTTGTAGCCTTTTTTGATAGACACAAAGAAGGGTACGATATGAGGACCGTGGGTTCAAGGTTCTTTGAGGTTGGGGTTGATGCTTGCAGAGTCGCAAGCTTTGCTATCGAATTCCTAAACAAATCATTTGGGTCAGACTTTGATGATGGATTGCTAGACAATCCACTTAGAAAAAACTGAAAAACAAACAGGGCTTCTAGCTCAATAGGTCAGAGCAGCGAACTCATAATTCGTTGGTTCCCGGTTCGAGTCCGGGGAAGCCCACTATTCCTTTGTAGCTCAATTGGTAGAGCACCCGGCTGTTAACCGGGCGGTTGAAGGTTCGAGTCCTTCCGAAGGAGCTAGTCAAAGACCTGGTGTAATAGAGAGCATTGCTATATGTACATTAAGTTTTAGCTGTGATGCCCTTTTCTTTTTTCGTATATAGATAAGATCAGGACCAGAGCGGTTAAAGCGAAAAGAACATGATTGCAGGTTTGGGTTTGACTCCCAAGGTCTTTGATTTTTGTCTCTGTAGCTCAGTTGGTAGAGCACCGGACTTTTAATCCGTAGGTCGTGGGTTCGATCCCCACCGGGGACACTTTTGCGTACAACTCAGCATAAAGGATCTCTAATTAAGATGTCAAATTTTTCTTCCGATCAAGAAAGATTCACAGTAACAGACAGAAGCGACATAGTTTTGAGCAGAAAAACCTGCGCAATTGTTATAATGGCAATTGTGGTCATGGTTTTTGTAATTGGACACCTTACAGGAATAGTATACCCGATAGTGTAATGGTAACACGGCAGATTTTGGTTCTGCTGTTCTAGGTTCGAGTCCTAGTCGGGTAAATTTGCGAACATTTTAAAAGGTTGAAAAATGTCGTATCTAACAAGAAACCCACCAGTGCCCAACAAACACGACGGGTCAAGATGGCAGGACCTAAGCGTCCTTGGAGGAATACTTTTTGCATTGTGGATGGGCTTTATGATCACAGTGCTGCTCGAAGATATCAACAAAAAGAAAGTCGAGAAAAAAAATGTCATGGACAAGGCCATACAAAGGGCCTACCATGAAGGGGCCGCTTCTGCACGAAGTGGAGCAGAAGTTACTCTATGCCCCTACAGAGAACAACTAGAAGAATCGTGGAGAAAAGGCTTCCACGACCAGACGTTGCGGTTGCGAAAACCAGAATGACCACCTGTGAACATTATAAGAAGTACAAGTGCAGAGGTCTTTGTTAAAGTAGCAGAAATGCTATCAAAACAAAAAAATACCCTGAGATAACAGAACTCATTGAAAAAGAATTCCGTTGTCACATAACATGGAAAACTATACAACAGATAGAAAGGCAAACAAAGTGGTATTAAAGATTTTGAAAGCGACAGTGTTCTTAGGGTTTTTTGCGTGCATTGGCATAAGCTATGCAACACAATTCGCTCAAACAGAACTGGCGCCAGCAATGGCGTTAGAACAATTTGTGCGCCCATCCGTGGCGGTTTCTACCGCCCAAAGAACTTTGGATTTTTCATCCATGTCTTACTTGGCATGGATGACGTGGTCGTCACTACTGTTTTTTACAGTAGCAATTAAAGCAAATGAATACAAAAAAAACAACTTCCCCTCCCCGTCGGAGTGTGAATCAGAATAAGACACTTTCGCGTGAAAGTGTAAAGAAGTGAGTTTGTTTCAAGGAGATTTTTTTATGACGCGTTTTACAAGTTGGCTTTCATTGGCGATGTGCCTCTTTATGGCGGGGTGCAGAAAACCCTACCATGAAGACTTGCTGGTTGATATCGCTACTTCTGAGGTGGCGATCCTGATTGAAACCCAGAATTCTGCAGAACAGGCGGTAACAGCTCCACCCGGGAAAGGAGACGTGACGGACACGAGACTTCAGAGCGTGGATTTTTATAAAACACGTGTTGTACAGGCAACGCGTGTTACGATCCCGTATTACTGGAAGCAAACGCACCTCAAAGGTTATCTATTCGACTACGACAACAGTAGCAACGGACGCTGGGTCCCAGCGGCCCGCTTGATTACGATCAATACTGAACCAGAGACTCGCAAATGGCATTCTGATACAGGGGGCGGGATCAATGCTGAATCATTAGATTCAGTAGGGTTCTCCACCGGTATCAGCATCACCGCAAGGATTGAGGATCGTGATGATGCAATCCTATTTTTGTCAAATTATCCACCTAAAGCCGAAAGAGTAATTACAGCATTAGGGGGTGACGAGTTCAAGGTCGAAGTTACGTCACTTGAGCAAATCATGGATGATGAGGTAAAGACAAAGATCCAAGAAGTCTACGCCTATGAAAGCGCAGGCGAGATCATGGATGACTTGCGGGGCAAGAAAAGAGAGATCATTGACCGAGTACAAGAAATTGTCGTCCCCTTCTTCAAAGAAAGAGGGATAACAATCACTAGTATCGGTCAATTCGGTGGGTTTACGTACGAAAACGCAGAAATCCAACAAGCGATCGACGACGTATTCAAGGCTCAGCAAGATGAGGAAGTGGCAAAGGCGGAATCCAAAGCCGCTGAAGTTAGAAAAGACGCTCTTCGATTGAAGGGCGAAGGAGAGGCTTCTCAAATCCTAGAATCTTCTAAGGGAAAAGCAGAAGGAATAAGGATCGAAGCTGAGGCGGAGGCAGAAGCAATCAAGCTCGTCGCCGATGCAAAGAAATACGAAATAGAACAGGCAAATGCCGACCTACAAACGTATCTAGCATTGAAAGCGCTAGATATTCAGCTTGAAAAAGCTGAACGATGGGATGGTAAGCTTCCTGTGACGAACTTTGGCGGCCAAGAATCAGGGGGAAACTTCCTGTTTTCAGTTCCTTCAACTGATTGAAGCGAAAAATAAACCGAAGAATTTCTCGTCGATTCTTCAGCTAGGGACTGTCCCGTGCAAGCCGGGACCACAAGTTAGTAGGGTTTGGTTTAGCCTGAAAAGACTTTGTCTGCTTGTGCTCCGCTTAGATTAGTATTGATTAACTTTCTTGTATCTTCAAAAGGGAGAAGTCTATTATTAGATACATAGTCAAGCCTTACCCTGGAAGCCATGATTTTTTTGGCGTATACGACAAAGTAAAAAAGAAGTGGGAAACAGGTGGTATGCTTAGACATATCGCACAACAAGAAGCACAAAGGAAAAACAAAAACAATGTGTCTTTTACCTTGGGTAGATGAAGACGTATTAGATGAAACCTCCGAAGAATGCAAAGGAAATGGTGATGGAAACGAAAATAATTAATTGCTCTTGCACGAGCACCTTTCAAGACAGTCAGTACGGGCATGGAAAAAGAGTCGGGAACAAAACAGATTCGGGCCACAGATGCACAGTCTGTGGAACAGAAACACGCACTTCGAGTGGCAAAAAGTAATCCACTGGCAAGGGTAGCTCAGTTGGATAGAGCAACGGTCTTCTAAACCGTAGGTCGCGGGTTCGAATCCCTCTCCTTGCAATCAAAGATATGAAAACAAAAATACTTGTACTGATTATGGCGGTTTTAGTTTATTGCTATGAGCCACCAATTAAAAAATACGACTTCGAGTGCAAGTCGTGTGATGTTTTGGTTTTTAGCCCAAGCCTTGAAGTTTGGATTTGCAAAAAATGCGGAGAAATTGAAAAAACAAACCGGAGACAGTGAAGTATTGCAACGTTGGCCTGTTGCAAGAAGGCTGTTTTAATGTTCATTTTGAATCACTGATATGCATATCTGACGACCTTGCTTTTGTACTTTTAGCCGGGGCAAGAGTTCCTGCTTATCTAGTGTTTGCCAAGACGCACGTCAAGTAAAAGTACATTGCCGTGAGAGTAATGGCAAAATTAAGGCTTGTTAGCAAAAACAAGTCAAGCCGGTTTTTATACAAAAAATAGAGCCCATGAACATCACGCTGGGCTTAGCGTGAGACGTCAGGAAATCGGGTGGGTAATGATAGAACATTGGGAAAAGAGGCCAAAACCAGGCCTCTCCCAGCACTAGAAATATAGCTGATGGCCGTGTTGGATATTATCGGGCTTGGTGCCCCACAAAAGCTGGATCATGGAGGCTTCTCCACTCCGGCTGCGGTTTGGCCACCGCATGGGGATAAGATTACACCAAGAGCAAAGCTGGTTCAATTCCAGCATCCGCAACAAGTGTTTAGGTTGTTCGGCATCAGCAAAAATAATGAGGTTTATATTGCAATGTGGACGTTAATTGATAATTATAGTAATACTGAACACTCGTTCAGTACTTATGCGTGTCAGGTGGGCTCTATCGGTTGTTTGGTGTTGGTGATCGGGCCGATGGTTTCTACTACATTCGTGCCCGGCGTCCAAATAATAAATGGCCAGTTAATATCAAGTTTGGATGCAGCGGAAGAGGATAAAGGAATTTTTCGCACCTCAGGCGGTCACTTTGACCGTCACGATGGACGACTTACTGGCTGGGTGGATCTGGATTGCCAATAAACGAGTATATCCTTGAAGTGCCGATAAAAAAAAGGGGAGAGGCGTAATGACCAATGAAAGGAAAACCCCGTGGGAGTTTGCGTGCGATTGGTATCAAGTAGAAGAAATACATCGCGAGCTTAATCGACGCAGAGATCCATTGACGGAGAACATTGGCGAGCAGACCCCAGAAGACGTGACCAGCCGGGAGTTTGCCGAGTGGCTGACACATCAGTACAGACTCGCGATGCGTAAAGGGATTGAGATCGGCCAGCGATGGGCTGCAGAATGTGAGGCGAAATGGGCGACCAACGGTGCCAGCGAATGATAAAAGCGCTAACGTTCTTGTTTTTTTGGGGGCTAACCCAGTTAGCAGCCAAAGACTTGGGGTTTGATTCAACCAAATCTTGGTACTGGGGAATTCTATTTACATTGTTCGCTCTAGAAATTCTGGAAATTTTATAAAATGACGTCACTAGAAGAATTCCCTGTACCGGACTTTTCTGTCCATTTAAAAGTCGACAGAACTTTCGAGCGAATTGTTGGCGAAATACCGACACTGCCGTGGGATCACCAAAAAAATTTGTTTATTAGAATGAATCAAGAGAATGAAGCCGAAGCGCAGCGCATAAAAGACGCGTTGATTCTAACAAACGCAAAGCTAGTCCAATTGGTCTTTAACAGATCAAGATGGAGAAACTTTGAAAGCATAGATGTCCAAGAGTTCTTGGACGAAGGCTACACTGTTCTGATTGATTCGGTCGAAAAATTCGACCCATCATTGGGATTCAGGTTCACGACGTACGCAGTGCGGAACATACTTTCATGTTTCATGAAAGTAAAAACCAGGTCTACCAGGGCTGTCCGCAGGGTGTCGTATTATGACACAACAAACGAAAGCGACATAGAAGAAGAATCTGAGTCCTATAGCCAGCTGTCTTTAGCTGAAGCTAAGAAAGATTTTTCTGGTTCAAAATTAACAATTGAAGGGATTGATGAACAAACAAGACAGTTGATTGTTGAAAGAATGTCCACAGTTGTTGAATATGATGAATATGAATTCATCGTAAACATACTAAACAGATCGACCCCTAGGGTCAGAGAAATACTGTGCAGGATAATAACTGGAGAATCCTGTGAATCAATAGGTAGCTCGCTTGACATAGACAGAAGGGCGGTCTGGCAACATAAAGCTAGATTTGAAGCCCTGTATTCGTATTGCCTTGACATCTTTAACAACAGGCGTCCTTACGAGGAAATTGTTTCTGAAATACAAAACAACAGAAGAAAATCAAGCGGGGGCTTCTATATTGACAATAGAAGCAAGGAAATTCTTAGTGCCCTACACAAACAAATGAAATAACAACGGGCCAGATGGCGAAATTGGCAGACGCACGGGACTTAAAATCCCGTATCTTTAACAAGATGTGCGGGTTCGATTCCCGCTCTGGCTAATAAGGAAACAAAAAATGACGAGCAAAAAAGCTTCTGAACCAGAAGTAGTCGTGAATAACTTTAATCTTTCCGCCAAAAGATTCCGTATGGACTTTGGGCTTCCAGATCAGGTCGAATTTCGAATAAGACGCGTCAACGAAAAGCTGTCTCCGAAGGGAAATATAATCGGGGCGTATTACAGGGTGACAGCCTTTGTTCGCGCCGATCAAGAATCAGTTATACGGTCTTACCGTATATGGAAATCGTGGTATGTTTACTATGACGGCCAGATAACTGACAAGACATTGTAGTCAGTCACAACATTTGTCCTCGAAACAAAACCAAACAGGAAAATGTGATGCATAACTTTTTTCAGTTTTTCTTGAACATGTTTGCGCCAAGCAAATGCGGAATCTGTTCAACTACTTGTAAGATTGGGATTTGTAATTCTTGTATAGAAAAAATAAGTGAATAAAATGGCAGCATGCATATGCTTCGGAATTTTAGAAGTTGGCGCGCCTCTTTTTTTTGGTGTGTTGTCTTTGATTGTGGCGTATACGGGTTTTAAAAATGAAAAAACCAATTGTTCGTGTAGCTGTGAGCGGCGGCGTCGATTCGGTAACTCTGTTCGACCTAACGAGTCGTAAGAAAAATTTCGAAGTAATAATTTTGCATTTCGACCATAAAACGCCTTACGCCAAGCGTGCAAGAGTCCTTGTGGAAAACTTGGCGCGAACTACAAATACTCAAATAGAAATATTTGAATACGGAGGCTCTGAACAAACAGAGTTCGCCTGGTCAAACTGGCGAAACGAGATCATGCTTGCCTTTGAAACAGAAGTGCAAACTGCGCACCACATGGATGACTCAACAGAGAGTTATCTTATGCGGCACACACTAATCGCGCCACAAAAACAAAACATAAAGCGTCCGTTTATCGCCCAAAAATGGAGCAAAAATAAAATTCTTGAATACGCAAATCGTAAAAATTTATCTTGGTTGGACGACCCGACCAATAATTCTTCATGTTCAAGAAGAAACAAAATAAGAAACGAACTAATTCCGTTATTGAAAGAATGCGGAATAAATCCACAAAGAATTGTTTTGATATAAAAGAAAGGCCGGGAAATAAAAGTGGGTAAAACACGAAGAAAAGAAAAGTCGGAAACTCCCAAAAAAAGAAGAGCCCCTTACGACAGAAAAAAAGAACAAAACAGGAGCACCCGTGAGAAATAATTGTTGTTTGTGTGGAACTAAAATCGACCCCGAAAGAATCGAAGTTGGTTTTGATAGGTGCATAGCTTGCTCTGACACACAAAGAGTGGTCGGTTTTATGGACTATGCACATAAAACTGCCGGAGAATGCGTGATGGTTCAACCGAAAAACTCAGAAGCGCTTAGACGTGCTAAGCGTGCAAACGAAAGAGGAAGGTGATGACAAAACAAAAAGAATACACAAAAAAATCAAAGCAGTTTATTGAAATTTTAGAACGCGAGTTCGGGCTCACAGCAGGTGTAACCCACGAATCAATGTTCGGTTCGTTAGTTACACAAATACTGGACTCCCAAAAAGATGGACGAGGTCGACTGTTCCTGGTCGAGTCTGTTGGTGCTTTGTCTATTGTAGATCTCAAAAACGGCGTAGGCCAGTCGTTATCTACGTCTCCCACTTCAAAACCAAGAATCATTTTTAGTTCCCGTTCTAGGGCAAGCGCTTCGTTTGCCTATCAAAATACCGACCAGTCTCTGTGGCCGGGTATTAGCAGTAGCGTTCACCAATTTTCGGGTTCTGTAAATTCATACGAAAGAAAAGCGTTTCTGTCTGAAGTATTAGCGTGCATAATGAGAGGGTACGACAGAAAAGATCATACGTGGGATCCACTTTTTCCTGAAGACCACGTTGATGTTTCAAGCAAGAAATTTTTTGATAATCAAAAACATTGTTATGCAGAATCAAGCGGCATTAGGTGGATAGTAACAAAACCGCGGGACAAAGCGTATCTAAGCGACCCAGGAGTAAAGCTTTGTTTTAGCAAGAGCAATCTTGGTGATACCAGCAAAACGACCTTCCATTTGAGCTTTAATACTAATGCAAATTCACGGACTAACTGTGTATTTGTAGAAAAAGCAACTGAAAGATAAAGTGCGTGCTTTGTCTATTTTTTTGATGCAACCATTTGTGTATATGGTTGTTTTTGTGGTTTCCTTTTAATAGGGAGATGGTTAATGAGAATGACACTTAAAGAAGCGATGACGATGACTGGCACCGGCGATGAAGGCGGACAAAACGTCTTCAGTGCAGCTCAGGCTAAGAACGCCGAAGCGGCACGGAAAGAACTGGTGGAAACCTTTCAGAGGCTTGGCGTTCAGGCTTCAACCGCAGTTGGAGGCGCGTTGAAACGGAAGGCTCAGCTCGAACGAGACCTTGGCCTTGTCGAAAAAGAGTTGAATACTCTTGATAAGCTCCAGGGGTATGCCAACAGTGAAAATTGGCAAGGTGTATTGGCACTCGCTGCTTACTTTGGTCACAAGACCGCTGTAATCAATGTTTGTGGCAAGCATGGGATCGCAGCCCCACTCGAAGATTCCGAGGATTGGAATATTCCAAAGTCGATTCTTGAGGGTAACGCTAAGGCCGAGTGATTCATCTTTTTGATTGATAAGCTCCATAAGCTTCAAACACGGCAACAGGTGTTGCCGTGTTATTTTTGGTTTCTTTTTTAGGAGTTCGATTATGGGCAATGTTACTTTTATTCTTGGGCACACCACCGGTGGAAGTAGATCTCAACAGATTCAGCCGGGTCAAACTGTCTCTGACTTCATTGAAATGTTTCAAGCGCAAGGGTGTACAGTGACCGTCAACGGCCAGGCTGCGGACGGGTCAAGAACGCTCACCAGTGGTGACGTGGTCATGTTCAATCGGTCAAAGGTTGCGGCTGGTTGATTTAGCTAAAACGATTTGCTTGACAAGTCGTGAGAAGGGGGGCAGGGAAACCTGCCCCCCTTTTTTTTTGAGCCAAAAAATTTTTTTTTAAAAACCCCTTTGCCCTTAGGGAGATTCTATCTATGTCTGAAAACTCACTTAAAAAAATTCTAACAGATATAAATGAATTGGAATTGTCTTGGCACGGGGTTGTTCGTCGACTAAAATTTGACGAAGCTCAGTTTCTATCTTCGCTAGCTAAACCCAAGACTAGAATAGAAGATGAACAAATCGATGGTTTTCTCGATACAATGAGAAGGTTTGAGCTCGTGGCGTTTTTTGATGAAGCAATCGAAAACGGTATTGTAACCGAGGAAGAACTTCAAAAACAATCTTGTGAGGGTTCAGAGGGTTATTTTCAAAGAATAACTAAGCTTTTGAACAGCAGGCTGCCCAACGAACAAGAGGTTTTTTATTGTTGCACAGAAGAACTGTCTGGACCGCTCGACATAATAAGAATAGACCACTCTCCTTACAGTAATAATGCTTCTAGAAGTTCAGGAGTCTCAAAAGACAGCCACTTCAGGCAACAAACGAGTTTCACAAAAGCAGGACTCGCAGTATTACCAAACGGTGAAGAAGTTTGGTTTTTGTCACACGTCGATATTTTCAACTCTGGATTATTAATTTCTGAAGATAATAGTTACAGTTACGACGGCGTTTTTAAATTTGAAAAACTTGACTCAAGGTATATACAAGATCAGACCAGAACAATACAAGAAGATCTTAGTTTGGCAGGTTTTGATAGAGAAAAAGCCGCTCGAAGCTGCACTCAAACCTGCTGCTCAAAGAGAATTTGCACTAACACAGAATTACCAAATAACCTGCTTGCCTATATAGAAGTATCCGTTGTTGGTTTTGCGTATTGTGCAACATTATCACTGCCTAGAAAAGTAAATGTATTGAATATCCCTGGTAGTATCGTAAATACTTGTGCAGACGCGATAACAAATCGCATAGAATCTACACCCGAAAGTGACATTGTAAGGTTTTTGATTTCGCTGTCAAAAAAATGTACTTTTTGTAATGAATTATCTTTTCCTGAACTTTGGAGGTATAACTTTCCAAAAAGTCCTGACAGACAAAGAAATCCTATACTGTCTGAATACTTAGAAATATGGTCGCTTCACAAAAGTTGTGGAACAGTTACACCAAATGTCCGAAATTGCAACTGTGGGGAAGCTCAAAGCATAGTTGTAAACGGGGTGCCTTATTGCTCGAAATGCGCAAGTAATACAGTTCATTCTTGAAATAAAAGGTATAAAATCGACATGAGTAACATATTTGAAAATATCGAAAAAACAAGGTTTGCCTGTGATTCTGTTTTTGAACTCAGAAAATCAATGTTAGTAAAAGCTATCTCCGCAGCTGCTAGCATGATTTCAGAAACAGCTGTTCCCTTAAAAATGATTGATCTGTTCAGTCAAGTTTTGTCGTTACAGAATAAAACAGAGATCGAAACAGACGAAACTATTCCGCCTTTGTTTTCTGTTAGAAAACTAGAAATTGGAGACCTGATTGATGAGTATTATTATTCAGTCTCACGAAATGATTATCTTTCAGGGGGTTTTTATATAAATACCGCCAAAAATTTTGAAGGTTATACAATCGACGAAAGAACCGGGGCGATATGTTATTCAACGGGTTTGTTGCATGAACTTTTTCCATTTATTAATGTTGCCAGGTCTTTAACGGTGTGTTCCTCCATATGTAGTTACCGAAAGACCTTTTTGGATTACCTAGACGCCTTAAAAGTAGTTACACAAGACGTCGAGTACCAAAAAAAATGTGGAGTTTTTCTCGACGAAGAATCTTTAATTTGGGCTAACAAAGTTATGGCGGCTTTTGTTCAAGAAATCCTTGAACAATTATCTGAAGATAATGATATTTATAAATTTGCAGAAAGTGACCTTAGCAGGAAAAGGTTTGAAATTCTCACAGAAATTGTGGACGGTTTTATTTCACAAGAAGATGTGCCAGAAAACGTTTTGAACAGATTGGAAAGTGTAAAACTAAAATTGACCAGTTTTACCAATGATAGAATTAACACGGACCGTGGAGTGGGTGGGTTTAGTTTTGCTGCAGCGATTAGGTTTGACGCCGATACTTTTGCTTGTTTACGAAATATTTCTTCTGGGCGGGGTGGCTTTACTTTAGAACTAGAGGTTTTATTTTTCATAGCTGCATTTTTTAAAGACATGCAAACCGAAATTGAATTCCCGGTCTCTGTCAGCTTTTTGTATAGAAACATCAGGATGTTAGAAAGTTCGGGAAACAATGAGTACTCAGCTCAACTTGGTGATTTTGCTGTGCTTCCAGAAGGAAATTTTTGCTCAAGTTTAGTGAATTCATTTAAAATTACTAATATAGATTTTTATTGCATCCCCATAGGTGGCAATGCTTTTGTTTTTATGGGTCCTGATCTTGAAAATTTGACCACCAAATCAGTGGATTATGATGCTCGTAATAAGATCTGGAATTCTAAAAGCTTAGTATCAACGCAAGGTCAATTACAATCGCGAACCTTTAGTGACGAAGAAATTTTTGAAGGCGTCCAAAATTGTGAATCTCACGGACAACTTTTTGGATTTTACAATTCACTAAAACATTCTGTGGTAAGATCAATGGTCGGTTTTGTTACTCAAAACTTAAAACCATCAATAATGCAAAACAAAAATATTAAACCACAAAGAATAAAAAAAGTAATAAGCACTATTCTGTATCGCGAAATAAGATCAGCGTGTTTTCATCCCCATGTTAGCTCGCAAAATAGTATGTGCTCAGGTACGACCAGGGGGCAATCCCTGTTCTTTTTGAACAACAAACAGTTTTTAAGCTTTAGTCATCTAATAAAAACCTTGTTGAAGACACATAATATCAACTCGTTAATGTACAACCCTCATATTAATATGTATTCATTTTTTAATGGGGTTTGCTCTAATTGCAATTTGTTTATTTCTGACGAAGACCTGATTGAATTGAATGAAACCGCTTATCACAGATCTTGTTGCATTGAACTAGAAGACGGTTCTATTGTTTCTTCAAAAGAAGCACTTAGATGCAGCAATTGCGGTAATTTTGCACTAAAAACCCAAATGAAGAGAGTGAGAAGAGGGGTTTTTAATTGCTCTAACTGTCAAACTATAAGCAACGAAAATTAAATGTGGTTTTAAGTTTCTAACTTTTTAATTCTATAAAAGAAAGAAAGAAAAAATGGCAAACAATAATAGTGGCAGTTTTGTTAAGAAAAACCCAGATGTTTCGCGCCTAGAAGGCGTGTTTCTAAGAATAACAGAGAGCGCATGGCAAAAGTATTTGTATGCCAGAGACTACAGAACAGATGAGATCACTTTATTTGGTATCACAAAACCAGAAGACCCGCTTTTTGTTTTAGATTTTGAACTTATAAAGCAAAAGGTCCACAACACTTCTTCGGACGCTATACCAGGCGCAATGGAAACGCATATCACTGCGAACCTTCAAAAGCAACCCCCTGTTCTTCCTATTAATTGCGATAGAATTTGGGCTCACACGCACCCCATGACAGGTGAAGGCTCGGCTTCACCGTCGGGAAAAGATTGGGATACTTTCACAGATGAAGATAACAGACTAAAAAGTTTTCTGGTTATGCTTATCTTGAGCAAGTCGGGACATGTTACTTGCCACATAAAGCTATACAACGATATAATTCAACAAAATACTTATCACACTATTGGTATAGAAATAATAAAAGAGGATTTGCAGTCGGCAAGGCAGTCAGCTTTAAGGAAAATTATAAGTGAAATGTTCACACAAGAACAAATTGACGCCCTTAATACAATGATGGCTATGCAAAACAGCCCGGTTACACTAAAAACTGAGTTTACAGACTGTGGTTTGGAAATGTATGATCCAGGATGGGTGACTTCTTTTCATAAAAGCTACGAAGAACTTGTATCGAGGGACACCTTTTCACATGGCGTTAGATCAGCCAACAATGGCAGGTTCGGTTACATTAGTCATAACGCCCCTAGTGCCCCAACTGATATAGATATAACCCCGAAAAATGCTATTGGTTTTCTTTCTCTTTTTGGAACAAAAGATCAGAGGTTGCGAGATATTCTTGCGTACTTTGATATAAATTCTGAAGAAGAAGACTGGCAAGAAAAATTCTCAAGTTTAGATGAAAATCAGATCAAAGAAGTCTTAACTGAAAACATCTTGAAAAAAATGTCAAATGAAAGTATCATGCGGATACCTTACTCAATACGGTCAAAAACAGTAATTAAAATCACGGACGAATGGTTTTTCCATATCAATTTTACAAAAATGGTAAAAGAGGCAATTAAAAAATTGGCTAACAAACGCAATACGCCTTCAAGTTTTGATTTAATTTGCGATGCAATTTCAAGCGGGGTCGTAAAATTCGAGATTAACGGCAAAGGCGACTTACACATGTGTAACGACATGTACGCCGAAGGTTGTCTCGAAACTTTTACAGCATCCGTTTTATCTAGATCATTTTACGGGGACTATACAGATAGTCTTTTCGAAGTAATTTACCCAACCTATCCAACCGACACAGAAACCAGTACTTTTGTGGACAACAATTTTGACCATATCGTTTTAGACTAGTGTTGTTCGTCTATATTTTTTGTTTTAGTTTAAGGAACAATAAATTATGTCAGATTTTTACAGCAGACAAGACTTTCATCTGAACCGAGAACTGATTTCACCTCAAAAAATTTTAGTTGTCGGATGTGGCGCTATAGGAAGAAATGTAGCATCAATGATTGGCAGGCTTGGACCTTCTAAAATCGTGGTCATCGATCATGACACAATAGACGATGTCAACATAAGCCCCCAAAATTTCTTGCGTCAACACATAGGGCACAGCAAGTGCGAAGTAGTTTGCGAAGAAATACAGCAGCAACTTTCTGAAGATTCAGAAACGTCTGTAATTTCAATAAACGAAAGGTGGACGCCAGCGTTACATGCTAAAGACAAAAACTTGTCAGATATAACGACAGTATTCTGCTGCGTAGACTCTATAGAAACGCGCAAAACATTATTCGAATACGTATTTTCAAACACGACAGCAAGTTATTTCTTTGATGTCAGAATCGGGGGTTTTCTGGCGCAAATTTTCTCTGTGAACTTCGACAATTTAGAAATGAATCCGGAGTTTGATGAAAATGGTAATACTGCAAATGAATTAGAGTGTTGGTATCAAAGCACTTTATTTTCACCAAAAGAAACAGCTAGTTTTGGCTGCGTTCAACCAATGTCTAATTATGTAGCAAATATTGCTAGTGGAACAGCAGTTAATCAGTACAGTAACACGCTAAACGGAAGGCCAACAGCTAAATTACTTGAATACGAAACTGTTTTTTGCTCGATGACAAAAATAAATGACGAACAAGAAATAGCCGAAAAATTCAAATAAGGAAACACCAAAATGATTCGCGCTCAAAAATTTAGCCCCCAATCTATAATTATCGAGAGTTTTCTTCTGGCAAATAAAAAAGAAGAAGAGCTCGCCCTTGAAATGGCGGGGTTTTCTTTCGTTCCAAGATACACTAATTGGGATATGTCTCCACAAAGTGTTCTTTTATTAAAACTGGCCAGATTTTCCAATCATGGATACGAGTTTTTACCAAAGAAAAATGGGTCTGGTAAAAATATTTGGATTGCCATTAAAGGTGAATCAGTTTTTGACTGTTCTTCTTCACCTATTGGTCACCCTAACATTAGTGGGAGTGGCGAGCTTTGTTTGGGGGACTACGGTCCTATCATGAAACAACATGGTTTGTTCGATAGTGTTGACAGTAAAAACATTAGGTATAAAACAATAGTTATTTCTAATATTATCTCTGAGTTTTACACAAATCCAAATGTTGATGATTCGTACAGTTCTATATACCGTTCAGATAAAACTCAGTGCAAATGCCCAGTGTGCAAAAAGGACCATTTTGTTTCTAATGATTTGTCTAGCTTTACATTAGACGGTATCGATACTTCGTCAAATTTTATAAACACTGTAAAATTAGGGATAAACCAGTTGTTTTGTTGTGGGGTTTTTAATGAACTTTACGAAAAATTTTCAACAACAACTTGTTCGCGATTAAATAAGTTTGCAAACGAAGTTGGTCAAAATCCAGATCAGGATTATTTTGATGAAGTCATAAGAATTTACTATAAATACGACGAATACGACGAATACGAAGAAGACGAGGCTTCACAATTTAACCTCGAATCTGTTATTTTGGCTGCGATAAAACTTTATCTAAAAAATCAAATCATTTGTTCGGAATGTATAGCAAAAAGTTTTCTGGAAAACACCGGTACTAGTTCTCAAAGTCTAATTTTTAACGACAACAACGCGGGCCGGATTCTTTCTTTGCTTTTTTCTTTTCCAAATGGAGCAACTTGCACTCAAATAGAAAATCATGGAATAAGCATACGCGGTCCTTCCCGGTTGCGTACCTTTCTGACAAGCACAAAGCAAACAAAAATTGAAATGAGCGCCAAAACAAAAAGATCCAATCAACTTGCGCTTTTATTGTCGCTTTACTTGGCGATCAATAAATCGCTCAAAACCGCCAGCAAAAAACCGCTTGATATAATAAAACCATTGATCGAAAAAATTGACGACTTGTCACAAAGTTTGTTGTATGATTTTTGGTATTCAGTATACATTGATCAACCCGACTAACCATAAAAAGAAACATTGATATGAGTATTTTTAATTTAACGTGCCCAATAACTTTGAATACCAGCTATGGAGGTGTAGCGTATAACATATACACAAACCAAGATTTCGAGGGTTGTGTTTTCAGTTGTCCAGAAAGACAAGTCGCAAACATTGAAGTGATAACAAGAGGAATGGCCCAAAGACTTGGGGCTGGTATCAAAGTAAAAAACTTTCAACAACACTTGACTGCGAAAAAAGAATACACGTCTTGGCCGAACATAAAAATATTTCACGCCAGCAATCTTGAAATGCCCGGAAATCATAGAATTGGTTGGCCAATTTTTGAACTTGAAACTTTTAACGAAAAAGAAAAGTACAGCATAGCAAGTTGTGATGAATTGTTTGTTTGCTCAACCTGGGCGAAACAATGTGTGGAAGAAAATTTGGGGTACCACATGCCGGTGTCTGTTGTTCCACTTGGAGTAGACCCAGATTTGTTTTGTGTTAACGAAACACCAAGCGAGTATAAAGAGTTTACGTTTCTTTCTTGCGGAAAATGGGAAATAAGAAAAGGTCACGACGTTTTGGTCGAGGCGTTTAATGAAGCATTTTCTTTTAAAGACAACGTGAGACTGATCATGCTGATGAACAACCAGTTCAGAGAAGACTATGTTTCACAAAAAATAATAGAGTATTCGAGAACAAAACTCGGATCAAAAATACTGCCTTTTGCCGTAGGTATTTCAACAGAGCAACTCGTGCACGTCATGCAGAACTCTGATTGCGGAGTTTTTCCTTCTTGTGCAGAAGGGTGGAACATGCCGGTTTTAGAAATGATGTCATGCGGCAAGCCAGTTATTGTTTCAAACAACACAGCGCACTCAGAATACTGTACGAGTGAAAACTCACATTTGATAGATGTTACAGATCCTGTTATAGCAAATGACGGGTATTGGTTTAACGGAGAAGGGTTTTGGCGCCCTCCTGTAAAAGAACATCTTGTGAGTCTTATGAGGCAAGTTTTTGAACAAGGTAAAAATCAGTTTAATCTTTCTGGGCGAGAAACAGCAGAGAGATTTTCCTGGCAAAATACTTTTGACTGCATAAAGAGTCTTGTTCATTAACAAGTGCCTACAGTACCGTCATTTGTCCGCAAAGAGTGTATCTTTGTGTCAAGAAAATCTTGGGAAGTAACCACTTGTGCTGGGTGTCAAATTTTACAATCCTGAGTCAGTTGCTTAAACTGTTTAATGAAAGGTCGGTCAATGCGTTACGTCGAAGCTTGCGCAAATGATACCATTGGCGACGGTACTGGTTGGTATTTTAAAAACTCAACCAAAGAAGTCAGTATATTTTTGGCCGGTGGCATTACTGGTTGTCACGACTGGCAGAACGAGGCTCGTAATTTTTTTTCCTCCCAAGAAGACAACGATAACTTGGTTTTGTTGAACCCGCGCCGGAATACGTTCGATGTTAACGATCCAAATTCAAGTTATAAGCAGATTGAATGGGAGTATCATCACCTAAAAGCAGCAGACGCTGTCCTTTTTTGGTTTCCGAGTGAAACTTTGTGCCCCATAACTCTTTTTGAATACGGAAAATGTATAGCAAAAAACAAGTTATTGTTTGTGGGGTGTAACCCTGAATACACCCGATTTTATGACCTTCTCGTGCAGACTAGATTTGAGAAACCAAGCCAGAAGATAAACACCAGTTTGCCTGATCTGCTTGAACAAACTTATGACTGGTATAAGTCGTAGATTCCGTCGGTTTTAAGTTTGTGTTGGTGAATGTTTTCTTATTTGTGCCAAACTAAGGATTTATTAAACAATGAATAATAATGCTGAAGAAACACATCCGGAATTTATTAAAAATAAAAACTCCAAATCTTTATTTGAAAACAAGGACCTCGTCTATCTTTTAGACCTAACGATCCGTAAATACCGTGGTAATCGAAAAATTATTGAACGAGTACACGATCAGTTTTTGGAGTCTATTAAATCAGGGCGGTTTCCTGTTAGTCAACAAGAAGCAGTAAAGGCATTTGCGCCTATCAGTGCACGTGTTTTGGGTTTTTTGTTCGAGCCGTTTGTAATAAGGATTATCAAGTGGTACTGGAGGTATCTGAATACGATAAATGGGCCAGTTATCCCGTCAGATGAAATTGCGTCGTTACTAAAAACCGAAGACGGTGATTCACAAATAGTTTTCTCTTTGAGAAGAAATTGATAAATGCCTGACAACCCAAAAGGTCGCCTATACACATGGAAAAAGGGGCGACAAAATTCTGGATACGAAACTGTTACTTTTATAAAAAAGGGTTTTAAACTAGGAAAACTATCTGGATTTGACCTACATCTCGTGCGTTACAACGACGGGGACTATATTCCGCCACATATTGATCCAGTTGATGGAAATAATCATCACAGATTAAACATTATCATCAAAAACCCAAAGAGCGGCGGTGTTTTTTATTGTAAAAAATGCTTTAAGTTTTGGCGTTTTTGTTACTTCAGGCCAGATAAATATGAACACTCGGTTTCAACATGTCGCGGTTCAAGATACGTTTTAAGTATCGGTTTTTGTATAAGGAACAAAACTTATGTGCGACTGTGACTGTAACTGTGAAGATCAGTCTGCTATAATTGCCAATTTACAGCGGGAGTTGATGGAAGCTAAAGCCGCACACTCGTACCTGTATCACTTTGCTTCCACCGAAATTGAAAAATTCGGAACTAGCCGGTGTCTCGGAAGCGGTGTAATCCTGGAGCTAAGCGCACTCGGTGGAAAACGGCGTATCGAACCGGTCATGATCAAAGACGGGCTATCCGAAGAAACTATCGCAGCAATTCAGGCCGACTTGCGAAGATCTTACGAATCGTCTATTGAGTTAAAGCCTAAGTGAGAACGAAGACTGATACCCCCCGGACCTGATTTTTTTTGATTCACTTCTGACTGGAGATTGAATAATGGACGAAGCGACTAAGGCGGCATTCAGTGCAGAACTCGCATCGTTATGCCTTCGGTATAACGTATGTATTCGTAGCTTTGCGTACACCGAAGGCGATTCGCAACCGTTTTCGCCCGGCGTAGTAAACTATATCGAAGTCACAAGAATGGTAAAACGGGCTGGAAAGCACCCACGAGAAGAAACGTTGTTCAAGTGTGACGAAATCAACGAATTGGGATTACACCTACGCCATCACTAAATAACAGTCGAGGTTAAATTGAACAATAAAAAACAAATAATCTATGTAGACATGGACGGTGTTTTGTGTGATTTTTACACGCCGTTTTTTCAGGCACTGAAAGCAAATCCAGATCAGAAATATCCACATGTAAAACAGGGGTTTTTTCTTGATCTCAAACCGGTTGATGGGGCAGTAGAAGGCTACAAATACTTAGAATCTTTGGATGACTACGAGGTTCATATCTTAACGGCGGCTTATTACTATACGAGTTACTCTTACTCAGAAAAAAGAGAGTGGGTGGAGCAATACTTGGGGATAAACGCAGCTGAAAAAATGATAATGAGCCGATACAAGCATTTGAACTTTGGGCATTATCTTATTGACGACAACGACGGGTCAAATCCAGAACTAAGCCACGGCCAAGACAAATTCAATGGAGAACTGATGCATTTCGGTAACCCTTGGAACTGGGATTCGATAAAAAGGTTTTTCTCTACAGGTAATTTTTTTACAAACACCGATGGATAAAGAATGCGGACAATAAAAATTGAATGTGGTTCCTGCAAAAACGGTCGCGTTGTTACTCATTTTCCCTTGTTTGAAACATGTACTGCATGCGAAGGTTCAGGTTTAATTAGCGTTTCGGATCAATACATAAAAGAGCAGATAGACAGCATTCGCAAAGTAATTGCTGTGTACGAGGCGGAAATAAAATATCTAATGAAGAAGTTGAATGAATAACCTCGGGATTATTGCTGTTCTTTTGTTTTATTATTTTCTTTTTATTGCTTTTTTAGATCATGTGGAAAATCAGAATGAACGAACCTGACCCTAATTTTGTTGCTGTTCTTTCGTTTATATCTCTTTTTTTTATTTCTTTTTTGATTCATGATTATTATACTTTACGACAAATAACACAAACACCATATGAGTATGAATACTCCGAAAACGATAAGCCTAATAAGGCTAGACGTATCAGGTATATTCCTCAAGTGCAGTCTCAAAAACGGAAAAAACGATGAAGTCAGCAATTGACGGAAATAAAAGTGGCGTAGCAATGGCTGTAGTCTTCTCTGCTTTATTTTTATTCGCATTGCACAGTGCCTGTTTCAAGCAACTAAAAAAAATGTTAGGCATTGACGACATGCAAAAAAGAATTACAGTTTTAGAGCAACGTGACAGGAACTAAAAATGGAAACAAAAGTAATATACACTGTTTGTAAGACAGTAGAATACAAAAGTGTAAAACTTAAAGTTTGTAATTTTACTGTCCTCAGTTCTTATACTGACGGAAAACTTACGTCTCAGTTATGGTCTGTTAAATATGGATTCAAAACCACGCATCCAAATGCTTTTGAAGCAAACAATATGCGTTTTGCATATTACGAAGATATCTCTTTCTTAAACAGTGAAACTAACTCTAACCTTATTGGTTTTTACGACGAGATTCCAGAACCAACCCTTATCGAAAATTGGGCAGAGTTCAAAGGTTTTGATCATGTCTTATCCGTACGCCTGAGTATGGACGGAAATATTTATAAAATCAACGACCCACAGCCCGTTTCTCTTTGGCGACATCAAGATTATCTTTGGGGTTTTTGTAACAACAAGTATGATCTAAATAAAGTTGAAAGTTTTCTAAAAAGGAAAAGTTGGATCCGAGATGTCAAACAAATTGAAATTCCTTACTACGATAGTGAGGACGATAAAACAAGAGCAGTTGTGTTTGATTACAAACTTCCGTCCTACAAAGACTTTACTAAAAAGTTGGGGTCATACAAAATTTTTTCACAACACTGTTTTAGGCAATAAATAACAAAGGGATAACAATGCTTTACTTGCTAGAACCAATAGAATCTGACATAATTGACATCAACGAAATTTCTAGAAACCCAAATAGTTTCAGTATGCGTGAACTGAACACAACAGTTTTTCCAGACGGAACTAGCCAAGTATGGCAGCTTGGGAACATAAAGCCTACGTACCACAGTGAAGATAGCTCGATTCTTGTTGTGTACTGGGATTTTGTGTGCGAGTCAGAAGTATTTCAGTTCTTACAGCTGCATAGACTTCTTCGGTCCTTTTCCGATGAAATAAGAATACACCTTGTGTGTCCTTATCTGCCATATGCAAGACAAGACAAAGAAGTGAGTGACGACCAGTGTTTTGCGCTGGATGTTTTGTTTTCTTGCTTTGAGAATCGGGCCTGTATAGACCGAATAGTCACGTTTGACGTCCACAACCCGGCAAGGGTGCTTCAGCTTTGCCGAGACTATATTCCAGAACTTTTCGGTTATGGTAATGGATTTGTAAATATATCGCCAGACATAGAAATACAAAACTTTGTGTCTGTTGTCGGACCTGATCTGATTGTTTTTCCTGACAAAGGAGCTATGGAACGATACAAAGATATCCAATGTATTTCTGGATTGAACACATTGTTTTTTGAAAAAGTAAGAGACCAGCAGACCGGAAATATAACATCACTCAGGCCGTCAAAAGAAATTCCGTCTCATAACACCGCATTGGTTATTGATGACATATGCGATGGTGGTAGAACTTTTGTTGAAGTTGCAAAGTTTTTAGATGGGTCAGTAAAACATTTGTATGTTTCTCACGGTCTGTTTTCTGCAGAAAACGGTGTTGGAAAGTTGCACGACGCTGGATACAAATCAGTCGCGTGCAAAACGATAAACAAAAAACTTTCAAAAAGATCAGTAGCAGAGCCTACTAATATTACTGGCGAGGCAAATTATTTCATTTTCTAAATCTAAGTTAGTAGATACCAAAAAGGAAAAATCAATGACAAACGCAGCTCTTTTAACCGACTTTTACAAGCATTCCCACGCAAGACAGTATCCTGTTGGGACTCAATTTGTGTATTCAAACACTACGCCAAGATCTTCTAGAATGCAAGGTGTTAATAGCGTGGTGGTGTTTGGAACGCAGTACTTGATAGACAAGTACTTGATTGAAGTTTGGAACGATAGCTTTTTCAACAAACCGAAAGAAGAAGCTGTATCTAGCATGCAAAGCGTTCTTTCCCCCGCGATTGGTCCAGACTCAGTTGATTATGCAATTTTCGAAGAACTGCATGATTTGGGGCACCTGCCTTTAGAAATCAAAGCTTTGCCAGAGGGAACAAGTTGCCCAATAGGCGTTCCGTTTATGACAGTTGTGAATACCGACCCGCGTTTTTATTGGGTCACTAATTTCATAGAAACTCTAACACAAACTGTTTTGTGGCAAGCAATAACGAGCGCAACAATTGCTCGTGAATACAAAAAAATTCTGGTTGCGTACGCCGAAAAAACTTCTGATGCAACCGGTTTTGTTCCGTTTCAGGCGCACGATTTTTCCATGAGAGGAATGTCGTCTATTGAAACAGCTAGTGTATCTGGCGCGGCGCACCTGACTTCTTTCTGTGGAACAGATACAATTCCAGCAATACCGTTTCTGAACAAGTATTACAAAGCTTTAAATTCTGATTCTATCATTGGGTGTTCTGTTCCAGCAACGGAACACGCCGTTATGTGTGCAGGTGGAGCAGAAAATGAAACAGAGACATACAGAAGGTTGATAGAAGATATTTATCCTTCAGGAATAGTAAGTATTGTTTCTGACACATGGGATTTTTGGCACGTCATGAACGTCACGCTTCCTTCTCTTAAAGAGAAAATTTTCGCCCGCGAAGGAAAAGTTGTTGTGAGGCCGGATTCTGGCGATCCTTATCGTATCTGTGTTGGGTACTTTGTTAAAGAGACAAACGATGAATCTGCTGATGTTCTTGAATGCTTGCGTAAAACGCATAAAGAAAGTCGTTACTTCACAGATAACGATTGCGTCCTAACATCCGACGGAAAGTATATAACTGTTTTTGGAGAAGAAATTACAGAACAAGAAGCGGAAGGAGCCATTGCTTGTTTGTACAGAAATTTTGGAGGATCTATAAACACCAAGGGCTATATAGAATTAGACCCACACGTTGGGTTGATTTATGGCGACTCTATAACTCTAGATAGATGCAACAAAATTTTAAACGGCCTTGAAAGAAAAGGTTTTGCCTCAACAAATATGGTGTTTGGTGTTGGTAGCTACACATATCAATACAACACGCGTGACACATTCTCTATTGCCTGCAAAGCAACCAATGTTGTTATAAATGGAGAATCAAGAGAAATTTTCAAGTCTCCTAAAACTGACAGTGGTACAAAAAAATCAGCCCGCGGTCTACTTAGGGTAGACATGAATGACCTCGGCGAAATAACTTTGTTTGAAGGACAAACACCAGAACAAGAAAGCGGTGGATTGTTAAAAACTGTCTTTTTAAACGGCAGGTCTTTTTCTAACGAATCCATCGACTCTGTTAGGGGAAGATTATCAGGAGAAGAAACGAAATGATCAGAAAAACACTAAGAACATTTGTTGTCAACAGAATAAAAAAACAGACCACCCTTGTGGGTAACTGCTTTTTTTGGGCAAACGTAATGAACTTTTGTTTTGATGGAGAGGTTTTTACAAAAACCATACCAGACGACTCAGTTTGGTATAAGTTTGGGTTTTTTAGATTCTTTAGAAAACCTAGTGTTGAACATTATATGTTCAGATTAAACAGTGGGGCTGTGGCACATTTTGATTCTGTTTTAAAGCCGCTCCCCCCACCGTTTAATGACATAATATTTTTTGGGAAAATACGAACCAGTAGACAGTTCGTAAAAAATTTAGAGCGTACTGGATTATAATGATAGGCGATATTATTGAGTTGAAGGGGATTTCCAGGCACGGCAAAAATCGCGTCCGGGAATTCGGTAAGGATTGGATTGTTCTGTCTGAACCTGAACCCATGATTTGCTTTGATGGTGAACCGGGAATTAGAATCGCGCCTATATTTATTTTAGTTGGATTAAATATAAGTGCGGGACAGTTTATAGGTGTTGACAAAAATAACTCTCGTAATATCCGGTTTCCGGATGACGATGATTTTGTAGTCTGTTTTGGATGACTGTCCTAATACCAGTCTAACAATAAAAGCGATGAAAGAAATGGAAAGAAACTTGTTGATCAACACTTGCGCGAGAATATGCTGTTATGCACAGGAGCATTCTCGGGATTGTCTGCCTCCATTTCGCGATAAGTATACTTTTGAGTCCACGTCTTACATCGTTGCTTGTTTTATTTCTCAGTCACCAGTATCTGACTGCAATGATGTGGAATGGGATATCGTTTTGGATGATCTGACATCCGAGACAAAGGGGCTGCAAGAATGGCAGGAAATAATTTCAAGATTGGTCGAAGTATACGCTTGACAATGTCGATTTTTTAAATGGAGAGAGCGATGAACTGGACACTTGAAAGCCTCACTGGAGCAATTCATCAGTGGGGCAGATAACGGGGAATCCATCAGAACGGTAACTTGGTTTCGCAGACTCAGAAGTTGATTGAGAAAGCACAGGAGACGCTGGCTGCTGTTCCCCGTTTCGTTGCGGCCAATAAAGCTCTGGATCACCTTGACGACCCTAACACTACAACCTTTAGTGAAGTATTCAACGAGTATAGTGCCGCCTACAAAGAATTTGCGGACGGCATTGGTGACATCTTCGTCGTACTGGTCCAGTTGTGTGCGATAGCAGGCATTGAACTGGAAGAGTGCGTGGACAATGCGTACCAGGAGATCAAAGACCGCAAAGGTTTTCTGAACGAAAACGGGGTGTTTGTGAAGGAGAATGAGCAATGAATAAAAAATATGCCATACCCGTAACTATCAACGACTGGGTTGCTTGTTCTAATAAAAAACTAAAAGTTTCCTCGACTGAGTATCGCTATGTATCTAGTTTAGAGTTCTTGCGAACAAAACACGGGTATTATTTTTACAAAATTTATGTAAAAAAATTGTATCATGAGGATAAAGAAGAAGACGCGTTTATTACACAAATAGCACTAGAGCTTTCGGTCAAAAATTTTGAAGTATCAATAGACTGGATCAGTGAGACCACGGAACAATGCGGTTACACTAACACTATAGGCCCTGAATACGCAAGAATAAAAACATGCTTTGACATGGCCAAAAGGTTTTATTCTCCTTCTGAAATAAAAACTATAATTGAATTCGTTGTACGTCAAGTTGTCACATCAAACTCAATGGAATGGATCGACTCAATCATTGTTACCGAAGGTTTTTCGGGACTAATAAAATATAAGTCTGATACTGATATTATCAGGCTTAGATCTTGTCAAATGGCTGCAAAAGGACTAAAAAAATTACTTCAAAGCCGTGGTTTGCAACTGAAAAAAACTTCCGGTGCTTTAAACTTTTATGAGTTTGAAAAAGTAAACTTCCGGTACAAACCTCAAAAACCAGAGCATTCGTACATAAATCCATTTTTTATAAAAACATCTGGCTTTAATCAATGTTTCCAAGACGAAAATGGAGATTATTATTCTTTGGTAGAAGTACTTGATTCTAATGAACCAGACAGTAGTTACAGGGTTTACATCGTTGGGTGCGACGACAGTTCTTATTCAGCTTATTTCGATAAACTTGACGACGCCATACAAACAGCAGAAAATTTGTCAGTTGTTTCTGCTGTAATTAATAATTTACACATCAAGGCAATGGGGTTTAAGTTTACTAACTAAAATAAAAACACATGACCGCGCCGCGAGGATTGATAATGGGTTACACCCAACGGGCTGGCGGACTTGCCATTCTTGAAGAATACAAAAAACAATGATAAAAATTGCTTCAAAAAGAATCGTAGAAGGTGTAATAATAGATACCGGAGAAATCGTCACAAAAGTGCACGAAAGGCAAAAGTTTTTGCCTTGTCCAAAGATAACTGTGACTTTGCGCAACGCCACAAATAACACTAGTAGAATCAAGAACTATAACCTTTGGGGCGAAATATGGGTGGAAGACAACGCGTTTAACAGAGGTTTATTAAAAGGACACTAAACAATGAATACGAATTGTCAACCGAAACAATATCCACGATCTAAATACCGCATGTTAGTGCAGACAGACTGGGATTTTTCAGTTAGGTTTAAAGGCAAGCTTTATTCAGATTACAATTTTTTTCTTTTTTTTGACTCACTAGAAGAGTTAGATCAAATTGAAATTTTAGGGCCGTATGGCGCCCCGCGCAATATCAACACTAAATGTAGTGAGCTTGTTGAAGCCATAAAAAAAATAAAACAGAACCCGCACGAAAGCTTTGACACCACTGGTGGAAATAGAGGTGTGTATTATGTGTCTACCGAACCCGGCTCTTTCTTTTAATTATAAGGATATAGAGGTCCTTGAACTGGAGTTCTCGAATGTCAGAATCAGAAGACAGTAAACCATACTACCCCAAGCAATATGACTTGGCAGGTTTCGATATCGCCGGAGAGCTTCAGGATGACGGTACAATCTGCCTTAGTGGTGGAGACACCGTCGAAGCGTTTCCTCCTGAGGTGAAACTCCTCGGGGTCGTCTACACGCTTGAGAACACCCTCCTCAACAGGGAAGCAAACGACCTACAACCCAGCGACCCTGGTTACAACCTTTGCTGGGGACAGTATGTCTAAAGCAAAACAAGGTGGTAGAATGGCGGACATGCTGGATAATCTGTCCGGCGGTGGTGCAGGAACTGGAGGCGATGAAATGATGGAAATACTGCGAATTTTTCGGCTAGATATTGGTAGTCAGTTTGCTTGGTCTCGCAACTTAAACGAATGCGGATCGCTGCGGCTGAGGAGATTTTTTTGGGCGTCGGTGTTTTTACTTAAAGGGCTCAAAATAGCAATGCAGGCAGTCATGCGTGAACAGCTTGGGTCGCAGGTGGAGTATAGGGGGCGGCGGTGTTTTGTGAGCAACTGGGCGGGGTCGGATCATCCGACATTGTCAGACGGCAGTGGGTACTACGAGCAGCACTGTGATCGCAGTGAAATAAGAAATGTCGTAAATGCTAGAGAAATACTGCACCGGTTTACGTTTGCGCTGGGCCACTACATGGGAAGCTGGTATGGCTCCGATGTAAATGCGAGGCTTTACAGGACGAGGGGATAGTGGCGTACGATTCATAATAAAATTCTGGAGGAAGAATGTAATATATGTACAGTTTATGTTGCATATCAAACGACCTAAAAAAAAGAGGCATATCATTCAAAAAAATGACGTGGTCTCATTTTCAAAAAAACCTATCTAAAAACGGAGAAGCAGACACACTTCAAGAACTTGGTAATCGCTGGCTAAATAACGTTCAGACCACATCCGATACAATACGGTATTGCACGCAAAACTCATGGGGATACAGAGTTTCAAGTTCTATTTTTTCATTATTGACACATCCAGATTTTTCGTATACAATACAAGATGCCCCTCAGTATCCCGAAATACTAGACCTGTTTAGTGGTATCAGAACCACTAACCAAAGTCCGCGAC
>Ga0099848_1000070_pt1 | contig 37938 bp, 67 predicted proteins | sample CB_VirMetaG_3_FD_78179 | JGI IMG/M metagenome (GOLD analysis project Ga0099848, IMG submission 78179) | Freshwater to marine saline gradient viral communities from Chesapeake Bay - CB_1508_1S Viral MetaG | ecosystem: Environmental > Aquatic > Marine > Coastal | place: USA: Chesapeake Bay...
ACGTGACTTGTGAAACATCTCTTGAAGTTGTCTATTTGTTAGTGATTTGAATTCATTCATGTTGTACCTCGTTGTTGAATGGAATTATAATATAATAGGTTTGAAAAGATTTGTCAAATGGAAAACGGTCAATTATTGACCATCTTCGATAAGAATAAAGTCATAAAGGTCATTTAAGTCCTCCATAATGTATTCTTCTTTATAAACTACAAGTTCATCGTGATAGTCAGGAACATAAAGCATTTGCTCAATCATTCCGTTACCATTGGGATGTTCAAAGATCACACGTTCAAGAGAGCCTGTGACGGGATTGATAAAGTCTATAGTAGTTTCCACACGTTGTTCTATCTCATTGATGATGTTCTCATCAAGGTCATTGATAAAAGGAAGAATTGTGTTATTGTAGTTTGATGTTGTCATTATGACCTCCGTTGAATGTATTTATAATATAACTGATTGAATAAATGTTGTCAAATTGTTATCGGTCATTTTTTGACCATTTTGTTTTTAACCATGCAATAAAGTCGATGGTAGCAAAGTAAAGAATGTAGCCAAGACCAAACACAGTCAGAGCCATAAGAAATCCAATTATAGGCATAAAACCTCCTAGTCAACGATAGAAATAAGGGCAAGTGAAACGATTGCTAAGACAAAGAATATTACTACCATGTTACCTCCGAAGTTCTTTGATGAGTTGTGTTATTAACTCATAAGCAAAAACCCAACAAACTGATCCGATAACTACGAAAGATGTTACTAACATAAACATCATAAAAAACTGTTCCATAAAAACCTCCGAGTGAATGATTGTATTGATAATATAACCAATTTTCGTTTACTTGTCAAATCGTTTTTGGACAATTTCTGACCGATGAATTATTCTTGCCATAGAGAGAATAATTAAGAGCATAAGCCAAAAGAGTAGTGATAGAGCGATGATAAGAAGTAAGTCCATTTGAACCTCCGTTTGTTGGTGATGTTAGTATTATAACCGATTTGGTGATTCTGTCAAATGGAAGTTGGACAATTTCTGTCCGTTTTGGATTCATATTATCGAATTGTCAATTAATTCGAATATTAAAAAAATGACTTCGTCAAGACTTTTTAAGCCCACGAAGTCGCCCTTTTAGATAGCTATCACTCAAACTGCTCTAGGTGTCGGAGCGATTTGTGTCAAGACTTTTTATTCCTCTCGTGCTGGTGTGCATATGCCACGTGCAATTAAGTCCTGTGCTGTGCGTCCATACCAACCTTGCAACGTCCAAACAACGTCTGTGTCGATCAAGTATTGCCAAGCCATTACGTGTGCTTGTTCTGTGTCCACGTTGTGGGGGATTTCTACAAAGTCCTCAATAATCCCACATGCTGTGTATAGGTCGGTGATGACGAATAAATTAAGATTTTTTTGTTTTTTTTGTTGATTCATTGGGATTTTCCTTTGTGACGAAACTATTTATGTGGTGTGTCTGATAGGCTATTTTCACTCGACCATTAGACACAAATGTTATTTGTATACATATCGCTTACTCGCTTGTAATGACCCATACATTGTACAATAGATACCCCATAGGGGTGGTAGGGTAGAGGGGTAGGCTCTAGGTCACTAGTAGTAGGTTATTCTACGGGTATCTCTATATGGAAGAAGTGGAGGGGATTCTCATTTGGTAGCAATAACCTATGACACTCTCTGTGGTATTGTTCCTCTTGCCATGATGTGCTTAACTTGAATTGTTTTGGGTAGGGGTATAAACCACGTTCGACCCAATAAAGATTTGGATAGTAGATTTTTCTTACTGAATCCTCCATGCTGAGGAAGAAAACGGAGGGATTGGCTCTACTGCAAGCCCAACCAATGAACTCATTGGTTTCCTTTCTCGCTACAGGACGATATATGTGTCCTCTTGCTTGCTCATAGGTAAAACCGTTATTCTCTAACCAAAGGTATTGACTTCTATTATGCATATGCATATAAACTCTCTGATAAATGGTATCCTCAATAAGTTTATACCCATAGTTAAAGTTAGAATGGTTTTTGTTGTTAAGCATTTCAATAAGTGTTGACATTAGGTTCTCCTGTTGATGATGTTTATAATATAATAGGTTCTCAGAATATTGCAAGGACAATTTATGTCCGTTTTTGTTTTGTTCCCTCTACAACAACAAGATGATGTTGGTTGCATAGCATTGGCTTTTCCTTTGCGTCATTGATCCATTTTACCCACCAATAGGCTCTTAGTCTAGTATTACCATACCATGAGTTGACTATAACACCAAATTCAAATGGTTCTGTTCTCATTGATTTCCACCTCACCAAGTCACCTATCTTCATTGTTCCTCCAAGTGTCCTGACCATGCCGATCCTTTCTGTCCGTTTGGAAGAAGAATCCAATGACTATTGGCATACCGATTGTCCTCACCTATATAAACCACCAAAGCACCTTTGCGATATAGGACATTGTTTATATTCAAGTCCATTCCTAGTTTGTAAAGTTTTCCCTGTATCAGTTTTCTCATTCCCATACCTCCACGATTTCCATGTCTAATACCCAACAGTTTTGAAGATAAAACAATTTGCTCTCATTGACAAAGGAATATTCCTTATTCTCTTTATCCTCAATCAAATACATAATATCCTCAAATGATTGTTTGTATGCCCATGCTTGTGCTTGCTTTATTGTTTTGAATGATTTGGATTGCATTGTTCACCTCGTTGTTTCAATGATGTTTATATTATAACTTGTTTTGAAAATATTGCAAGGACAAATTATGTCCGTTTTGATTTTGTTTCGATTACAGGGACGTGTTCATAAGACCCGTCTGTATAAATCACAGACCAATACTTGCTATAACCTAAATCAATAAGAGTTTTTCGTTGTATTTTTTTATTGTTCATCATTACCTCCGTTTGTTTCAATGATGTTTATATTATAACCAATCCTCAGAATAATGCAAATCAAAAACGGACATAAAATGACCGATTGTGTTAAAGGCTCGAAAATAGCGAAATAAGAGCCTTTAACTTTATCGTGGTGTCTTACCCCTCCAATAACTTGAAGAAGTCACTATCGCCCTCAAATGACGTTGGAATAAGGATATGTGAGATAGCACCACTATAGATCAATGCGTCAATCATTTGACAACGATAAGCACGTTGTTGATCTTTGTGAGGAATTCCAATCTCGCCATATTGGAGGTTTTGAACAAGACCACTTCTCCATGATCTGTTGAAACCATAAGCCAAGACCTCTGTGGCGAAACACTTGTTACCACGATTGTAGACCACTGCATAAGACTTTCCGTTATGCTCGATGTGTTCTGCAAGGACAATCTTATCTTCTAGTGATTGACGCACCCACCGACCATCTTTATAGTCCCACTTTACATTGGTGGCAACGATCTTTGTACCGTCAAAATGGACTTGTTTATCATATTTGTAAGGTGTTTTAGCCTTAAATGCTTGTGCTAGTTTACTGTAACTCATAAGATACCTCCTCTGTATCGGTGTCGTTTAGATAAATGTTGATATGACGTTCTGCTGATCGTTGTGATAGATAGACTTCTCCTCGAACAATGTCGCATGCACCGTCCTTTTGGACTTTATAAATGGAATAGAATTTCTTTCCCTCCATTACTTGCTCGGTTATAAGGTAGCGACCATAGTAGAGTGTGGGTAGCACCCTTGTTTGGTGTCGTTGTTGTCGGTCTTTGTTGAAAAACGTGTATCCGTTTTCCCTTGACAACTGAATTATTTCGTTGATAGTAGTAAACATTATTCCTCCGTTGGTTGTTTTTTATGTTTATCTTTTCTAGTGTACTTTGATTTATCCTTGTGAGAGCCAGCCTTTCGGTTTTGCTCGATATGGATTTGATGTATTACATTACGTTTATCAGACATTGTAGTGTCCTCCAAAGAATGGTATCCTCGCCACTACTCTGTGGCAAAGGACACCTTTAAGTGAAACAAAGAGTTTATTGACCTGCTGTGAGGATTTTCACGATAAAGTCCTGAACAGAACCTTGTTTGGTCTGTAGTCCATGCAATTGAGCCACGTTATGGGTCGCTTGTGAGCCACTACCCATAGCTTGCCATAAGGTCATAGCGATCTCACTAGGCAAGGTTGTGAAGTACTCGGCAAGGTTTTGCAATTGACTTGCTGATAACTTGCTATCAAAGGACTTCTTAGCCTTGAACTTCTCAATCAATGAGTTATGATCGTTGATCTTGAACTTTTTGGTTAACTTGATCAAGCCTTTGTCAAGGATATCCTCAGGTGTGACGACTTTACAGTAGTTTTTCACATAGTCATTGAAAGCCATAGCACCCTCAAAGCCGATAAATGAGTGAGATAAATGGTACAAGGTTGTGCCATGTTCGATCTTACCGACCTTTTCCAAAGCCTTTGATAGACGTTCCCACGATCTGCGACTAGGATAAATCTTGTTAGGCTCGAATGTATCCTTGTGTTCAAGATGATTGTGGTTGTGGTTGATAAAATCCCAAATTTGATCTGCGACTTTACCCTCTGCCCAAGACAACCAATCCTCAACTGTAGGCTCTACGTCAAAGACAGTATAGCGATCTAACTCGGCTGGGTCGAATTCGTTGACTTGATACTCAGCACCATGCTGACCACCATTGACACAGGCAAAGATAAGTGTGTCCTCGTGGAGGGAATGACCTGCAATCTTGCGACTATCACACAATTCGAAGATACCTTGACGTACCTCTAGTGTAGCACGATCAACCTCGTCAAGGAACAAGACAACAGGCTTGTTGCAAGCGATAGCAAGCCATTCGGGTGCAAGCCACTGTGTGACGTTATTGTTGACTTTTGGTAAACCAAGAAGATCGCCCTCTGTCATTTGTGAAGCACGACGTTCTACGACATCAAGACCACGTTCTTTTGCGATTTGATAGACAACGGTGGATTTACCGATACCATGTCGACCACGAAGAAGAACAGGAAATTTTGAGTCAAGAACATGAGGAAGAATATTGTTAATAAGGGTTTTGAAATCTATAGTCATAGTGACCTCCGATTGAATGAAAAAAATAATGAATGAATGTTTAAGTGTTTATATTATAACTAGGTTTGAAAAAAAAGTCAAGGACAAAAAATGTCCGATTTGGATTTTATGTTTTCATCATGGTTACCTCCGTTTGTTGAATGTAAATATAATATAACTGATGTTGAAAATTTTGCAAGGACAGAAAATGTCCGTTTTGTTATTGTTTCGCCTTAAAGCCAATTGTGGGCTTGTCCTCTTTATCTTCGCTTGTAGGTTTGGGCATGGGTAGGGGTATTCCACCTAACGCACCTAGCATAGCAAGGGGATTGATTGGTAAGCCTGTCGGACTTGTTGTGGATAATAACTTTGCAATCTCAATGATAGCATTGTCAGATAGGTTTATTGTTATTTTGTTGTCACTCATAGCAACCTCCGTTTGTTGATGTTTATAATATAACTGTTTATGAAAATTTTGCAAGGACAAATTATGTCCGTTTTAGTTTTAATTCCCTATAGAAGAATCTAGAGGGTAGAAATCTTTTTTGTGAATGTATCCAATCGACTTTTATAGGGTATTTATGTGATATTGCTGTTTCTATATTTTCGATTTCCACGACCAAGCCGACAATATCTTTACAATCGTGACAAAGAAGTGTATCGTTCTGTTCGGTTGTGAGAGCATAGGCTGTAACTGTTACCAAGTCACCTACTCGAAACTTCCCTTGTCTACCTAAATGTTCTCTGTATTTCCATTTTTGTGTTGTCATAATGACCTCCATTAAGTAATTCTCCTTTTTGCCCACCCATACCCGACCAATTCGATGGTCACACTTCTTTACAAGGAGATAACAACGACTATGAGTGATCCACAGGAATTCCTATGATTTTTTCGTTAGTCTGAAAATAAGGTTGTTTTGCGTGATAATCGGTTGTAAACCAAATGCGTTGACACTTGCTAGCGATTGGTTTTGGTGCTTCCATATCGGTCAACACGATCATACCGTCAAAGTCACCACGATTGTTTACCCATTCTGTCGGTGCATTGAAACAAGTACCACCACACAGTACCCTCTCAGTAGCCCTACGTTGACCTTTCTTCCATACATAGACTTTTGATTCGTCAACGTGGGTGTCAAATGGAACTACTGTGAATTCTGCAAGTTTGGATAGTCCGTTCAACTCGGAAAAGAAAGCCGACAACATAGCGTCTGAAACAGACCCACTTTGGTCGATACAAATAACGATCTTTGCCTGTCTGTTGATCTTCTTCCCAGCATGAATGTAAGGAAAACGTGGGTTGATACGTCTTACCGTAGACCTTTTGTTGCTACGTTGGGAGGTTTTGATAAAGTAGCGAAGAACTTTCTTCCAATCGACCTTTGGTGTTATCATGTCAATGATCTTCTCTTGCATGGATTGACCCACAGTACCCCAACCTTGACCACGACTTTGGACTTCTTTAACTGCGTCCTCTACTGCTTGTCGCATACGTTCCTTAGCCATTTCTTTGGTGTCTTGATCGGATTGTTCCCAACCACTGTGATCGTCAAGGCTATCAGGCATACCGTCACCGTCTTGACCTTGTCCGTCACCTTGTTGTTTGTTTTTTGGATCAAATGCACCCTCTTGATTCTCTTGATCTTGTTGTAGTTTTGAGTAGTACCACTCGGCACTTTGCTCTTTTGGATAGGACTCAAAGACACCTCTTGTTGGGATACACCCACCCTCAGGCAATTCGTCCATAAGGAATGAGTTAATAGCCAAGTCTGTAGCGATATTCCACATCTTACTCATTCCCTCTGGAGGTAGTCTACCTGTAACATGTTCAAAGATGATGTGATAAAACTCGTGCTTGAGGACACCCAATTTTTGCTTGTCTGTAAGTTTTTCGAAGAATTCGGGATTGTAGATCATTTCGAATGTACCACTGCCCTCGTTAAGGCGAACACCAGCCGTAGGTATGGCATTGGTTTTGGATTTGTTGATACGTCTTGATAAAGCTGCGAAGAAAGGCTCGGATTGTAGTAACCGATAGGTGTGCAAGTCAAGATCGAAGTTAGATTTGGTTGGTTTTGTTGGTTTGTCAGTCATGGTGACCTCCTTGTTGAAGTGATGTTTATAATATAACTAGAAATGAAATGATTGTCAAATTGAATACGGACAATTTTTGTCCAACTTGATAACTTCGTCCTTGTTCTCGTTGCGATACCTAGTGATAATATCTGTACAGAATTTTATCTGTTCTCTTGACATGGCTTTTACTAAATTATCTGTTGGTAATAACCATTGTGGTAGAGGTAATAGTCTTGTCGCTATGTATTTAGCACTATGCAAATAAGACGTTGAACAGATCAAAGCACCACTCGACATGTGTGTCAGTTTGTAAGTTTTATCGTCCTTATAGATCATAAAGGGATAACAAATGTAGTGAACACCTTGTTCTGTTGCCCACGTTTTATCCATTTTTGTGTATTTATATTCGCCATTCTTACGTTTGAAATTTAACAAATCCATAATGTCCTCCGTTGTTTCGTTGATGTTTATAGTATAACCGATCCATTATTTTTTGCAACTTCATTTCGGACATTTTTTGACCAAATTCTGAGATTGTTGATAAATGTTCGGTTATCACTGATAACCTCAGATAACATTTTTCCCTCTATTGTACAGATTTCGGGGTACTCACTTATCACACCCTCCCTATCGGAGAAGTAGATTATAACAGAATAAGAGTCGTCTATCACAAGATAACTCTTATCCTTACATTCAACAACCACAGCGAAACTGTTGCGATAGTCATCAATCCATTTTATTATTCGCATATTACCTCCACACTTTGTCGTAAGTCACGATCTACATTAGCCCAACCGAAGTTTTTACCCTCTCTGAGCCAATGGACTTTATATTGTCTTTCTCCTCTAAATTCCCTTATGTCGATAACAATGCCGACACCGAAGTAATTGTTGTGGTTTACCAATGTTCCTATTCGCATATGACCTCCAAGTTTTTAGAATCCCTTGACCATGTTCGTATGAATCCCCTTTTCACCCAATGAATACGAACATTTATTTCGCCAACATCAATAACAATCCCCACACTACGGGAGGACTTGTTCCTTACTAAACTACCTACTTTCATCTGTTTTCCTCACTAAAAATTGATTTCCTTGTATCATACTCGCCCTTGTCTTTGGAATGTTCAAGTAAACTGCGACAGGTTCACAACCATTTACATGATGCATAGCACTAACCACCATAGAGCCTTGTTTTAATTCAGATATGACAATGTGGTACGATCCGTCCTTGTGCATTATTATATCGTTGATCTTTGGCTCGTATTTGAGTATTTCGTTGATGTTCATAGTTATCTCCGTATTTCAAATGTTTCAATATAGTCTGTCGGACAGTTTACCCACACTACCCTCCAACCCTTGCATTGTGGGGGTAGTTTTGGTTGTGTTTTGCCTTGTAGACCCTCCTCTATGTAGACTTGCACCACTGTGCCACCGTCATCAGAAGATTTTCTAATCGCAAAGGCATTGTCGGTTAGATCGACAACGATAGGGGTTAAAACTTCTACTAACTGCTCGTATGTGAGTTTGTCTTTTGGATTCCAATTATGTTCGTAAGCCATTAGTTACCTCCAATAATAACTTTTGAGATTTTTCCCTTGTCAACGATACATTCCACGTTGTTTGGAAGATAGCATTTGTTCTCTATCGCATGTTTCAGATAGTCCATAAATATTTGATTGTTGAAATTAGCCTTTATGAGCAAGGCATAGAAGTCATGGACATCTCCCTCCCATGTAGAGGAGGGATAGTGCTTACTAATGAATTCCATAGCCTCGTCAAGGGCTTCTTTGAAATTAGGATATTCCATAGTCACCTCCATGATTGTTGATAAGTTTATTGCACTTTGCAAGGAAGTCAGACATTTGTTCCTTTGTCCACTTTTTGAGAGCATAGTCCATGTCCTCTGTGGGAGGGGTATCATACCATTCATCTGGAAACTCATAGGAAGATTTGGCGACAACTGTACAAGAGTCAATATTAGACCAATTGTAAGAGTAAGCAAAAAGGCTACTAGCCATAGATTCAGAAATAGCCTTAGTTAACACCCTAGCATTGAGTTTATTATTACCATATTCGGCATTATAGCCAAGCATAGGAATAAAAATACTTTGTTGTTTGTTATCCTCGCCAAGAGCGAACACGTTAAGGTTTTCGGGCAATTCTGCACCGACAGTACAAAGGAACTCTTTGTTTTCGTAACTACCAATCGGATAATTGTATCGTCTGTCGACAAGTTTGATAAGTGATGCTGGTGTAAGACCATTAGCTTTTGCAAAGTCAGACCACACATGTCGCCACACTTTATTGGCTTTGGCAATAGTTTCCTTATCCTCGACCATTTGTGGACAAGACTTGCGTGTATGGTCATCACCTCGACAATAGCCACAAAGTTTCTTTTTGGTTGCACCTGATTTTGTTGTTGGTGACTTCTTGTTGTCGATGTATTGAACAGCAAAATTACCCTTGAAACCACGTTCTTCGATAGGCTTAGACTTGACCTTCTCATAGAGTTTGATCATGTCCTCGCACTTTGCCATTGTGTGACCTTGAGTGCTACAGAACTTGCACGTTGGTGTAGTAGAGCCATTTGATTTATTTTTTCTAGCATTTATAGTCATAAGACCTCCGATTGTTGTTGAATGTAAATGTAATATAATTTATTTTTGTTATGTTGTCAAATTGTAAACGGTCAATTTTTGTCCGATTTGAAATGTTGTAGTAAACTTATGTTGTATTGGCACTTGTATCCATTACTGACATTCTGAACTCTGATATAGTCAGACCAATTACTAAAACCTATCACAAGCCAAATCTGATCTTTTTCGCAAGGCTCGTCATCTTGTTCGTTTAGTTTTACTTGTACCAAATCGCCTATTTTTACTAACATACTTCCTCCAATGGTATCAAGACACTATCGCAATAGTGACCGAAGTCATTAACAGTTTTTTTGCTTAAAATGTTCTCTTGATCTTTGAGCCATTTAACCTTATATCGGTATTTAGTGTTGTGACAATTCCATATATCTAGGACAATGCCTATGGTATTTGTGTTATAAGATAGACAGACCAAATCGCCTATCTTTGGTGGTTCTCGTTTTTTCATAACGTCCTCCGTTTGTTTGATGTTTATAATATAACTTGTTATTGAGATTTGTCGAGGACAGAATTTGTCCGTTTTAAGAAGTCTGCTCTCATATAGGTCGCAACAGTGTCATTGGTTGTAATAACCATGAAGTCTTTTGTGTTCATCAGATCGTATTTGTAGTCCTCTGTTAGAGGACACCACCAAATTTCCTTGACTACCCATATCGTCTTTGTCAGTATATCCCAACATAAGTCACCTACACTAACCATTGTTCACCTCCGATTGTTCTACTATTTCAATCATAATGTCGATATGGTCTTTGCAAATTAACCATTTGTTGTCATGATAGAAGAATAGTTCTCCCATCGCACCGTCATCATGTTCTTTGTGAATTTCCTCAAGTGTAATGTCACCGTCATTCCAAATGACTTTAAGTCCGACACTAACATCTTCGTTATAATCAACATCAAGCCAACACTTTGAAACCAAACCGTTGTAAATGTTCCTTGTACCACGCAATTTTATCAACATACCTACCATAGTAGCACCTCCCTACTGATCTGTTTTACGTTTTGAATCACCAGCATTATTGACAGTGACGGTCTTAAACTTTACATCATCTAAACCACCCTTGCGTTGGTTATTCCAACCACGATTAGCCTCCCACTTACGTTGGTAAGTGTCAGCGTCTTTCTCACTATCAAAGGATAGAATAGAGATACAGGCTTGTTTGCTCTCGCCACTAACCACCCCTCTGTACCGTACATGGGTTTCAGTACCCAATTCCTCGACACAATCAGGACACTCATTGATGTAACCACCTACTCGTTGCTTTTCTGCACTCTGACAATCGAATTCATCTTCACAATGTTTACAAGTTCTTATCATCATTACCTCCGTTATTTGAATGATGTTGTTATTATAATCTGTTTGTTTTTATTAGTCAAATCCAAAACGGTCATTTTTTGTCCGTTTTGATAACCTACTCGCATAGCACCTCCAATTCACATCTATCACACCAACAGTTCCACACGTTATCGTTCCAAGTTACAAACCAAGTATCATTCCCATTTATGGTATGTTCTTTCGAAATGACACCTATAAACCCATACTGTGTGTGTTTTACTAACGAACCTATTCGCATAGAACCTCCAAGTGACGAGGATATTGAATTGGATCAAGGTAGGTGTTGACGAGCCATTTCACATGTACCCATTCATCACCCCAATGTGTATCTAACAGTAGCACAACACCCATAGAATAGCATTTTTTGCTTTTTACCAATGAGCCTACTCGCATATTACCTCCTGCTCGGTTATTTCCCAATAACCTAAATCCTTTTCCCATAGGTAGTCCTCTAGTTCCTCTAGGGAGGGGTTATCCTCACAGTATTCATCAAAGAATTCTCTGATGATCCTCTCGGCAATTGCATGGGTCTTACAAAGGTAAACCTCGTAATCGTCACCACTATTTCTTATTTGTAATGTTATTATTTTGTCCATAAAGACCTCCGTTGTTGAATGTAAATGTAATATAATAAATTTTTGTTTGTTTGTCAAATCCAAATCGGTCAATTTTTGACCACTTCCAAAACTTCTTCGGCAAATACGGAATAGATTTGACCTTGTATATCGCCATGAAGTATCCTAATTCTACGAAAGCCCACAGGTCTTTCTCCCCCATAGCCACAATCGGCATACACCACTAGCCCTACTACATCCTCGTAGCCCTTGTACATACTTCTCCAAGCCTTTTTTATCCTCACCAAGTCACCTACTTGCATACTACCTCCAATTTTCTGATGTCATATTCTTCTTGTTTTCCTGTGTCTATCATCTGAATTTTTACATTCCAAACACACCACTTACCCACAACAATAGCTAGTTTGCCAACCTTTGATTGACTATATGAATATCGTATCCTTACTAAATCGCCTACTTGCATTTTATTTTCCTTAATCCTAAAGTATGATGAACTTGTTTTACGTCTAAATCGGAAACCTTTGCTATCTCCCAAAGACCATCACCACAGTAACGTGTAATTATCCATACTGATGTTCCTATCTCGCTTGTATAACGACAAACTCTATAAACCAAATCTCCGACTTTCAGTTTTCTTCGCATAGTATCTCCAAATCTTCTTCATATTTAGCATTTATCCACCCTGTAGCGACCCAATAGATAGTATATGAATTGATTTGAATGTTGTATCTTACGATCATACCAATCATGTTTGGATCGCATTTGTTTCTTATTAGTGTTCCTACTTGCATAATACCCTTATATATTCTACATTAAAGGTGTATGTTACCACTACACCGTCAATCCACTTTACTCGAAAACCTTTTTCATCATGCTGAAAAACTATTCCGATACTTCCGTTATCTTCGCCCATTCCTGTCCATTGGACTAATGTTCCTACTTGCATTTCTCCTCCTTTGAAACCAAATCTTCCTCATACTCTAGTGATTCGCCAAGTCTATTGTAGTCTGTCCACCACCACTTAACACGATAAAGATATTCGTTGTGTACTTCGGAAAAGGTTTGTCCGATAATAATCCCAAAGCAATTCTCTTGCCACCTTGCCCATACTAAATCACCTACTTGCATAGTTTCTCCACATGTTCATTATGATAATGATGTGTAACCATAGACTTTATGTTATAGCCTGTGAACAACCACGATCCATTTGTTTTCAGACAAATTACAATGTCACCTATCTGTGGATAGGAATGTCTGTCTTTATTTATTATATATAAGTGTCCTACTTGCATAGTACCTCCAAATCGTTGGGGCTAATTGCGTCTGTGTCACCTGTATATCTACCTGATAGCCAAGTGACCAACGCATGTTCCTCCTCTGAAACTTCGTGTGTCCAAAAACCCACAACTACACCAAGCCAATCGTATAGTTTTACCAATGTTCCTACTTGCATAGCACCTCCAAACGATCTTCTGTCCACCAGCCTTTACTACCGTCAAGCCATAGAATTCTATACTTCCAATCGCCATTATGATGGACACCTTTCTCTATTATTACACCTATATCACCTTTTTTATTATTATAAAACATGTTTTTTATTTGTATTAGTGTTCCGATTTTCATAATACCTCCAAAAATAAATGAAAATTATACTTGACAATATAATACAAATGGGTTATAATGTCAAGGACAGTTTTTGTCCGTTTTTATAAACCACCGAGTTTCACAATGAATTTTTTGACCTGTTTTAACTTCAATAACATAAATGCCATTTTTACCATAGCCCTCAAGTTTGCGAACCAAATAAAGTGTTCCCAAAATAGGGTGTTTTCGCAAACCTCCGTCATAAACAGCGATCAACAAATCACCGACTTTTACATCTTTTCGTTCAAGCATTGTGCCTCCTTTTATTATAATATAATGTGTTGTGAAAATAATTCAAGGACAGAAATTGTCCGTTTTGATTTTTGAAAGCCAATGTTTGAAAAATTTTCTTTTCTTGCCGTCCTCTGGGCTTATAACCTGACAATTGTTGTCAAAAACCTTGACAACGACAAAAAGAAAATAAGGCAATTCTTTGCATTTTACCAAATCACCGACATTAAACATATTCACCTCGCTTGTTCTCTTTTATTATAACACATTACCCAAATCAAACAAGGACAGAAAATGACCGATTTCAAACTATTTCAAGATAATTCTCATCAATCCCAAGATTGCCAACGTCATAATATCGTGGATCACACCATTGTATTATCCAAAAACCTTTGTGTGCCTTGCTCTCACCGACAACAAGTCCAAGACCAAGTGCTGGAACTGTGCGATGTCGGACGAGTTTTCCAATGGACATTTTTTGTCCGTTTTGGGAATGTATAGAATTGTCAATTTTTTTCATTATAAACTCTATCGAAATGTCAAGTTTTTCTGATTTATCAGAAAAAACTTTGTTAATAAAATGGATGCGAGAGCCGGATTTGAACCGACGACCTCTGGGTTATGAGCCCAGCGAACTACCAAGCTGTTCTATCTCGCTTTAATAAATATAATATAACACAATTTTGAGGTTTGTCAAGTATTATCTAACAAAAAGATAAGATTTTTTTATTTCTGGATGATCTCTAATATATTCTTCTATGTCTTGATAGGAGACTAAATCTTTCAGTTGGTCTAAAATGTCTTCCCAATATTCAACAGCTATCATTGTTTCCTTTTGAATTTTTTGAAATTCAGAATCCGATTCAGGATTTAATTTTTTGTGATCACTCCACTCATCCAAATAATCAAACCAAGCACAAGTCAATTGATCATCTATTAATAAATAATAAAGAATTGCTTGTTCTTTGGTCATTTGTTTGTTGATTTTTATCTTTTCAAGTTTCATTCTACGCCTCCGGATAACGATGAGGAAAGATTGAAGGGTGGTAGTGGGGTAGTAGGGTAGTAGATCTTTACTACACCATTAGCTATCATCTGGTCCAAGGCACGACACGATAGTAGTAGTGTAGTACCATCGGTGTATGTAATTTCATAATTGGCTCTCCAAGATATAATAGGAACTTTGGCATCGAGTTGGCCGACCTCAACAACCTTTGTTATAATGCCAATCTTGTCGTGATCCTTAATTAGGGTTCCAACTTTCAACACGTCTTTTTTCATTCATGAGAGCCTCTCTAATAGTTTTTCTAGGAAGAGTTTCAAGCCTATTAACCATTACGATCTGTGACATAGGCATCATTCCTCCTTCATAAAAATTGGGAACAATTGGGATTGCTGAGACAATCCCGATTACTCTTCCCGCTGAATCGAACACAACCGAACCTGATGATCCTGGCCATCCAAATGACTGCATGACTACTCTATCATGATCAGACTTAGCAGCATATCCTCTGATGTGCATATGATCCAGTTCCCCAGGATTACCGGCATAGTATAGTTCCTTTGCAACAAGATCCTTTTGCATGTTTACAAGATAAGGCGAGCTTTGCGTAACAGTGAATTCACCATAAGGCTTGAGTACTGCTATGTCTCTAACTGGATCTCTGTAAATAACTTTACAAGCCAATGTGTTCCCATCAGCTTCTTGTAATAGATAATCTAGATTTGCATCGACTACATGTGCTGCTGTTACCACGAAAAATTCATCATAATAATGAAACAGATTGGCTGATCCGTGTCCCAGTGGTCCATCATCTGTCATAATTAAAACTTTAAGAGAAGAAGCATAGGATCTATGTATTCCTACGTTCCAACTGTTAACAACTTTTGCTACTTCAATTTGTGCTACCTCATCATCGCTATAATAAAACAGCTGGCAGCTTAACCCTAATAATAAACTCCACATTTCATATATCCCCCCTATTAGTAAATAGAGTGAACATTACCTTATGACTACTATTTACTAGGATGTCTATCACAAGCTTAAAATCAAAGCTACAAAATGGTTTTGTCAATTGTCACTCCCACATCGACAGATATGGGACAGCACATTATTTTTCTTCAAAAGAGAAGTCTGCTCATCTGTTTGATAAGTGGAAGATCGTAAATAAGATTAAACGACAATCCTCAGAAGAAGATTACTACTATAGAATACTTCAAGGTTGTCTTTCGCAAAGAGACTTTGGTGTCAGAAAACTAATCTCTTTTATTGACCTCGATGAAACAGTTGGTACAAGAGCCATAGATGCCGCTTTAAGGGTTAAGAAAGAAATGAAGCCACAAGGACTTGACTTAGTCATTGGAAACCAAACAGTGGGCGGTTTTACTCCAGCAAACCTTAAATTATTTGAGGATAATATCCACAAGCTTGATTTCATTGGAGGCTTGCCAAAGTCTGATGAGGATTCAAATAGACACTTGAACATTCTTTTCAATGCTGCTTTATCAACTGGTAAGAAAGTTCACGTTCATGTTGATCAAATGAATACAGATGAAGAATTAGAAACTTTAATTCTTGCTAATAAAACTATTAAGGCTGGTCTTGAAGGTAGAGTTGTGGCTGTGCATGCTATCTCAGTTGCTTGTCATGAGAAACCTGTGAGAGATATGATTTATCAAAAATCAAAAGAAGCTGGTTTACAGTTTGTTTCTTGTCCTTCGGCTTGGATTGATCACAAACGCTCAGAACGACAAAGCCCCACTCACAACTCAATAACGCCAATTGACGAAATGTTGGAATGGGGCTTGTGTGTTGGCTTGGGAACCGATAACATTGAGGATGTTTATAAGCCTTATTGTGATGGAGATCCTATGTTCGAGTTGCGTCTTGCCTTAGAATGTTGTAAGGTGTATGATGACTCCACCCTAGTAGATCTTGCTTACAATAATGGCTTAAAAATTATTGACTAAGAGCGATTGTAATCATCCTCAAGTCTTATAACATCATCTATCTCTGGTGTTGAAACCTCTATCAGTTTTACATGTGACCCATTCGGCGCACAGAATCTATGAATCTCACCAGGTTGAATTCTCATTGAATCTCCTTCCTCGAGAATATAAACACGCTTGCCTTCACCTTTAACTATTAAGGTACCTTCTAAAACATAAATGGATTCATCTTTGACCTCATGATATTGAAGCGATAATTGTTGACCAGCTTCTATGTGTAAGATCTTACCAAGATACTTTTCAGTTATTGCCCAACGGATCTCGTGTCCCCATGGTTTTTCTACTTTCATTTTTTACCCCATTTTGTAGTTTGTTGAAGCATGTATTTATAACATTCTGCTTCGTTTAAATTTATTTTTTCTGCTTTAAGATAGTCTATTCCAATCTTCCAATGGTATAACAAGGCTTCCATTCTAGTCATATGGTCTGTTGGTCTTGTTTGACCATTACCAAAGAAATCATAGTGTTCCCAAGCCATTCCAAGAATAGGAACAAGATCTAATAACGTATCCCAATTTTTCTTTTTCTTTTTATACATAACGTGTGCAATGTAGAAGTCTTTCTCATCAATAACCCAATTTAATACAATGTAAGTTTGCTCTTTTTCTCTTGTTCTTATTATTTCACAACAAAGAGCACCATCCATTTCATTAAGAATTAGATTTATTGCTTTCTTGATCTTTCTGCTTTCTGATGTACTCGACAAAGTCATCGTAACCTCCTATTAGTTCCTCACCATTATCACTCTGCTTTGTAATCACTGGAACTGTTTTATGTCCAAAGCTTTCTTTAAGATAATTCAACACCTTTTCTTGTCCATCCATTGGGTAGTAATGGAATTCTAAACCTTGTTCTTGCATAAAATTGATAGCTCTTAAGCAAAAGATGCACCATTTTAATCCATAAACATTATACATTTTTACCCCTTTAATAACTGCTTTGTGTTTTTATTTGTTTTCTCCATTATCATTGATGGAGATCCAACGACCACAAACTCATCATAACCTGTTGCTGGATTCATTCTAACTTTTGAAAAGGTTACGCCTTCATTTAAGTTCAAATCAATCTTGCCTTCCTTAAGCATTTTAATGTGCTCAGGTGCTTCGGTTATTGTTACAATGTGATTTGGATTAACCACCACTTTGTTCAAGTACCAAGTTTCTCTTACCTGTGTTATTGTTATTAATTCTATCATTTTTAACTCCTTGTTTAGAATATACACATCTTGTGTCAATACAAAATTCTCCATCATTGAAAAGGATTATACATTCATCTGATCCGAAATATTTTTTAAAAACTCCAATTTTTGGTTCTTGCGTTATTGAAAATGAAAATGGAATTGGAATTTGTTTATCATTTTCGTTTGTGTATAAAACTCTATAAGAGCCAGAAGGTATATGTACCAAATCACCCATTTTGAATTTCATTTTGTTGCTCCTCGATTTGTTGCTTGGCTTGTTCTAAGCCTTGTAAAATAAATTGACAATCTTCAATTATCTGATCTGCTCTTGACATCTTTCTTCTTATTGTATCAAGTTGTTGAATTTTACTATTCAAATCACCAACATTGGTATTTAGATCCATTTGGACCCTTATTATTTCTTGGTAAGCATAGTCTAAATCATCAACTGCTCTCGACATTATTTCTGAAACTTCTTTTTCTACTTCATCTAATTCTACTGTATATGCAATTTTAACTCTCATTTATCCTCCAATGTTTTGATATAATGTATTTAATACTAGACCGATAAATCCAGTTCCAATTGTCCAAATAACTTTAGACATAGATTCTTTCCAATTTTCTAATTCTTTTATGCGAGCATACAACCCCGATTCGGGGTCATACACTGCTTTTTTGATTTCCTTTACATCAGAAATCATTTCTTCTTGTTTCTCTGCCATTCTTTCCAAATTGTTCTTCATCTCAATTATTGAGGTTAGAAGATTTTGCATTTGTTCGTCTGTCATTTTTGTTCCCTCTACATTTTCACCACAGCATGGTTTGTTGTAATTAGTGTTGAGGCAACTGAAACAGAATTTTGAATGGCAGAAATGGTAACTTTAACAGGATCAATGATGCCTGTCTCGAAGAAGTCTTCAATTTTGTTGGTCATAAAATTATAACCTTCAGACTTGCCAGCACCTTGTACTTTCTGTATGATAAGGTCAGGAGACTCTCCAGCATTTATCGCCATTTGTTTTAAAGGAGCTGTACAAGCATCAATAACAATTTTGAAACCAAGTTTTTGTTCTGATGTTATATCCATGACTTGAACTTGGTCTGCAATCTTAGCTAAGGCAGAACCTCCACCAGCAATAACACCCATCTGCTGGGCTGACCTTACAGCTTCCAAGGCATCTTCGATTCTGTGTTTCTTTTCTATCATTTCGATTTCTGTTGATGCTCCGACTCTGATAACAGCCACGCCAGATGCAAGGCGAGTAATTCTTTCTTGAATACGTTCACACTCTTTAAGATTATCTGTTTGTTGAATCTCAACTTTAAGTGAATCAATTTGTTTATCAATAGCTTCATAATCACCTTTACCTCCAACGATGGTTGTCCACAATTTTGATAATGAAATAGATTTGGCTTGACCAAACCATCCTAATTGTACTTCTTTAATTTGCTTTGCGTCCTCTCTTGTTACAAACGTAGCTCCAATTGAAAGACATAGATCACGAAGGATATTTCTTCTTTCTTCTCCATATCTTGGAGCTTTTACAGCGGCAACCTTTAAGGTTCCTCTAACTGTGTTCATAATAAGGGCGGCGAGAGCTTGTCCTTCGACCTCGGAGGCTACAATTAATAATGGTCGGGATTCCCTCGCCGCAAGTTCAAGGGTTGGTAAAATTTGTTCAACATGTTCTATCTTCTCATCTGTAACCAAAATGAGTGGATTGTCATATTCTACTGTTCCGCTTCTTTCATTGGTTATAAAAGCGCTTGCAAGGTAGCCAGAATCAAATCTGAAGCCTTCAATTAAATCCAAGGTGGTCTTAAGGCTCTTCGCTTCTTCAATCAAAACAGAGCCATCCTTGCCCGCGGAATCAACAGCTGTTGCTATTAAGGTTCCAATGGATGAATCGTTATTCGCTGATATAGTTGCAATGTCTTTGATGTCTGCTTGAGAACGAATTTGTCTTGCTTGTTCTTTTAAGGTTGCAACAATCTGTTCGCAAGCTTGATCCATTCCTCGCTTCAATTCTGTTGGAGAAACACCTGTTGCAATGTATCGTTGAGCACCACGGATCATCTCTCTTGCAAGAACGGTTGTTGTTGTGGTTCCGTCTCCTGCTTGGTTGGCTGATTGTTCGGCTGCTTGCTTAACTATTTGTGCTCCAACATGTTCTAGTGGATCATCCAACTCAATAAACTTTGCGATGGTTACGCCATCTTTTGTTACGACAGGCATGTCTTCTTCTTTGTGGTAAAGAATCACATTCCTTCCTTTTGGTCCGAGTGTGCTTGCGACATTGTCTGCTAGCGTATCAATTCCTTTCAATAGAGCTTCGGACAAAGCACTACCATTTGAATAAGTTTTTTTCATTTGGCCTCCATGTTTAAACTTATATCTATATTATAACCACATTTTATGGATTTGTCAAGTTATTTTTTTCTTTTTTTTGATTCTTGTAAAATTTCTAGAATTAACTTATCAAGGGCTTCCATGCTCTCTGAAATTTGTGCACTGGTAAACCCAGCTGCGGTGAATGCAGCATTCATTTTTATTTTAAAGTCAGCAAAGTTAGCTACTGACATGTCCAAATATTTGATTGCTGGTTCGTTAAAAAATGAGAAAATAGTGTATTTAAATTCGTTAAATGTTCTAAAAATATCAATAAAATTGTTTTTAACACCATTCATTTTTAATTCTAAGTTATCAAGAAATTTATCAATTGACGTTGGATCAACATTAATCACTCCTAAAAGTTCGTGTTCTCCTTGTATGTTGCTCATCAATTCGAACCACCCTTTTTTGTCACCTTGTCGCCATCCAGTAGGCAAACCTTTATACCAACCAGTAAATTTCTCAACACCAAAAGTTTTAGCGCCACCTTCTCCATAACCACGTCTGTTAAAACCCTCTCCAAATTCTTGGTAAGTAAATGTAAATTCAGGGCTTAAATAAAATAAAAGTTTTTTAGCAATTTTTATTTTATTTACATAATCATAATCTACAAGAATACTTACACCTCTAAATTTTAATTTAGTATTTTGTTGGAATTGATTACCTACGCCAAAATATCTTTCTCCTCGAACATTAGTTCCTTTGTCCATCTCTTTTGGAGTTGCAACTGAGAGAGAAGTATCTATTATATCCGAGAAATTTGGTGCATTTGCAATTGCTTCAAGATGCTTGGGTTCAAATTTTTGATCGGTGCTACCTAATATTTCATTAGCTTTCTTAAGAAAGAACTTTAGTAAATTATCCATGCTACCACCTTCTGATGCATCAGAAGCATTATTATTAATTGATTGCCAATTGGTTACAGTCTGAGGCTTTAAAGTGTTAATGTTCCAATTTTGGCTTAAAATGGGATAAAGTTTATAAGAACTATTATCAAATTTTAACATAGAAACAATTCTATTTCTTATCTTATCTTTGGTTTCTTTTATTGTTTGAGCGTTGGATGTATTTCCTAATGCTTGATACAGTTTAGAACTATAACCAGTCATATTTTGCAAATTACCACTATTATCAAATTGAAAAAACATAATATCTTCTAATTGTTGATTGTCACCACCAGTAAAACCTCCTAAAATCGAAGAAAACCAATTTTCAATTGTAAAACCAGCAATGTTACTACCAGACTCAGAAACAACTTTAATAGAGTTCATAATTCTGAATAAGTTTTCTGCTGCTATTACTTGAGAAAAAGATTGCATCAATGGCTGATTTTGTGTATCACTCATAGCATTTAAAGTATTGTTATATACATTACTAAACCATTTACAAAAGTTTCTAATTCTATCCTCGGGAGTATTTCCTGATATGTTACCGCTTATTTTATCGATAACATCATGTTTAAAACCCTGTATGTCAGCCTTTTTAAGCCTCCCTAATTGACCTCTAACAGGTTTTCGAGGAGGTAATCTTCTATAATCTTGGGATATAGTTATTTCTGGTAGTCTCCCTTCTGGGTCCTCAAGGTAGTCTTTATTTTTTAGTAAAACCTCTTGGTCTTGGGGAGAAATTTGTTGTCCACCTGCTGTTGGGTCAAAAGTGGTTTTTTTTGTGTCTAAAGAAGTTAAATAATAGTTTACATTTTCTCCTGCTTTGACAACATTGTCAGCACTGTTTTTGTCGAATGTTTGAAAATAATTTGCTAAGTGCGCCTTTAAGAGATTAACATTGTTTCTCAAACCAATAGAGCTTTCATAAAGTTGTTGGTATAGTTCCTCTTTAGTATTAGCCGCCGGTGCTAATTGATTTATACTTGCTTCGAATGCATTGAATTTAGTTAAATCGATTGTAGCAAAAGGTACCAAATCTTGTTCTTCTATAAGATTTCCTTGATGGTCTAAACTAGTTTTCATATTTTTGACTGTCGGTTCCAAATTGTATGACGGATCTTTAGAACTAATATGGTAAAAATCTAGCTTTGTCGGTTTTTGAGTTTGGTTTTGAATATTTTTTGAAATATAAAGAATGTTGTATGGTAATTCACCTGTTCCGGTGCCAAAACCGCTATTATACAAAGATGCTTGTTTTACGTGCAAATCTGCGTTAAGATAAAACTTACAAGACCAGAATTCTGTTCCACCAGAAACAGGAATTTCTAAGTCCATCGCATCACCATGATATTTCTTGCCACCAGAAATTAAACTCAATACCCAGCTTTCTAGATAAAATCCTGCTGAGGTTACATCTTCTCCTTTAATTTGGTCTAGCATTTCAACAACAAAGGTTGCACTTAATAAGGTACTTAAAACATCGTCGTCTTTGGTTCCATCGTTATCCGTATCCTGAACAAATGCTCCGATTTGACTAAGCGCACTTGCTGGATTGTTAAAAATTTGGTCAAGTTTTATGATTCTTTCTTTAAAACTTGACGCTGTAAAGCCCATAGCTTCTGAGAGTTCTCCTAAAATTGGCATATCAGTATAGTTGCCACTTGAATCTTTGAACTTTGTTTTCATGTATAGATCAGGTGTAGAATCTATTTTAAGGTTTCCTATTGGCGTAAGGATAGCATTATTTAAATCTTTAATTGCTGCGTCATAATTTTGTTTATTTTTTGTGACATATGTGCCAAAGGCAGGATCTGTATTTTTCTTATTTTCTAAATCTGCTTTAGTAGTTTTTAATTTAGATACACCAGAATTTGGATCAGCTGCTATTGTTACTGCATCATCAATTAACTTTTTAAAAGTAGCATCTTGGAAAAGTTGTTTTTTATCGGAGATTTTAAGAATAGCAGCCTCATACTTTGTTTTTTCTGTTTGGTTAGCATCTATGTCGGCTTTATTTTTTGTGTAGTAAGATGTTAAATCTGTTTCGGCCTGTGTAAGTCCTTGTAAGTCCGTTGCAGCTGTGACTTTATCAATTTCAGCTTGTAATTGAGCAAAATCAAATTTTGCTTTGGCATTAATAGCAGCCCCTACTTTAGAAACTAATTGTTTATCTTTGTCAGCTGCGTTCTCGGCATCTTTTGAAAATTTTTGAAAATAATCACGTAAGTTCTTTTTTGCTGTATCTACTACACTTTGATCTGTTCCTTTAGCTGCTTCTAATACTGTATCTATTAGTTTGTTGAACGTTTGCAGATCAAATGTTATTGGTTGTTGTACTTGTGGTGTTGCTGAAACCACTGTTGTTGGTTTTTGTGCTTGTGCTGTTGAAGTTGTTGGCGTGTTTCCGCCGATAAATGATGCCGCTGCATTTGGATCCAATAAAGCAACCCAAGTGTTTGCTGTTTTGTGATTTTTCATTTGCGTTTTGATATGACCATCCATGCTGTTAATTATTTTGACAAATTTTGCTTTGTCTATTTCACCTTCTTCGGATGCTTTAGCCCATTTTTTCTTACTAAAACCAGTGTCACTGCCAAGATATTGTTTTCTGCCTTTAGGTGTTTTCAGAGCATCTTTGGGAATAGGGAAAGTTATGTCTGAAAGTTCTTTGATTTCTGTTAGTAAACTCAACTCTTCCATAATTAATTCTTCAAGTTTCTTATTTGTTAATTTCATTAATAATCTCCTTCATTTATGTCTGTAATTAGTTGTTTTAGGTCCAAACCGGCACAATCTATTTTGTTCTTCTTTAAATGATAATGCGATATAAAGCCTTCATACTGTCCTCTAACTGCTGGTGCTGATGTTGTTGAGGAATTTGGTGTCTCTAGTGGAATGCCTGTTGCTTCGTGCACGGCTTTCATCAAGGCTTTGAGAGCATCCAATTGTACATGATAGAAGCCCAAAAATGGCTCTAAATAGCTTCCATGAACTTTCTTCTCCTTCCAGATAGGACGCTCACCAAAACCGTTCTTAACATACCATTCTTGGTGTTTAGGGTAATAAGCATTTGCTATCTCAACACCAATAGAGTTTTGATTCCAAAGAGAACCTCCGGCATGATAAGCTATGTGGTTCATATCAAGAATCTGATAAATGGTTCCATCATTATCTATAAGGAAGTGAACAGATAAACCTCTGTTCTGAAGCACTTTAAAGCAAGACTTAGAACTAAGGCATACATCCCAATGACACACAAAATTGGTTGGTTTTCTTTTCTCCACAACTTTCTTATAGCCTTTGGTTAGCTTCATTCCGCCTTTCATAAAAGGAAGAACCACTTTTGGCCATTCGATATCATAATAATCATTGTTGTAGATGATGCTGGTGTTTTGATGTTCGGGAACTTCTTCGTGGATATGTTCTAGTTGGGCTTCTCTGTCGGTCCAAATCCTTCTGTAAGTCCCAGGTCCACAAAGCCCATCAGCTTTAAGACCAATTGTCTTTTGATATTTTTGTATTGCTTCAGTAAGTTCCTCATCAAAATGGGAACACCCGAACCAGTCGGGTGTCCATCCTAATTTGAGAGCTGAAGCTTCGTTATAGAATTCTGCGTCCATTTAAATAACCTCGTCTGCTAATCCATATTCGACAGCTTCCTCCGCGGTTAGATACACGTTTACTTTTTGATCAAGCATTTTTTTCAACTGTCTCTTAGTAAGTAGTGTTTCCTGACATAATGCTTCTATGTACATCTCTTGAATGTTTTGAATTTCTTCCATTTCATTTTGGAGATTGTGAATGGTTCCCATTGAGCCAGCAGACACAGCATGAATCATAACGCGACAATTCTTCATGATCTTACGCTTACCTCTTGTTCCGGAAGCAAGAAGCAAAGTTCCAGCAGACATTATCTTTCCCATGCCAATGGTTTCAATGTCTCGGTTTACTTTGGTAATTCGCATCATGTCATGAATGGACATCATGTCGTCAGCAGAACCACCATAGGTTGAGATATAAAATTGAATATCATCAAGCTCTTCACCTTCAGGCAATTTCTTTTTTGCTTTCTCAACACGTTTCTTATCTCCGAGCAACAACAAAGCAGAAACAATATCAGCAGCTCTATCTTCTGTTACATCGCCATAAAGCATAAATGTTGAAGGCATTTCTTCTTCTTGTCCACCTAGCATGGCGGCAAGCATTTCTTTTGCGGCTTCAGCGTCTTCTTGGCTATGAAGATCTTGAGTTTCTTCTGTTTCTTCGCCGGCTTCGTCAACGATAACTTTGTTTTTCTTTTTTGTGAATTTCATTTTGCCTCCTTTGTTTGAAATGAATTTCTAAAAATAAAGGACAAGTGATTAGCTTGTCCTTATAGTATAACACGTTTGTAAATTTTGTCAAGTAAAATTAACGTCTTTTTCCAAGAGCTCTATTCAAGCGAGCTTCAGCACGTTTTGCTTCTTGCAAACGCTTTGCAACTCTTTGAGCAACAACTTTAACAACTTCTTTTTGAGAAGGAACGTAAGAAATTCCACGAAGAGCTTCTTCAAGCATTGCTTCTTCGTCTTCTTCGCCACCTTCTTCACCTTCTTCTCCAGCATCAAGTTCCATTGGAGCTTCTTCGTCACCCATGTCCATGTCGTCTCCACCCATGTCCAAGTCAGCTCCAGCAGCTTCTCCACCAAGAACATCAGCAACTTGTTGCATTGTATCAACAGCATCCATAAACTTTTGAACTAATTCTTCATCCATTTCAACATCAGCGGGATCAGCTTCTTCAGTATCCATTTCCATTTCTTCTTCTTCCATCATAGTATCTTCGTGACCCATGTAAGCTTCATCATCTTTTTTGTACGAAGAGTCCATTTCGTGTAATGGTCTAATACTTGCCAAGCTTTGAAATCTTCTAACTTGGGCTTCTGATAATAATTTTTTGCGCATAACTTAAAATCTCCTTTAAATAAATTATTTCATTATAAATAGAACTTAAAAACATAAAATCACAATTCAGGATGGTCTTCTGCTATTAAATCAAAGATATTTTCTAGTTCAGAGTCTTTTATTCCAAACTTAGCCATTAAATCAATAGCTCTTTCATCTTCCTCTTTAGTGACTTTCAAATCCCTTTTGCGTCCAATTTCGTTTTCATCTTTATAACGACGAATAAACTTCATTAAATCTTTATCATTCTCAGACATACCAGTAATGCATGCTCTAAAAAAGTCGGCTTGAGAAATGTTTTCCCTCTCAAGCCTAATTTTAAGTTGCGCATGTCTTACGTCAGTATCCGTAAATTGAATTTTCTTGGTTTTATGTTCAGACATAAACTAACTAGTACCAGATGAGCCAAATCCACCTTTTCCTCTTTCAGTTTTTGAAAGTTCCCACGATTCTTCAAATTCTATTTCTGGATAGGGAAGAATGATAATTTGGGCAACACGATCTCCCACTTTGTAAACTGGTGAATTAAGCGTGTTGATGTCAAATTTCATCATAATCTCTCCTCGATAACCAGAGTCAATAACTCCGACAGCATTACGAAGAGAATGTGCTGTCTTTGAAATTGAAGAACGTGGAAAGATTAATCCCACATGACCTTCGGGAATTTCCATTGCCAAACCTGTGCCGTAAACATAATTGCCATGTTCATCGTAAGATTGAGATGTGGCATAAAGATCCATTCCAGCATCACCAGGTTTAGCATACTTAGGAATGATTGCACCAGCATCAAGTTTCATTACTTTTACTTTCATTTTTCCTCCAATAGTAAGTTATGCAAGTTCCCACAAAGGGAAGAGATGTCGCCAAGGCGAACAGAGCATTCCATTCGCCATGACAGTTGGTTAGATGTTCCATTAATTCACCATCCATTTTAATTGAGATGGTAATTCACGAACCATGAGACTCCACCCCAATCCTTTGATACTCCAAAAGATTTCGGTTGTTGATTGAGGTGATTTTGAGATTGCTGTTATGCTTTCTTCTTTTACCCACATTTCGTGGGTACCACAAAATGAAACTAGTTTTATCATTATTCACCATCCTTTTTAACAATCTTATTGACTGCTTGATAAAGGTCAACAAATTCAGCCAAGTCAATATCATCATCAATCATACGATAAATCTTCATTGCCATCTTTTGTTGTTTGGCATCTAACCATTCTTGCTCTTTGTAATTTTGTTTAAGATCTTTTAATTGATCTTTGTAAGGTTGCATTGCATCGTTCAACTCTTTGATAGATTTGATAAAGTCAATCATGTGACCAGCTTCATCTTTGTCAACCTCAGAGTCATCCCATTCGGCAACCATTACGATTTGTTCTTTTGTATCATTCCACATATAATCCTCCTTTGTTAGAATGTAATTGTATTATAACACATAATGTTTTATTTGTCAAGAAATTTTTAAATTAAAATTGCCCAACTTTTATTAAGTTCTCCATATGTCGAGAAACCCCAATCCAAAGAATGTTTTGGTTTTAACATATAAGGTCTGTTAATTGCGAGTATGTCTTTGGCAGGATCAACACCCCAACATCTGATTTGTGTTTCGACAGAGTTAGAATCAATAACTTTAACAATGTAAAAGCTTTTACCTGCTTTAGATTTCTTTGTTGTTACAGACCTTACGATACACCAACAAAGGCCTAAGTCCTCATCAAATTCTGAAATTGGAGGAACACATTTGTCTTCCAACTTTTTTTGAATGTGTTCAGACATTACTAAAGACACAGGGAAAATGCCTGTTAAATCAGCCAAAAAGCCTATTTTTTCGTCTTCAGTGAATGAACCCTCAGGTCGATAGGTCTCAATGTTTTCCTCGAATTTCTTGCGGTTTTTTGGACGATCTACGACAGCTGCTGACCAGAAGTGCTTATCTCCTGTGAAGCGTTCGTCAATCAAATCGTTCATAGCACCAGCTCTGCAAAGAACATCAAGAGCTTTCTTATTGAGTTTGGAATACTTTACCTCGTCATGAAACAACAATTCATCTATTGTGTTGAAAGGTCTGTGTAACATAACTTGTTCGAAGGCAGCATCACCAAAACCTTTGATTCCTGTAAGAGGAGCGATGAGTGTGTCTTCACCTTCAATTCTCCAAGTTGCCTCAGAGTAATTGATGTTTAAAGGCTTGATCTTGAATCCATGTTGCTTTGCAAGATTGATAGCTTTCTCTTTGCGAGACTCTGGTTCTTTGTCCAAGAATGAAGCAAGCCATTCTGATTTGTAATAGGTACAAAGCCAAGCACATTGATAAGAGATAATTGAATAAGAAACAGCATGAGATTTATTGAAACCATAGCCAGAGAAATATTCAAAGGTTTGCCAAAGTTCTTGGGCAGCACGTTTTGAAATGTCTTTCTCCAAACAACCTTCAACAAACTTTTGATAGATTTGTTCTTTTACCTCGTGACCTTTACCTGTTCCTTTCTTAGTCAAGACTTTACGGAGAAGATTAGCTTCGTCCATTGAGATGTCTTTGCCAAGTTTGTAAGCCAACATAGCAATTTGCTCTTGGAAGATAAGAAAGCCATATGTTTCTTCTGTTACTTCTTTCACAATGTCGTTTAGATAATCAACAGAGTCAGGGTCATTAACAGCATTGATGTAAAGTTTATCTACATTAGCTGATAAAGGACCAGGACGATAGATAGAAGTGATAGCAGAGAGGTCAACAATAGATCTTGGCTGTGTTCTTTCTGCAAGCTTTTGAACACCATTCTCTGTGAATTGGAAGATGCCAATCCATTGTCCGTTGTGAAAGATGTTTTCATAAACTGTTTGGTCGTGAAGATCAATCTGGTCTGGATGAATATGGTTATCATAGAACTCTTTAATGTCTGCAAAGGTTGGATTCTCCACACCATGATGACGACGAAGAATCTTTGCAATACAATCTTCAATCATCCTCAAGGTTGATAAGCCAAGGATATCAAACTTAATGAAACCCATTGGCTCCAATTGACGAACGTTTTGACCCTCAGACCAAGGAGTTTGACGAACACCTTTGGAAGAGATCAGAGGCATGTAACGATCCAATTGCTCACCGATAACAACGCCACCCGCATGTCTTGAACAAGAACGATAAGACCCATGAAGAGCCTCAACGTGTTCTTTAACATGAGGATATTTCTTGAAGAAACTTCTGAGAGATTCTGAGAACTCGATTACTTCCTCAAAGGTTGGAGTGTAAACACCAGCTTTGATTCCATGTTTCTTTTTTGCAGGAGGTGTTGCCTCAGCCATCATTTTACCAGTGACAGCATTTACCTCTGTAAATGGAATTTCATAGAACTTTGCAATGTCCTTGATAAGAGAACGGAGTTGTAAGGTATTCCAGTTTGAGATAGGCACAACAGTTGAGTCACCCCATTGTTCAATCATAATGTCCTTAAGAACCATAGGATCGGAAACATCATAATCAATATCAGGATAATCAGTCGCATCTGATCTGAGGAAACGTGAGAATAAAAGGCCGTATTTAATTGGATCAACTTGAGTAATGCCCAAAGCATAAGCAACAAGAGAGCCAGCCGCAGAACCACGACCAGGTCCCGATAATTGTACTTCATTTGTTTTATCCGCAATTGCTTTCATTGTGAGAAAGTATTTTGAAAAACCACGATCAGCAATTACTTGCAACTCATGCTTCAAACGTTTCTCATATTTATAAATAGGTGAAGAAGCTTTGCCTTGCTTTCTTGTAAAGCCTCTTCTCTTAAGAAGAGTGAACAAACCTTCGGAAGCCAGTCTATCAAGGTATTCATCTTCGTTGTAACCAGCAGGCACAACAAAGTCGGGAAGTCTTACTGTTGTATCAGGAAGAAAGTCCTCACAACGTTCCATGGCAATGTGATAAGATTCTTCGATAGATTGACGAACTAATTCATCATCATAGTTGAATCCACATTCCTCAGAATATTGTTTGTAAGACTCCCACATTTGTTCTCCGTTCTTTGGATACAATTCGTATTCCATTTCTTGGACAGAAGTTGGGAGATTCATATCAAGCCACTCGGGCTTTCCTTTACCAATCCAGCCAAGACGCTTGTATAGCTCACGGTCTTTCCAAGCTGTTGGCGTTGGATAATGTGAGTCAGCTGTTGAAACAACTTTCAAGTTGTATTCTTGTGCGATCTGAATTACAAACTCGTTGAGTTCATGTTGTTCAGGTACAGCATTCCATTGAACTTCGGGATACCAACGGTCTCCGAAGATCTTTATCATTCTATCTGTTACTTTTCTCATTGCCCACAAAACCTTCTCATTTCCTTCATCACGATTCTGCCAATAGCAACCAGCATAGACACCACCAAGACAAGCAGAAAGAGCAATAACGCCTTCGCTGTGCTTCTCCAAAAGGTCAAAATCAATTCGTGGTTTACGATAGTAATAATCTCCATGATAAGATTGAGAAACCATCTTGAAGATGTTGTTAAGACCTGTTTGGTTCATTGCAATGAGAACCAAGTGGCGAGTTCTATTGATATCAGAAAGAGATTGTCCTTTAGATTCTCCATCTGCTTCTATATTTGTTCCAGATTGATCATCATCAAGAGCTTTAGCTTTCTTGGTGTCTTTCTTTAGTTCTTCTACTTTTGTTTTCCATTCTTCAATTGATGGAACAAAGTAAGCTTCAACACCAAAGATTGGTTTGAAGTTCTTTCCTTGCTTCTTCATGTTCTTTGCGTGAAGAACTTGATAAGCAAAGCCGTTCATGTTACCATGATCAGTGAGTGCAAGAGCTTCGCATCCGTTGTCGAAAGCGAAGTCCATGTGTTCTTGTGGGTAGCCAAAGCCGTCAAAGGGCGAGCCTACACCACTATGTGCGTGTAAGTTTACAAATTTCATATTTCCTCCGATTGTTGATATTTTTATTATAACACATTATTTCTATTTGTCAAGTTTTTTACAAAAATTATTGTATGCTTGAACATCGTACCAATATGTTCCTTTCAAGCCTAATCCATTTTCATCAAGGGTCTCATCTCCTTCGATAAACGCTGGGCATCCAACCTGAAGAAGTTGGAATGGTGCTGGTTGTCGCTTGCCTTGTTCTTTTGTTTTTCTACAATCTGCTCGTTTTTTCAAATTACAAGCATTACACAGAGGCTGAAAATCAGAGATCAACTGGGTGTCTGTGTTGCATACCCTATGGTCGTTATATAAATCATTTTTGTGATCTATCACCATCGATTTTTTACTACCACAAGCAACACAACACTTTCCTTTGAAGTGTTCTCTAATCTTTTTTGATATTGGTCGATTATGCAATAAATTGGCGCTATCTAAGTCGGGATCAAAACCCACCGTTTTGATTGCAACAACACGATTTTTTTCTCTTTTGGTTTTCCATAAATATTCGCTAAGACCAAAAAACTTTCCATGCCTTTGGTTTCCATTTTTACTCCAATTTAAACCTGCATTTTTGACTTCATCTATAGATTTCCAATCAGAAATACCAGTCTCGACACACTCTGGTGCTAATGTTATCCACTTATCTTTTCTTGTCATTTTTTCCTCCTATGAAAAAAGTGCTTCTTTTGCCCAAATTTGTGTTTGATTTTGCTGAGGGATGGACAAACCTCCTAAATGTCTTGCTTTGAAATATTCTTTTGCTGTCCAAGTGTTTGATAGCAAGACATTATCACAACACAAAGAAAAGCGAATCTCTTCTTTAAACCATTGTTTCATTGGATGATATTCAAACTTTTCTATACATCCTGTATGGATATTAGAAGTTGGGCAAGCTTCGATATGTATCTTCTTTTCTCTCACCAAGTCAACCAATTCTCGATCTCCAAGAACCGATAAACCATGACCAATTCTTTGAGCATGAAGATTCTCAATAGCCATTTTGATCTCCTCAGAAGGTCTTCCTTCTCCAGCATGAACAGTTCTTCCAAGACCAACTCTCATTGCCTCCGTAAAGGGACGAGAATAGTCCATAAGGCCCCATTTGTGTTCAGGCAAGGGTGAGCCAGCCAAGTCTATTCCAACGACTCTAGGACGCGTTCTTGCGGCTTCTACGAGAGCATCCAAAACTTCAGGTGGTTCTCCATACAAACCGCAGAGGATCAAGTTGAACTTTGGTTTGAGACCAGCAACAGCTGCATTAACAACAGAATCAATGTCTCCATTGCAATGCAATTGAGGAGCGAATCTTATTTCTGCTCTGCTGGTTCCTAGTTCCGTAAGGTCAACACATAATTCATGAGTTATCCTTGTGATTCTATCCAGCTCTTGCATAACAGATAGTGTAATGCCAAATGATGCAAGAGCTTTTTGAATTCCCATGTTTGGATAGAAAGAAACATCGGGAAGCTTTCCCTCGAACAGTTCTTCAAGAGTTTTTTGTCTTATTGAACCGTCGAGGTGTACATGCAAGTCTATCATTTATCCTCCTAGTTTAAATTGTCAAGCGTTATTTCAATAATTTGTTATTAAAACTTCTTCTGCACTTTCTTTTCTTTTATCTTTTTTTGAATTAAGATTTCTATTAACAACAAAAACATGTTTATTATAATCTTTATAAAGATCAGTTATTAGTTCACAATTTGAATTAGAAACAGCAAAACAAACACCTTTTGAGTCTAATCTGTCGCAGAGTTCTTTTAGTTCTTTTTGATCCTTTACATCAAAACCTTCTTTTGTGTATGAGGTAAAGTTTGAAGTTGCTGTTAGTGGAGCATAAGGTGGATCAAAATATACAAAATCTTTTGTTTGCACCAAGTTTTCAACTTCTAGATAAGATTGATGCTCTATCGTGACATTTTTTAAAACCTCGCTACAAAGATCAAACTTATTACCAACACTAAAATCTTTTTTCAAAGAAGTTCCAATTGGAACATTGAACAACCCACTACCATTTACCCTATAGATAGCATTAAAACAAGTCATATTTAAGTAAAGAAATCTAGCAGCTATTTCTTCTTCTGGTAATGTGTCAAGTATGTCAAAAGACTTCTCATATTTTCTTGGAGAAGGAGAGGTCCTGTCGATATTTCTTATATCATAATAAAATTTCTTTGTGTGCCTTTCATATAAATCATTGTATATTTCTTTCACTCTTGTTGGGTTTAGTTTTATTTGTTCATATGAAATCACAAGTTCTTTGTTTAAATCACTTAAGAAATATTTCTTGCTTTCTCCATATAAAGAATACATATAATAAAATATAGAAGCCCCACCAGCGAATGGCTCGTAATAGTTTTCATAATCCTTTGGTAATAATGTTTTGTATTTTTCAATCAATTGACGTTTTCCGCCAACCCATTGAACAAATGGAATTGCTTCTTTTATTTGTTTATCAAGCGCTTTTCTATGTGGTTGTTGTTTGTCTATTATATCATATAAACTAGTCATTTTTTTCCTCCTTAATTAAAATGTGTATTTGTTCTGTTACTTTTTTCTTATCAACTTCTATATTGTTTGATTTATACCTTTGATACTCTTTAGTCCGTAAATAATAAGTTCCATATTTCTCTAATATTTCTTTTATTTCTTCAGTTGACATTATACCTTCATCATTATAAGATATGAAAATTTTATTGAACTGAACTTTTGAAATTAAATCTTCAAAGGCTTTTTTTGCTTCTGCTTTTCTGGAATATTTCGAAATATTGTATTCACTCAGACCTGTTTTAGACTCGACCTCTTTATTTAAATCTTTATCTAATTTTGTTTTGATAGATATGCTAGTGGGATCACATATATAATTCAAGACATGATAATTGCTACTGTATTGTCTGTTGTTATATGGTGGATCTAAATACAAAATATCGCCCTTTATATTCTCTATCAATATGTTAGCGTCTTCTTGATTCACACTTACTTCGGCACCAGATATTATTGGTTTATGAGCTTGCAATTCAAACGATTTAGAAGCGGTTTCTTTAAATGATTTTAAGAACGCACCATAAACACCAGTGGTGTTGGCAACTTTATCAGCTGATTCCATTAATGAACATATCAAAAAATAATATTCGTCTTCATTTAAGTTACCGGAATCATAGTCAATTTGTATAGCTTCACGTATACCATCTATTTTCATTGCATTTTGTGTTGTAAAGAACATTCTTTTTTCACTTCCAGACGGAGATAAAGCTTCTGTAAGTGGTCCATGTATCGGTTGACTCTTTTTGTATTGGTGAATTAATCTATCACAATACGAGTCATCGTTATTGCCAATATAGTTTCTTTGTACAACATAACTATAATGCTCTAGATCGTTTGAAATGATCTTGCTGCATTTGTCTTTAAAATGACAAGACACAATTGCTGTTCCACTGAATAAATCACAAAAGACTTTGTCCTTTAAATTGCTTTCAAATTCTCTAATTGTTTCTTCTATAAAATCTAGAAGTCTTAATTTACTGCCTATATATCTCATTTTTTCTCCTTATAATTGAATTGTATATACTGGTTTTGCTTTATTATTAAAAGCTTTTAAATTATTTTTAGCTGTTGAATAAAGATTATGCTTTTCTTTGTCATTCTTTGTTCCATTAGTGGCTATATAAACTTTTACTGTATAGCCTTTATAGTCACTTAATTGTTGGTAGATCCACTTTTTGAAACTTTTGGATTTAACCTGTTTGAGGCCTTGAGCATAGTTCACCTCTCTTTCACCCTCAATAACAAATAAGATTTTATTCTTATGATCAGCATAGACCAAATCAGGAAGTCCACGCACGTTACCTTTGATTTGTTTTTGCTTTCCATTAGGAAGTTTCAAAAACGATTTTTCACAACCTGCGTGGTTTGAAAATATTATATCTTTTCCTTGATTCAAAACTTCCTGATGTAAACTTATTGTTGTTAATTTTTCTCCACTTTCTTCCATAGACCAATAATCAATTGAGTTTTCACTTTTTGGAATGCAAATTAGTTTGCCTTGGTATTTAACTTTAACATTATAATAATTGAGAGTTTTTATTAGTTTGTTTGATCCCGTTAATTTAGAAAGATCTTTGTTTGAATTTAAAGTTACAGAACTTGCTCCAAACTTATTGGCTAAATAACAACCACCACAAAACCAACCTACATTTGGATCATGAATACCTGTTTTGGTTTTTTTATTTTTAAATAAATTAGTTTCAAGTACTACATTACCTTTACTATCAATTGAGATTTTGTTTGTCTTACCAGAATGTTTTAAGTCTTGTAAAACTTTTATAACTTGTTTTGAGTTATATTTATGTGTAGTGATTGATCCTTTGTATGTAAACAAAACAGTAGCACCCATTGCCTCAAATTTACCAAACTCTCTGTCGGCTGTAGTATTAACATCGTTATCAGTTAGTTTAGTATGATAATCAATCAAATAGTAAAATGGTATTTTATTTCCATATTGTTGATGCACGGAGCTTACTTTTGCCAATCTTTGTGAAGTCATATTACCAGATTCTTTTGGAGCGTTTTTAGTTATTTCCCAAAAAGAATCTGGGTCTTGTTTGTTCAAATTTGTGTCATCAGTCTTTTCATATACCAAAACATCAACAAAACTACCAGAACCTTTCGCTATATATAAAAAGATTTTCTTGATCTGATTACAAAACACACCGGTGACTTCATATTTATTAATCGCAATTTGTTCTACTGAGAGATTCTTAAATAAGTATTGATATTTTTTTGCTTCAAAATGTTTGGTAAGAATAATTTTAATGTTATCTATTGATAAAAACTCTTCGGTTACTAAATAAATAATGTTTCTCATTCTGCCTCCATTGTTACTAAAAGTGGGTGCCCTTCATGTCGGGCGATTTGATTGCATTTCTTCACTTTCATTAGGGCAATCTCTTTTGAATAAGCTCCAGCAATGCCTTTGCCTTGTTCGTGAACTTGCATCATAATTGCGGCTGCTTTATCAAAGCTAAAATTGAAAGCATCCATTAGGACAATTATCACAAAGTCCATTGGTGTGAAGTCATCATTGTGTAAAACAACTTTATACTTCTTTGGTGGTTCGACCTTTTGACGGTCTTGCAAGTCGACACCGTGTCCGGTGCCTTCTTTTCGTTTCTTTTCTGTTGACATTATCCTCTCCTATTTGTCTAATAATTTAATTTCTAGCTCTAGAATCTTATCTTTATTATCTTTTATGATTCTAGAATGTATCTCTAGCCTTTTGTTATATCGATCTTTGTTGATAGGATCTTCGGTTAAAAGTTTTGTAAGTTTCACAACTTGAACTTCTCTTATCTTTGTATCCTCAACAAGTCTCTCAATCTCTTCCTCTAGTTGCTGAGATTCTTTATCTGAGATAGTTTTTCTTGATTTAAAAGCTTTTTTAAAAAATTTATCGAACATTGTTATCCTCCATTAGTTCACGCATTTTAAAGAGTGCTCGCTCTTTGTGTTTTGCCTCAAGCATAATATCCATTGGCAGACCATAAGTGTTCACAGGTTTGCAATAGGAATCAGAGTGTGCTTGAGGTTTTATCTTGGGATCATTGTATTCATCTGAACGAGACTCAGAATAGTGCACGACAGGACGAATACCCACAGGCCAAGAATCAAGAGCCATTTCCAAGGCTTCACGTTCGCTCTGCCCTCCAGTGTGTAGACTGTGATGATGATAGTCAAATACCACAGGAATACCCAAAGGTTTGTGTATTGAATCATAAAGCTCCCGAGTAGTGTATAAAGATGGTTTATCATCGTTCTCAACCGTTAGTCTTGTTTGGACGGCTTCTGATAGTCTTTGAAAATTCTTGCAAAAGTTATCAAGGGCCATAGATTTGTCATCATAAGCTGCTCCTACGTGTATGTTAATTTTAGCCCAAGGTGTTCTTGGTAAACACATTAAGTCAAAGATCTCACCATGAATCTCCAAATCCCTTATAGTATTTAGTATTACATTTTCTTTTGGACTTGTAAGCTTGTTGAAAGGTCCAGGGTGAGTTGTGATGCGAATGTTGTTTTCCGCAGCGTACAAACCAACTTGATAAAGAGCTTCAGCAATTTTATCATAGTCTGGTAGTTGGGTTAGTTCGTAATCAGAAGCCCAAGGAATAAGGTCTGAGGACATTCTGTAGAAATGGATGTTGTTCTTTTTGTTCCATTTCATAATGGTAAGAAGATCCTTGCAATTTAGAAGAGCAAGTTCGGAAGCATAAGGCAAACCTTTCTCTTGAAAAGTCTTTTTGATCATGCTTCGGTTGGTGGTTACGCGTTGTGCTTTTGGTTTCTCGGAGAAACCCATATTGATACAAGCATAACCCAAATTGTAATTGGACATAATTCCTCCGTTTGTTGTTGATAATTTTATTATAACACACTTCGAAAGATTTGTCAAGTTTTTTTATTTAATTTCCGTATTTTTCTCTATATGATCGAAAATCAGCACCAAATTGTTTTTCTAATTGTTTTTTAAATTCTTTATTTCGTTCATAATCTGTTTTTGGTGGGTTTATGAAAGTTGAAAACATTACTCTTTTATAATTGCTCATGATTTTCTTATATGTCTCTTCCGGATCAAGTCCTTTTCTTTGCGCGAATTCATACACTTCTTGCATGTCGGGTTCTTCAGAAAATGAACTGGCTCCACCATCCAATATAAAATCAAAATGAAGAAAATGGTCTTTATCATTATACATAGCTCCGTGAACACCTGCACCGCCAGGACGTTTAAAGGGCATTTTTTTCATGTTACTTGGGTCATACTCTATATCCAAAGGTTCATCCAAAGCATCAGCTAGTTCTCTAGCTTGTAAAGGGTCTGATTTTGCCAAAGCAGTAAGTTTATCAGCATATTCAGGATAGTTTGTTGGTCTTCCTTCATCACCAATTCTTCTTACATATTCTTCCATTATTAGTTGTTCTAGTTTTTGTTTTGTTAGTTTCATTTTAATATCTCTCCAATTTCATTTCCCATTCTTTTTCACGATTACTTACAAACTCATCATCATAATCGTATTCAGTATTTTCAATAAAGGCAC
>Ga0099848_1000074_pt1 | contig 37301 bp, 32 predicted proteins | sample CB_VirMetaG_3_FD_78179 | JGI IMG/M metagenome (GOLD analysis project Ga0099848, IMG submission 78179) | Freshwater to marine saline gradient viral communities from Chesapeake Bay - CB_1508_1S Viral MetaG | ecosystem: Environmental > Aquatic > Marine > Coastal | place: USA: Chesapeake Bay...
ACTTCCCACCATTCTTCCCACCACACTTCCCACCTCACTTCCCACCATTCTTCCCACCTCACTTCCCACCATTCTTCCCACCACACTTCCCACCTCACTTCCCACCATTCTTCCCACCTCACTTCCCACCATTCTTCCCACCATTCTTCGGTTGTTTGCCAATTGGAACTTCCGCAGGGTGTTCGTGTAATGGAGGCTGGTGGCTTAGCAGCAGATGTACTTTCTAGCTATTGAAAAGCTATAAATAAAATGATATACTTTATAAAAAGGAGCAGTAAATGAAAATAATTAGAAGCATAGCAGCAGTATCAGGAGAGGATGTCTTTGGCGTAGTTAGCTTTAATACGCTAAAGAACGAAAATCAATGGGACAAATGGGCCTCTTCTCCTTCTGTTGTAGAATTAGAAAATAATTCTAATATCACACCTGGATGGGGATATTCAAATAATTCATTTACTGCTCCAGATACTGAAATACAGTATGAGAAACCAGAAGATGTCGAAAAAGGATTTGCTATGATTCTTGATGGAATTGTTTTTGATATTTTTTGGACAAATAATACTGAAATAGGAAAAAGATGGGAAGCTGGACTTTCATCAAATCCTAAATTTATAGTAATTCCAGAAGACGACCTTGTTTTAGTGGGAGATAAGTGGGACGGAAATTCTTTTATATCCAGTAATTAAAAATGGAAAATAATTTTTCTAATTGGGAAAAATATAAAAAAATATCAAACTCATGGGATTTAATAAACAAAAACAAATATGCTTCTGAAAATTCACAAAAAGAAAGATTGGCTCTTTGCAGCCTTTGCCCAGAATTTATTAAAACATCAAAACAGTGCAAACAGTGTAATTGTTTTATAGAAGAAAAAGCTAAACTAAATAGTTTTAGTTGTCCATTAGGTAGATGGGGAAAAAACATTGATAATTGATCTAGAAAAAGAAGAGCTGTTTCCTGGTCTTTGGGTATATAGAAATATAATTAATCCAAAAATGGATATTATAAATAGAATAGAAGATACCATGAAAGACAGCGGTGGCTTGTATAACTGGAAAGATGCTACTGTAGGATACAGAGAAAAGGTTCCAGAATATAGAGACTGTGTAGACTTTAAATTAAAATATTTTGATTATCCAGGCAAAGATAGGTATCAAAAAGAATTTGATGGAATATGGAAAGATGTTTACGATGCACAAAAAAAAGCTTTAGATGACTATTGTGCATACTATAATATAGAAATGAAATACTGGGAAGCCATGAACTTTGTAAAGTATGGACCAGGACAACACTTTTCTTATCATTCAGACCATGGATGGTCATATATTGCTACGGTATCAATGGTTGCCTATATAAATGATGACTATGAAGATGGTGGAATAAGATTTGACAAAATAGATAAAACAATAAAGCCTAAGGCTGGAGACCTATATATATTCCCATCTAATTATTTATTTTCTCATGCTGCATTGCCAGTAAAATCTGGAACCAAATATTCAATTGTAACAATGACAGATTATAATGATGCGACACACAATGAACAATTTTATAGACAATTCATGTCTGATAAATCAATGAAAGATCCATACTAAATGCAATTTGAAGTTTATAAAGTAGCCAGTATTTCTGCTGAAATAAACGCTTTGGGAATAAAAAGAGAATGGATGGAACAGACTTCAGATAAGCATGCTTATCATTGTTTTCCAGTAAGTCTATCAAATGGGCTAGGATGGGGTCTATCTTTTCCTAAAGAAATATCATTTATTTGGGACGGAATATCAGACTCAAATCACGAACATGTAAAGGTTTTATCTGGGGAAGAGTTTGTTTCTACCGCTAGAGCAAATGCTACTATTAGCTTTAATACAAACCTAGTAATAAGAACTGACGAAACGCTAAGTATGATGGCAATGCCAGTTCCAAACTGGCCCATAGATGGAGTTTGGCCATTTACTACTTTAATAAGCACATCTTTTTTTAAAGGGACATTTCCTGTAGCATGGAAAATAACTAGGCCTAATACTATTATAACAATACCACCTAACACTCCAATAATTTCTATAATGCCAATATGCTTAAAAGATTTGAATAATTCAGAAGCAATTATAAAAGATAGATCTGAGCTACCTATTAATTTTTTCCCAGGTGTAGATTATGGGAAAATAGTAAGCGATATAAACAAGTCTGGAAAATGGACAGATTTTTATAGAAATGCCACAGATCACAATGGAAATAAAATTGGAGAACACGAAGTTAAATCTTTGCGCCTAAAGGTTATAAATGGTCCAGAAATATGTAGCTTAAAATGAAAAAAATTTATTTTAACTCTAGAGCTTTATTTAATAATAATACAAAAGAATATGAGCCTATACCTGGACAATTATTATTACCAAGATGGTTTAAAAAGGGAGATAGATATAAAAAAGATAAGGAAGGCAACAGAGCCTCTTGCCAAAATGAAGAAATAGGAAGTTGGAAAACTTGTCCAGCTATACTAGATTCATTATTGAGCGGATACTTATTACGTACTCCATGTGATATTCTTATAGTGCGTCAAAACGATAATTTTGGGATAGTATTTGAAAAAGGATTTGAATTATTTGGAGGCATAAGAGGAGAGGAATCAGGATTCCCAACTCCTCCAGGATATGAATCAATTCATTTTTTTTGGCAGATTAATTGGATGCCCCAAGTCCCCAAAGGTTATACCGTTTTAGCTACTCACCCATTAAATAGATTTGATCTTCCATTTTTAACTATATCTGGATTTATTGATTGCGATGAGTTTGGTTATGCTGGCAAGGCTCCATTTTTTATTAAAAAGGGTTTTGAGGGTTTTATTCCAGCAGGAACCCCGTACATGCAAATAATTCCATTTCATCAAGAAGAATGGAAGTCTGAAGTTAATTATTATGATGAGGAACAATTGTTAAAAATATTTAAAGAGCAAAAGGGTAATTTTATATCTAAAACAAAAACTAATTATAAAGAAAAATTTTGGATAAGGAAAAAGTATGAATAAAATAATTTTTCATTCAAATAAAATATACAACAATAAGGAAGGTAAAAATGCACCAGAGCCCATTGCAAAACATCTTCCAAAATGGTGGCACGATTCTGAAGTGTATGTAAAAGATTCTAATGGTAATCCCGTAGCTAATTGGAATGGAGAGGGCAGAATGCCAAGCTTTAAAGCATGCCCTGCAATTTTAGATACCTTTACAACTGGGTATGTTTTATTAACCCCCTGTGATTTAGAATTTTATGAAAAAAATGGTAGGACTAAAGTAAGGGTTCCAATAGAATTTGAGGATTTTTGTGGCGAGAGACCAGCAATGGATGGATTTGCCGTTCCAAATGGTTACGATAAAAAACATTTTCATTGGTATGCAAACTGGGCGCCACAAGTTCCAGAAGGATATAGTTGTCTCTACGTTCAGCCAATAAATCATTTTGATTTACCATGGATTACTGTCGGTGGTATAATAGATAGTGACAAGGTTACGACTTCTGGGCTAATACCATTTTTTTTAAAAAGTGGATTTATTGGGACAGTGCCAGCTGGTACTCCATACCTGCAAGTAATTCCTTTTAAAAGAGAGGATTGGGAAATGAGTATTGAATTTCATACACTACATGAGATTATAAAGAAAACTCAAGAAACCTCAGAAACATTTAGGACACCAGAAGGCGGAGTATACAAAAAGAATTTTTGGTCTAGGAGAAAGTATAAATAATGCAAAATCAGATAAATACAAATGAAGATCATAATTATAAAAAATTAGTGTCTATCACGCCATCAGGATTTTTTGGAGATGGAGCAGAAAATATAGTAGAGCTAGAAAACTTTTTGACCGAAGAAGAAAAAGTCAGATTAACAGAGTTTGCTTTTAATAACAAAACTTGGGACATAACAGATTCACATGTTAATGACAACGGCACAGTAATATATGATGCAAACGCCTGGGCCAATAGAGTTTGCACTAGAAGATCCATGGAAATTTCTCACGATCCAACTATTATTGATGTAGTAGAAGGACTAATAACAAGATTAAAAGTTGAAGTAGATAAATTTTTTAATGTAGATGTACAAGCTACTGGACCAGCAATAGTTAGATGGCCAGTTGGAACAAGACAAGATCCACATGCAGATAAAGAGTTACATGAGGGTCCAGATGCTGGAACTCCTAATGATTTTCCTCATTATGATATAGCATCAATATTCTATTTTAATGATGATTATGAAGGTGGAGAATTATATTTTCCAGTTCAGGGCGTAGAGATAAAGCCAAAAGCTGGAGCAGCATATTTTTTCCCAGGAGATAGATTTTATATACATGGAGTTCGCCCAATAATTTCTGGAAATAGATTTACGTCCCCATTTTTCTGGAGGATACTGAAGCATACTGGAGACAGAAAGCCGTAGATATGGAATTTGAAGAGATATATTCTAAGATATTTGTTTATAAAAATGTTTTTAAAGATGTTGAAGAAACACTAAAAGTTATAACAAATTCTGAAAAAAATCCAGAAAATTCAGCTCTTGGTGGGTGGCATTCATGGTATACATTTGGCAAAGAAACAGACATGTTGGATGTTTCTAAATGTGATACAGAACAAAATAAAAAAGAAATAGACGTATGGGAAGAAGTTATAGAAGTTTTTTATAAAACTACAGACCACTACTCAAAATATTTTAATGTACCAATAGATAGGGAAGCCACCGTTTTTGATTCAAAGACAAATTCTGATACAGAGTTGTGGAGAAGAATGGGCCCTTCTATTTGTAAATACGAGCCTGGAGGAGGCATAGAAGAATCAGACCTCACCATGCATTATCATACTGACTATCAAAAAGAAAGAGAGGGTATGCGTGGATATAAATTTGCAATTACCTGTACCATGTACTTGAACGACGACTATGATGGCGGAGGTGTAGATTTTTTTGTAGACAATAAGCTTTTTTATTATAAGCCTAAGGCTGGAGACATTTTGGTGTTTCCAGCAGGAGACCCTAAATATTTATCTGAAAACAACGAACTTTATTATCATGGAGTTAAGAAAGTTACAAAATCTCCAAAATATTTTATAAGAAACCACTGGACTTGGTTCTATGATGGAGATTCTGACTGGAAAATTAATGAAGACTTATATGGCAAAGAGATTTGGGCAGAGATGGAAAATGCTAGAATTAAGGAAGGCATAGAAAAGGGAGAGTATACCCATGTATCAGAAGATCAGATATCATTAGGAGAAAGAATACGATGACATTTAACTTAGAAAATCAAATACGTACTAAAGAAGATATAATGATTTTTGAAAACTTTATAACTGCAGAGCAATGCAATTCTATTATAAAATATTGGGATGTTGCAGTAGAAAAAGGATACTTAATATGGGATCCAATATCGTTCTATGATTCATTTGCATCAAATGTTCCAGACACGGCAGAAAAAGAAGACTTTGGACTTCATACAGATTTTTTTATAGAATTAAAAAATAAAATAAAAGACGCAGTTGAAATTTGCAGGGGAGACAAAGTCAGAGAAGTAAGCTATCATTGTCAAAAGTGGGTTGAAGGTGCCTATGCAGGATATCATTCAGACAATACGCCAATAGATTCACCAGAATTTAATTCTTTTGAAAGAAGCAAATGGGCAGCATTTCTATATCTTAATGATGATTTTGAAGGAGGAGTTTTAAACTTTAGAGATCATGAAATTTCTATTACACCTAAAGTTGGCATGCTCGTAGCTTTTGCTGGAGGTCATCATAATATTCATGAGGTACAAATGATAACTAAAGGATTAAGATTGACCATAGGATCATTTTGGGATAACGCTGAAGTTGTTTACAGTAAAGAAAAACAAGATTTTTGGGAAAAAGATATTGCCGAGCAAAGAAAGCAACAAGCAGACGACGCAGAGCTTTGGGCAAAAATGAAAGAGCGTGGAGAGCGAATGAAACCAGGTCCAGATCAAACTGCTAAAAAAGATGTTGCCTTAGGAGTAAAATAATGTATTTAGATAAAGAAAAAAATGGAATTTTTTATTACAGAAATGTTATAGAAGACCCCAAAAAACTTATAGAGATGATAGAAGCTACTGAAACTAATGATAGTATAACCAATATATTTCCAAAATGGGAAGAATGGGGAGTTGATGTAGATAGAGGGCAAAGATACGTTTATGGTCTTAAAAAAATTATTACACTAAATGATGTTAGGGATATAGATGAAGAGCCATGGAGCCTAAATAAAGAAAACTATGAAATTTCAAAAGAAGTTTTTGATGTAATATTTAATGCATTCAAATCAGTATGTGAAGATTATGCCAAAAGAAATAATATAAACGAAGAAATAGATTTACTTTGGCAATTTGGAGTTCATAAATATAAGGCTGGAACTTGGATGGGTACACACTACGATTCTCAAGAAGGCGATACAAGATTAAAGCACTCTCTTGTGCTATATCTTAACGACGATTACGAAGGCGGAGAAATATCTTTTACTGTAAAAGATGGAGTATTGAGTAATATTGACAAAGAATTTAAAGATAATCCATGGAATCATTTAGTGGCACATTATGGAGATACAAACCCTAATGCTGCTGTTGAAGATGTGTTAGATGAATACAATGAGGATAAAATAGATTTTTACATAAAGCCAGAGGCTGGAAGCTGTGTAATATTCCCATCACAAGCTCCGTTTAGCCATACCGCTCACCTAGTAAAAAGCGGATGGAAATATTTAATTCCAGGATTCTGGATAAATCCAGAAGGCTATGATAGCGTTAGGGTAAAGCAAAAACAATGGGAGGTTTCTGAAGAAATTCAAGATAAAGTAGATGAGTGGTACAAAAAGGGAGATTTCGATGTATGATCTTAAAGAATTAGACACGCAGATCCTATATTTTACCAACTGTCTAGAAAATCCTAAAAAATTAGTACAAGAAATTGAAGCATCAAACAGTGATATTGATATAGACAGAGAAAATGTTTTGACAAAATGGACGCCATGGTATGCAAGCAATTCTCCAGAAGATATATATGGAGAAAATATGCATAGTCGTTTTACCGCAATAGAAAACGAAATTCCAGAAAGACCAAAATATATAATCACTCAAATTAAAAATGCCTTTTTTAATTGTGCTGAAAAATATAAAGAGTTTTACAATTTACCTTATGATGTTCTTATAGACAAAGAATTTGGAATAAAAAAATATTTTGTCGGACAGCGACTTGGAGATCATGCAGATCAATATGATGGTAATTACCGATTAAGATACTCTATGGTTTTATATCTTAACGACGATTACGAAGGCGGAGAGCTAAGATTTAAAAATCATGATATAACTATAAAGACAGAAGCAGGCAGCTTAGTTATATTCCCATCTTCAGAACCATTTTTACATGCTTCAGATATACTGATATCTGGAAATAAAATAATGTGTCCAGCTTTTTGGATGAATAATGAGAAAGGTAGTTTATAAATGGCAATGTTTGTTTTTCAGGAGCTAGCTCCTAAAATATTTTATTTTACGTATTGCATGCAAGAAACAGATAAGTACATTTCCTATATTGAAGAAAATGATATAGACGAAAATTCCAATAAAAAAATAATATCAAAATGGGAAAAGCTCAATTCTAATTCAAAAAATTTAGATTATGGATTCCAAAAAACTATAAACGCTAATCTGCTAGATGGAGATTTAAATCCAAGCAACAAAGAATTGTATTTGGTTAACAGTATAAAGCATACAATAAATTTTGCTTTTTCAGAATATAAAAAGTTTAATAATATAAATGAACAGTTTAGGTTGTATGAAGATTTGACATTAAGAAAATATAATGAAAAACATTTACATCACACCATGGGAGAGAATAAATACTTTGCAATGATGTTTATTAATGACAATTACGAAGGTGGAACAATAAGCATAGAAAACACAAAAGTTTTTCTTAAGCCAGAAAAAGGAAGTATTATTATACTACCTTCTGATATAACTTTAACTTCTAGCCCAACATTTAATGGACTTAGATATGTCGCTACTGGAAGCTGGTATTAGTCTAAAAGATTTTGATTCTTGCCATGTGGTAAATCATTACACCAGCTTACTATAATATATTTAGTACCACTTTGAATAACGGATGATGAATGAGAGTACGGGTAGTTGCTTGGAAAAAATAACATACATGGGTTTTCTGGTGAAACTTTTAAATTAAAATTGTGAAAAATTGTTTCTCCACCAATATATTCTTTTACATTTAAATATATTAAAAATGATACGGTCCTATACTTACTAGCACTTCCATCATAGTGTGGCAAAAAATAGTCTCCTGAAGTATATTTCAAAACATCTAATCCTTCGCAATTGTCAAATGATATTCCATACATAGACTTATAAATATTGCTATTAAATTTTACCGATTTAACAATTTTATCATTAAGTTCAGAATCTATTTTTGCTAGAGAAACGCTTTGGCTCTTTCTTCTAGGCTTACTATCAGTAGGCTCTGCTTCCATATAAAACCCAGACTTTTCCCATAAGCTAGAGTCATAATCTTTAATTTTTTCAATAAGCTCAGTGTAAACTTTTTCAGAAAAATCAAATTGAACTATTCCTGGTGCTAATATTTTGGGACCCATACTTTCAGTATATCAAAAATCTGCTATAATAACAAGATGTCTTATTATGTTTCAGTAGTAAAGGATAACCCACTAGGGTTTTGGAAGTTGGATGAGGTTTCTGGTCCGACTGCTTATGACTATTCTGGATGTAATAACGACGCAAACTATACAGGTTTTGTTTCCGAAAATATATTCCCATTAGTCTCACAAGGTGTTTCTGGTACAACAATTACAGATTCTTCTTATATTGAGTTTCCAATAACTAAAGATTATTATGGAAACAGCGCAACGGAATCGTTTGGAACACTATATACATCCGATAATGATTTTTCTTTAGAGGCCTGGGTTTATCCAAAAAACATTAATTCATTAACGCCAATATTGGGCGGGCAAACAGGAATAGGTTTATTTTTAGACAATGGAAATATAATATTTTCACTATCTACACAATCTATTGAATATACACTTCCCAATCCCAATAAAACTATACATGTTGTCGGAATTTATAAAAAGAACTATATCTCTTTATATGTCGATGGAGTTTTGGTTAGATCTAAAAAACTAAGTAATTTTAAATTTTCAAATACTGAGTTATTATTATCTTCTGGTCCGTGTGCATCTGGAGAAAGTTTTATAATAGATGCCCCAGCAATATATAGATATTCTTTAAATGATTTACAGATACGGTCACACTACTTAAAGGCTACCGCAGTCTCTGATACTCAAATAGCTTCATTAAATGGTGGGTATATATTTAGAGCAACAGAAAAACATCAATCGGAAACAGAGAAATTTATTTATCCATCTTCAAAAAGCTGGGAGTATATGTTAGGCGAAGATCTTCTGTATGATGAAGTAAACAACAGCATCTACCTTGCGCCAAATAAAACCTCTGGATCTTTTACAGAGGTAATTGGATTATCAATACGTAAAAACTATGTGTCTTCTAAAATAGAATGGATGGCGGGAGAAGGGGTGGATGTATTTGTCTCTACAGATGAATCAAATTGGACTCAATGTGAAAATGGATCATCCCTACCAAGTCTTAATAATAAAAAAATAATTTATATAAAAGTTGAATTTTCTTCTACTAATGCAGAAATTTATGTTCCAGAATTATATTATTTAAACATATTCTTTTATCCAGAAAAGAAATTATATTCTCATAACGGATTAGGATATATTGAGGCTGCCCCAGATGGGGATATTGATATATCAAATAAAGAATATTCTGTTTTATCAAGAGCAAAAAATGATGGAATAATTTGTAAATCTTCTGGGTTTAGAGTAAACATACTTGAAGATATTTTAGATTTAGAATTTCTTTTCACGCCAGTACAGCTTGGAGCTGGCTATATGCTTTACAATGTCACAGAAGGCACCGAATACAGCCTTTCCTGGGCCTCTGGAGGGGCGATCTCAAAGCTTGGGATATCTTCACTATACATAAACGGAGAAGACGTCTCAGCCTCTGCAAACATTTCTAGCCACCTTAATATAGATGAGCCTAATCATATCTTTATTAAATTATCTGGAGCAGCTTCAGGTGATATTTGGTTTAACGTGAAACATTCTGGCGGAGTGTCCTCAGAAATCCTGCCTAATAATATATATAAAAATATAACTATTTATAATAATAACGATGCTAACGCACAAGGTAATTATCAATTATATTTAGGCAATAATTCAATTCAAGTAGAGGATTCTGACCTAGCCATTTCAGAAATAGAGGTTTCAACATATTCTCCTGACTGGATTAGTATCTCTAGGTCCTAGTTTTGTCAGATTCATTGACAAAAAGCTGGACTTGTGGTCATTAAAGTGGTAAAATAAAAGCATATGAATATCAAAAAAATGGGCGGCAAGGTAAAAACTGGAGAAACAACTCTGGGCGTATACGTCTGGGAGATGCCAGATGGAAGATGGATTGGCGATGACGATGGAAACTTCTTGTCCGTAACCTCAAAGATTGGCGATAGAGGCAGGATAGATTTATTGGCCAAAGCAGTAAGACATTATGGAATAGAAGAGGGCAAGCCAAAGTTTCTCGAAGGAAGCCGAAAGATTGATGATGAAGAATTTGAATATCAGAAGCAGAGATTGAAATGGGGTTTAACTCCAGATCCGCTAGATATTGGCGTATATAAAGATGAGATGAAAAAATTAAAGGGTGGGAAATAAATGATTGAGTATGAAGAGGATTCAGTTAGCGACAACATAGAAATATCTAACGTTGCAGATTGGATGAGATTTAATTCTGCAAATGCACAAAAAAGTTATGACCCATTTGAAATTGATGGAGAAGAAGTTTTAAAGGTTAACGGATTAAGTCCAGCACTTAGAAGAAAAGTTAGCAGAGAGATACAAAAGGGATTTGTAGGTAAAGATAAGACAAAAACTCAACAGATACTTATTCAGCAGGCAGTAAGCGGATATGCACTATTTGATTTAGTTCAGCCTGAATATAACTTAGATTACCTTTCATCTATATACGAAATATCTCCATACAACTATGCAGCTATTAATGCCAAAGTGGCAAACATTGTTGGACTAGGTTTTGATTTTATTGAAACTAAAAAAACAACTGATGTTTTAGATGATATTGAAGATGAGAAGCAATTACAAAGAGCCCGTAGAAAATTAAATAGGATAAGGCAAGATTTACATCAGTGGCTTGAGGATTGCAATGAAGAGGAAACTTTCAAAGAAACTTTAATAAAAGCATACACAGACTTAGAAGCCACTGGAAACGGATACCTTGAGGTTGGTAGAACCACTGCAGGAAGAATTGGTTATATTGGCCATGTCCCTTCTAAGACAATGAGAGTTAGAAGATTAAGAGACGGCTTCGTGCAGTTACTTTATGGAAAGGCAGTTTTCTTTAGAAACTTTGGTGACACAAAGACTGAGAATCCGATTGCAGGTTCAACAGACAGACCTAATGAAATTATTCATTTAAAGAAATATACTCCTAAAAATAATTACTATGGACTTCCAGATATTGTTGCGGCACAAAACGCTATGGCTGGAAATGAATTTGCTGGTAAATACAATTTAGACTATTTTGAAAATAAGGCGGTCCCAAGATATATTATCACAGTTAAAGGGGCTAAGCTTTCTACTGAGTCTGAGCGTAAATTATTAGAATTTTTCCAGGTAGGTCTTCGTGGCAAAAATCATAGGTCTTTATATATACCATTGCCACCAGACTCACCAGATTCTAAAACTGAATTTAAGATGGAGCCAATTGAGGCTGGAACACAAGAGTCCTCATTTAATGTATATAGATCATCAAATAGAGATGAAATACTAATGGCCCATAGGGTGCCTATAAATAAAATAGGAACTCCTGCGGGAATTAATTTGGCGGCAGCAAGAGATGCTGATAAAACATTTAAAGAGCAGGTATGTCGTCCAGCACAAGAAAATTTAGAAAAGAAATTAAATAAAGTAATTAGTGAAATGACTGATGCTTTAGAAATTAAATTTAATGAATTAGCATTAACTGATGAAGATACTCAGTCTAAAATTGATGAAAGATATTTGAGAATGCAGGTAATTACCCCTAATGAAATTAGAATTAGAAAGGGTATGGTTCCTCTAGATGGAGGAGACGAGGTAGTAGATTTGGCAGCAAAAGCTGCAGAAATTAAAGCCCAAGCCATGCAGAGCAGAACCAGAGATCAAGAAAGGTCTGCTAATTCTCCAGATAATTCAGGGGAAGGTAGAAATGCAAAAGGCGACGGCAGACAAGTTGAGTAGTCCTACTCAACTGGTTATTTGCCTTTAGATATATAAAAGCCTATAATATACTCATATGACCATTGAAAAATCCCATTGGTCTTCTAACGGAAATGTTATCAATTTATCAGTTCCGTTTACGAAGGTCAACAGAGAAAAAAGAACAGTCTCAGGTTTTGCAACACTAGACAACCTAGATCAGACTGGCGATGTCGTTACCCAAGAAGCAAGCATGAAAGCGTTTGAGAGCTTCCGTGGAAATCTTAGAGAAATGCATCAGCCAACGGCGGTAGGAAAAGTTGTTTCATTTAGACCAGAAACATATTATGATCCAAAGACAAAAGAATTTTATAATGGAGTGTATGTTGATGCATACATTTCAAAGGGCGCACAAGATACTTGGGAAAAAGTTCTTGATGGTACGCTAGCAGGATTTTCAATTGGCGGAAAAATTATAGACTCAGATACAGAAGTAAATAAGTCTACAGGACAAAGCGTCCGATTCATTAAGGATTACTCACTTGTTGAATTGTCAATAGTTGACTCTCCAGCAAATGAACTCTGCAACATATTGTCTATTGAAAAAGTCAATGGTCAAATGATATTCAAGGGCATTGCTGCAGATGTGAAAATGGAGAACATTTTCTATTGTGCAGAAAGTGATTCTGTATTTATGTCAACAGAGTCTGAGTATATTTCACCAGTTACTGGCAAGAAAACAGAACTTATTGGTTGGGTGGAATCAAATGACACTAACAAGTCAAAAGAAATAGATAAGATTCTTGATTCTTATAAATCAAGATTGCAAACGTTGCCTGATACACATTTAGCAAAACAGGCAATAGCAGAAGGAGGTAATGAAGTGGATAACGTAGAAAACGTAGATAACGTAGAAAACGTAGAGAAACTTAATGTCGGCAACAAGGCAGAAGCTCCAAAGGCAGAAGCCCCAGCTCCGAAAGCAGAAGTTGTAGCACCAGCTGCACCAGATGCACCAGCTGCACCAGCTTTAGATTTAGAAAAGTCTGAAGACGCAGTGGTTGCCGTAGAAGAAAAAACAGAAGACACTTCTGCTGAAGTTCTGGAAAAAGCAGCCGATGTATCAGAAGAAGAGGTTAATGAGCCTGACTTTGAAAAGATGCTAGGCGACCTTAAAGGTTTCTTCTCAGAGACTTTGGAAAAAGCCTCTGAAGCAAACGCAGCCCAAGTTTCAGCTATTAAAGAAACAGTTGAAACATTTACTAAGGGCGTAGATGCTAGAATTTCAGAATTAGCAGAAAAGCACACAGCACTCTCATCCGCAGTGGAAGCGATTCGCAATACCATTGATGGTGTTGAGAAGAGAGTGGACGCAGTCGAATCAGAGACTGCAATTAAGAAGTCCTCAGACCTTGGCGGGTCTCAGGAGATTACAACAATGAAAAAATCAAAATGGAACGGCACTTTCCTCGGTTCCGTTAGTGAATTGATTAAATAAGGTAGGTGAAATAAAACTAATGAGTAATGAACTATTAGCTAAAGCAGTTGCTTCTGATACAACATTGACCACAGCCATGACAGGTTCTGGTGGTGCCGATTCAGGCATCCACGTAGGATCTGAGGGCAAGGGTGGTTTGTTAAACCCAGAGCAGTCTGCTCGATTCCTAGATTACATGTTCGATGCAACAGTAATCGGTAAGGTAGCACGTACAGTCCGCATGCGGGCTGACACTACTGAGATTGATCGCATTGGCGTAGGTGAGAAGTTGATGAAGCTCGCTGCAGAAGCAGATAACACTGGTAGCAATGCCGCTGTTACTTTCTCAAAGATCTCTCTTACAACGAAGAAGCTTCGCCTTGATTGGGAGCTTTCGACAGAATCTCTTGAAGACAATATCGAAGGTGCCGATCTCGAAGACCACATTGCACGTTTGATGGCAACACAGGCAGGTAACGACATTGAAGACGTAGTCCTCAATGGAGACACCTCGCTTACAGGTGATGCTCTCTACAAAGCATTTGATGGTATCGTAAAGATTGCGAAGGCCAATGGACATGTTGTTGACGCAGCGGATGCAGTTGTATCCCGTGAAGTTTTCAACAATGCCCTTAAGGCTCTTCCTCGCAAGTACAAGCAACGTCGTCCAGATCTTAGATTCTTGTCAGGGTCAAACCTGATTCAAGATTATCTATATTCGACATCTCAGAATATCCAAAATGTAAACCCACAAGATATTGCTTCAAGCATTATCCGTGGCGATCAGGCAGGCCTTGGCGGCCCAGCTGGATTCGTCGCACCGTTTGCGTTTGGTATTCCAATCGTTGAGGTTCCTTTATTGAAGGAAACTCAAGGCGATAACTCAGATCAGGGTGATATCCACTTGACATTCCCAAATAACGTAGTTATTGGTATCAAGCGTGATGTTACCGTGTATCGATTCTTCTGGCCAAAGAAGGACTCTATCGAATATACAATGTATACTCGTGTAGGTACCCAAATTGAGCAAGCAGATGCATGGGTAGTCGTTAAGAACGTTAAAGTTGCTTCCTAATTTATAGGAATTAAACTGCAAAAAAGCCCCCAATTAATTTTGGGGGCTTTTACTTTTAACTTACTAATGCTATAATTATTTACATATCAAAGGAGTAAATATGTCATTTGACACTTTAAAGGTAAAGGATTTAAAGCAAATTGCCGAAGACTTTGCCGTAGATACAGATGGACTAAAGAATAAAGCAGATATTATTGCCGCAATGGCAGAAGAAGGCGTAACATGGTCTGTCTATCAAAACACAATTAAAAATATAGAAGATTCCAAAGAAGATGCCCCAGAAGTTCTTCCAAAGTTTGATCCTAATCAAGAGTTAGATGAGAACATGGTATTGGTTAGAATGACTAGAGCAAATGTAAGATATGATGCTGCTGGACATACGTTTACAAAGGAACATCCATTTGTAGCAATGAACCCAGAAACAGCTCAAAAAATTTTTGACAAGGAGGAAGGGTTTAGGTTGGCTACGCCAAGAGAGGTACAAGAGTACTATAACTAAACCTGCTAAATGGCAGAGATATATAAAAATAGCAATGACCCGATAAAAACAAAAATATTCTGGAAGGGTGAAATTGTACAATCGGGAACTGCGGTTAATGTTGTTGTTTATGATATAACAGAAGATGAAACTATATCTCCTGCAGTTAGTCCTACTCAAGCAATTACAATTTTAGTAGCAGAAGAAGATGAGGTAAATCCTGGAACATACAAGGTGCATCTCCCTCTGTCGCTAACCTCTAGAAATAAAAAGTTAAAATTGGTATGGCAAATATTTGTTGATGGCAATGTAGAGTTTTTAACAACATATTGCGATATCGTTACTCCGTATGTAAGCATATCTGAAGCAATTGATGATTTAAATTTAGGATCTGACCCAAGTGACCCTGTGTTTAAAAATTATCATGATATTCAAATGGCTGAAAAATATGCCAGAAAAATGATTGAAAATTTTACTGGGCAAAGATTCTATTTGTATGATGATGAGATTGTTGTATATGGAACAGATTCAGACATATTGCCTCTTCCTCAAAAAATAAATTCTATTCATAAACTGACATCTAATGACATTTTATTAGTAGACAATATTAATGATGTAAATGAATGGGGGTATACTCCACGAGTAACAGAAGGCGGGTTTGGAATAAGATTAGACAGAACAGATCTTTTAGATAATACAGTATATATAGCAAACGGACTTGTCCCTCCGACAGTTAATGATATCTTTTCAGGACAAGCATTCAAGAAAAACTATAGGTATGTTGTAAAAGGAAGGTTTGGCTGGGAATCAATTCCAGATGAGGTAGAGCAAGCAGCAATTCAAATAATGGGACACTATTTTTCTAAGGATAAGGCCTGGGCAGATAGGTACATTAAAAAAGTTTCGACATTTGATTGGGACTTTGAATACGGCGCAGAAGTCTTTTCAGGAACTGGTTGTGCATATGCAGATAAATTGTTATCAGATTATGTAGTAAATCAGATGGTGATTGTTTAATGTTTTCACCCACGGAAGCAGTTTTATCAATGACTGTAGATGTTTATAAACAGTTTGATGAACAGGATCCAGATACTGGCGTTATAAAAAAAACGTGGGGGTACTATAAAACTTTAAATTGTCATGCCAAAGGTGTGATAAGTAATTCAGCTACAACAAGAACAAGCGACAAGCAAGTATTTGATAATAGATATTATAATGATCAGATATTACAAATTCGTACATCAGAAAGACTAACACTAAGAGAAAAGCTTTCTAATATATGCGACTCTATGGGAAGCTGTTTGTGGACAGAAATAAATTATCCAAATAATACCCCAACTGTATTTGAAGTCATAGGCAGCACTCCAATTACAGATCCATTTGGCGGAGTTCTTGGATACAACACTTCAGTAAGAAGATCAGAGAACCAAAACATTGGCTTCTGAAATATTATTACTGCAGGCTGCCAGCGGATTATCTAGATTAATGCAGGGCGGGAAAGTAGATGGGGCTATAAAAGATAGCACTGTAGCACAAGTATCTGCAGCAATATTCTATCAATCTAATGTAATGGCAAAATTACTATCAAGCCCTTCTTTTAATAGAGCTTTTTCAAAAACTCTTTATACTCAAATAGAAAAAGATTTTGGGGCGTATATAGATGCAAAAGCAAGAACTTCCCCAAAGTCATATCACCATGTTTATGAATGGGGAAAAGTTGGAAGTAAAGAAGCTAGGCTATTTAAATTAAATAAAATTTCTGAAGGAATAATGTCCTTTAATATTAATTATGATTTTCTACCTTCACAATCATTAGTGCCAACTCAAAAGGGAAAACACAGACATGTGTTTGCCAATAAGGCTACAATAATGGAGCAAGGCAAGCCTGTGGTTATCAGCCCAAGATCAGCAGAAAGATTAGTTTTTGACGTAAATGGATATACTGTTTTTATGCCTAAAGGAGCTTCCGTTACTGTTACAAAGCCAGGTGGAGCAGCTACTAAAAATAGTTTTATCTCTTCTTACAAACACTTCTTCACTAGCAGCCTTGTAAGCAATTCAATAAAAGCTTCTGGGTTTCAAAACTTATTTAATTCATCTTTAACAAAGGCTATGCGACTACCTGTGAATATAAAACGGGTACAATATAAGTTCTCGCCTAATTCCGTTGCACAACAGGCGGAGGCAGCACTAAATACAGCATTCATGGGGGTATAAGATGGCAAACTACAAGTCAGATGCAATGTTTGAACTTAGAAAGTATCTATGGAGTAAGCTTGTAGCTACAGATATATTTGATCCAAATGAGTATTATAGTGATAATTTAAATGAAACTATTGTCCCAATTTTACCAGTACAGCAGGCCCCAGAAATGAATCAATTTTTGAGCGGGAAGAAACATATAGTTTATGACAAAATAGGTATGTCATATGAGAATAACTGGCTAATATGTTGTGAGCAGATATTATTTACACTGTATTCAACAGACATATTGGATATAGTAGAAATCAGAAACTTCCTTACTGATGAGTTTAGAAGGATGGATGATTCTGCTAGGGATATGAACAATTGGGACGGGTTATCAGACAAGTTCAAATTCCATAGCATATTTATTGCAGATATATCCCCAATAGCCCCATCTGAAGAATTGCAAGGTTTTATGGCGGCAGATGTAATATTAGAGGTTAAATATTCAAGAATCACAGATAATGTAGGAAGATTTGCCTAGTTTGCTTTAGGCGACTAGATCTTGTAGAATTAGACATAGAGGAAAGGGCCTAGCCAGCCACAATATATATATATTACATTTCATGAAATAGGAGGTCAAACTTCATGGCACAAAATCAGGGTAATGCTAAAAACATTCTTGTAGGTGCGTCACCACTATTCTTGTCCAACGTAGATATTACAGATACTAATTACGTCGAAAATGCTGAACCAGGTTCAGTAGATGCAGGCGCTTATGTATCTGGTACATCTTACACCACAACTCTTAATGGAATTGATAGTGGAGATTTCTATTATAGAAACGTTGGTTTTACAAACAATGGTCTTCAGATCACTTACAACCCAACTTATGATTCAGTAACCGTAGATCAGCTTCTTGATACAGCTAAACTGTTCAAGTCTGCGATGGAGGTTATGATTGCAACAGAAATGTCCGAAGGTACTCTAGAAAACGTTCTAGTTGTATTTGGACAGCAAAGTTCAACATTGGTATCAGCAGGTTCAGGACAGACTGCAACAGACACATTGGGTCTAGATGCAGGTGCTCTTGGCGAGGCTCCAACAGAGCGTCAGCTAATTGCAGTAGGTCAAGCGCCTACTTCAGAGGCAACAGCTACTGAGCGTATTTATTATGCTCGTCGTGTACTTTCAGTACAACAGTCTCAGTTCTCACTTGCACGTACCACTCCAACAACATTCCCAGTAACTTTCCGTCTTCTTCCAGATGTTAATAAACCAAACGAAGAATACGGCAAGATTATTGACCGTGTTTTGACAGTATAATAATTAATTTTAATTATTAAATAAAGCCCCCAGAAATGGGGGCTTTTCATTTGTATCCATATCATCATTATGTTATAATAATTTAGACTATCCATAAGGAGGATAAATTGGCTACAACAGTATACGATGTAGAAGAGATTGAATTACAGAATGGTGCAAAGGTAAAACTAAAGCCATTATCAATTAAGCAGTTACGTAAATTCATGACTGCAGTTCAAAAGACTCAAGAATCAACAGATGAGAATGCAACATTAAGCATTCTAATTGATGCATGTGCGGTTGCACTAGAAACACAGTTACCAGATTTGGTATCAGATAGAGATTTACTAGAAGAGGCGTTGGACGTCCCAACAATTAATAGAATCCTAGAAGTATGTGGGGGAATTAAGATGGACGACCCAAACCTAATAGCGGCAGCGGTTCTGGCTGGTCAGAATTAGATCTTGCCGCTTTAGAAGGAGAAGTATTTCTTTTAGGACATTGGAAGAATTACGAGCAGTTAGAAGAAAATTTATCAATGCCAGAGCTTATTCAGACATTGAAATCAATGCATGAAAAAGATCACAACCAGAGAAAATTTATGGCATCATTAAAAGGTATATCCTTAGATGATGAAATAAGTAAAGCAGGTCCCACCTTCGATGATGTAAAAAGAAGGGCTCTTGGAATCAACGCATCAGCAGATGATGTTGTGAGTTTACAAGGATCGTTTGCAGCGCAAGCTGGATTCGGAATTGGAATGGGGCTAGGTTATACCAGGAGTAATTAATGGCTGACGATCAAATTGTAACGAGTATAGTCGCCAAAGCTGACTTATCAAGCCTTGTATCAGAAGTACATAGGGCTACTGCCAGTCTACAAAAATTACAACAAGATCTTCAGTCTGCTGGTAAAACAGTATCTTCACAAGTAAAGGTAATAAACAACTCTTTCGGAGAAACCCTAAGAAGCACGGGACAATTTGCAACACACTTTGTAACCTTGCACTCAGATGTAGAAAAGTTTGGTAAGGGGTTAGACTCTGGAAGATTAAAGCTAAGAGACTATTATCAGGCTTTTAATCAGCATGCAAAAACAAGCGGCGGACTAATAAGAGACCTTGCTAAACAGCAAGTAATGTTACAAAACGCTGTAATGCAGCCTATAGGCAGAAATGCTCAAGGATTAATGCAATACAATGTGCATATTCCAAGGGGCTTAGATTTAGTAAAAAATAAAACTAATTTAGCACGTATGGAATTGCAGATTATGAATCGTGCAATTAATGAGGGTGCTACAGCTCTTATTAACTGGGGTAAAAATACTCAGTGGGCTGGTCGTCAGTTAACTGTAGGATTAACCGTTCCAATATCAGCATTTGGTGCGGCAGCAGCAAAAGCATTTAGAGAAGCAGATCAAGAATTAACAAGATTAGCCAAGGTTTATGGAGATATAGGCGGAGCAACTGCTGATGAACTTACTAGGGTTAGACAAGATATAACAAGTTTATCAAAAGAGTTAGCAACGGGCCTTGGAGTAAATTTTAAAGATACTATATCTCTTGCAGCTGATATTGCTGCTACTGGAAAAACTGGAGCTGAGCTAATGGGCTCAGTAAGAGAAACTACAAGATTAGCCGTACTTGGTGAAGTTGACAGGCAAGAAGCTATGCGAGCAACTTTAGCTATTCAAACTGCATTTAAACAAAACACAGAAGAGTTAACTAATTCAATTAACTTTCTTAACGCTGTTGAAAACCAAACCTCTACAAGCTTAAATGATTTAGTAGAAGCAATTCCAAAGGCAGGACCAGTTGTTAAACAATTAGGTGGAGACATAAAAGATCTTGCATTATATATTACAGCGATGCGAGAAGGTGGAATCAATGCCTCAGAATCTGCTAACGCACTAAAGTCTGGTCTAGCTTCATTAATTAATCCAACAAAACAAACTGTTGGAGTTATGTCTGATTTTGGAATAGACATACTTGGAATGGTGCAAAAGAATGCTGGCAATACAACTTCATTATTATTAGATTTACAGTCTGCCCTAGATCAGCTTGACCCTCTAGCAAAAGCACAGGCAATAGAGCAGATGTTTGGCAAATTCCAGTTTGCAAGAATAAGTGCCTTACTTTCCAATTTAGGAAGAGAAGGCAGCCAAACTCAGCAGGTGCTACAACTTATGGGAGCATCTGTTGCAGATTTAGAACAAGTAGCTGGTCGAGAGTTGGCGGCAGTAACAGAATCAGCATCAGGTCAATATAGAAGAGCAATAGAAGGATTAAAAGCAGAACTATCAACACTTGGAGAAGACTTCTTAGGACTAGGCACTAAATTTATAAATGTAGTTACTAAGTTAATGAAGTTTTTAAATAATTTACCAGAGCCAGTAAAGAAATTAATTACTGCATTTGGCGGATTAACAGCAGTAGCTGGTCCGCTTATTATGTTAACTGGTGTTCTTGCAAACTTTGCAGGATATATATTAAAGGGTGCAACAAATCTAAAAGCTTTATTTAGCGGTTCAAAAGGCTGGAAGATGCTTACGCCAGAAATTGTGGCAGCAGATTATGCAGCAAGAAGCATTCAAGATACATTCTATAGTGATGCACAAGCTGCAAAAGTTTTGGAGCAGGCATTAAGAAACTTAGTAGATGAATTTAATGTTTTAAGTAATGCCGCTAATAGCGGAAAAATTTCTGTAAAGCCAGCTATAAGCACAATGTCTAGTAATTTAATTATGCCTGGAGCCGCTGGAAGAGAAGTAGATCCTTCGCATAGGCTTGCAGGAGATATTGACACTAGAGCATTTTCACATATTAATCCAAGAAAGAGCGGATATGCAGGAAACTTATTCGGCGTAGTTCCTGGAGCTATTCCAGTAAATAGAAAAATTGGCGCTAGCCCACAAATATATATGACAGAAAGACTTCCCAATATAGAAGGATTAACTTCTGTTGGTGGAGTTTCTACTGGAATTGTTGCACAGGAAGCTGCAAAATTCCATGCTTTAATGGCTACTCTTGGAATGCAGACAGAAGCAGAAGTTGCAGAGTTAAAGAAAGTTATTGCTTTAGGCGGAACAATAAGTTCAGATCTATTAAATACATATGATGACCTATTACCAATAACTGCTAAATTTGCAAATAAAGCGGCTGCAGAATCAGCTTTAATCGTTGCAGAGTTACGTGCAGCAAAGATTACTGTAGATGAGGCAAAGCTTAGAATAATGACCTTAAACTCTCAGATAGAAGCTGAGATGAGTGCAGAAGTAGCAGCATTTGCAGGCTCAAGAGGAAGAACAATTGATTTTACAAAAGCACCTTTAATGAATCAGCCAGTTACAGATGCGATGGGCCATTACACACTAAGAGATTTATTTAAGCGTGAATCTAATAAGCAAGTAATGGAAGAGTTTGGAAGACTCCGTGGAATAAAAACATTTGGAGCTCCTTACAGCATGGAAGTCACAAGGCTTCCTAAACTTAATAAGGGTGGATATGCATCACCAAATATAGTTCCTGGTCCAAATATTAATGCTGATGTTGTTCCAGCAATGCTTACACCTGGAGAATTTGTTGTAAATAGAAATGCTACTAAAAGAAATCTTCCATTGCTTATGGCAATCAACAATGGAAGCCTCGGCGGTCAAGTGTCTAGCAATCAGCTAGGATATGGAAATCCAGCTTCGCAAAATATGTTTAGGTCCTCAGTCTCTGATGTAGATATGCTTTATAGTTATATAGATAATCTAATGGATGAAGGATATGACAATAGGTTTAGATCAAGCGCAGTGTTAAATGATGCCATGGCCTTGATGCAAGCAAAAGTAACTAATAATCCAGAGCGAGCTATATCTTTGGCTCAGGGGTATTTTGATCAAGCAATGGAATTGGTTAATCAGGAAGGTGTATCTTATAGAGATGCTAGAGATGCGATATTAAGAGAAAATCCAAGGCTAGTATCTTTAAGAAGAGCAAGACAGGGAGTTCTTCCAGATAACATAAGAAGACAAATCGGAGACTTGATGCGTAGTGGCAATTACTCACTTGGCCGAAATGCAGAGTTCTTACAAAGAGGACATCTTGACCCTATCGGTACTTTAAGAAATACAAGTGTTGGTTATTTTGGACAGGCCGTAGCAGACCCATATAATCAATTTACACGCAATCTTAGTACAAGGCTTCCAGAAATTGAAGACAGGATTCCAGACAATTCTGCTGCAGCAAGAGCCAGAGCTTCAGCAATAATAAATACATTAGGTTTTAATGACTATGATGACTTCCTAATGAAAAGATCGCAAGTTGAAAATATAGTGGCATCTGGAAGAGTTCCAAGGGGAATGCCAGTTCCACTAGGTTTGTTTAGATTTTTAAGACCAGTAAATAGAAACATGGGCGGAATAATTCCTGGATATAACAGAGGTGGGGGAGTTGCTAAATCTGGAAGATTATTTTATGGAGATAATACTCCAGCATATTTGAGTCCAGCTTGGATGGCAGCACGTTCTGCATCAGGAGATAATTCTATTACATCACGTGGACCAGGAGTATTTAGCGCTTTTAGAGAAGGATTTACAAATCAAAGACCTTTAATTGGCACTAAGTCTGGACCATCTGATCCATATATGAAAATGAATGCTATAACTATGGGCGGAAGCATGCTAGGTATGGGAGCAATGAGCATGGGTCAAAGCGGACTGGGAATGGGAATTATGGCCATTTCTGGATTCCTACCAATGATGCTTCCTAAGTTAACACAACTAAAAACAAGTTTAATGGCTGCAACTCAAGGAACTAGAGGTTTAACTGCAGGATTTAAACTTCTTGGAGCAGCAAGCAGAATAGCATGGCCTATAGCAGCAATAGCAGCAGTAGGATTTGCAATTAAAAAAGTAGTAGATATAGTTAAAGAAAACCAAAGAGAGCAAACTCTTTTAAATGGAATGACAGAAGAGGGTGCTAAACAAGCTGGAATTAAATATAATAATTTAGCTGCTTCTATTAAAGCAGTTAATGAGCAGTTGGCGGCACAAAGAGCTTTAGGAAGAGCTAACTTTAATGCTATGGCACCAGGTAATATTCCTGGAATATCTATGACTATTAAGGATATGAAAGAGGCTAAAAAGTTTGCTAAGGAAAATCTAACAGAATTTGTTAGCACATTTAATACAGTATCTAAAGATCAAGTCGTTCCACTTGCACAAAATATTAAAGCACAATTTATTGCGGGAGGCATGAGTGCTGAAGAAGCAACTAAGAAGATCTATGGAATTGTTGCTGCTTCTGAAAAAGCTAATCAAGTAGTAAATGTTTTAGGTTCCGCAGGGTTCACATTAATTTATGATAAGGCCTCAGCTGCAGACTTTATGGTTAAAAACTTATTAAAGAATTTAACAGAATATACAAGAAGTAAAGATTTAGGAAATGCATTCAGCAACACCCTTGGAGTTATTGACGGAATTAGAAAAGGCCTAGAAGGCAGCAAGGACGAGGCTGGAAATATAATAACAGAAACAGAAGCACTGAAGCAAACATTAGAACAAATAGAAAATATAAATGGGTCTGATAAGCAGATAGGATTTGCTAAGCTTCAACAGCTTAAAGATTCACAGCCAGAGCTAGCTGCTATTTTAAACTCAACTGATACTATCGCTAGTGCTTATGCTAAATGGCAGGTTGCTATATCTGGAGCTAGAGTTAATATTCAAAAGATGACTGCAGAGCAGGCTATTATGTTGGCTAAGTTTGATGCAGCCATGACAACTGCAATGTCAAATATGTCTGAGGCGGCGGGCAAGGGAACAACATTTGGAGCGGTGGGAAGCAAGATAAAGGAATTAGATAAGATTGCAAAATCTACTTCTGCTGCTGCACAAAAAGCTTCTCAAAAAACACAAGAGCAGTATAAGAAAGAATTAGAGTTATTAGATGAAAAGATAAAGAAGATTAATGAAGAGGCAGACGCTAAGAGAAAAGCACTTCAAAGATCGGAAGATAAAGAAAGCTATCAATTAGAACTCCAAAAACTGCAGCTTGAATATCAAGACTCTTTAGCTAGAGGAGATATGGCGGCAGCTGCTAGGTCTCAGTTATCTATTCAGCAACTACAAAAAGAAAAACAAACTACTGATGCAATAAATGCCATAGAGGATCAAAGAGAAAGAAGGCTTAAGAAGGCTCAGGAAGAAAAAGAAAGAATTCAAAAGGCTATGGATGCTAAGCAAACTAGCTTCCAAAACCAACAATCTAACGCACAAGAGGCTGCAAAAGTTCGTGATGAATTAATGAAGCAGCAGGCAGAATATGAGAAGTTAGTCAAAGAAGTTGCTAATGCACAGGCAATGCCAGCCAATACATTAAAAGAAAATACTAGAAGAACTAATGCAATAGAAAGAGCTGTTGGCAACTTAGGAAACTTTACAAATATAGTTAGAGGGCTATCTACTAGTGGAAGTGCAATGCAACAAAAAGCATTTGCAGAGGCATTTGCTGATATATTAAAATCTCCTGCTGCAGTAAGAGGAACTTCTGGATCTGTCATAAATGGAAAATATGTGGCTGGTCCAAACATGCCAGACTTAGGATTTGCTGCAAAAGATGTTAAGGCGGCAGAAAGAGAAGCCTTATTGATAACTGGTGGCAAGAAGTTATCTGATCTATATGATGCAATATCAAAACAAAATAATCCAGATAAAGGAAATATTTATGGTAAAAATAATCCATATGTATTACGAGGAAAATATGAAACTAAAGAGGATGGAACACTAACAGATGCTGCTCGTGGACAAATTGTAGATAGGCTTAAATTAGGTAAAAATGATTTCTTTAAGTATGGAGATCAGTTATATCGTGTAACTGGATCCAATATGAATACCGCAAGAGCATATTTACAAAAAGCTTCAGGTGGATTTATATCTGGACCAGGAACATCTACATCAGATTCAATTCCAGCAATGCTGTCTAATGGAGAATATGTTATAAATGCTGCATCCGTTAGAGCACTAGGCACACCATTATTAGATAGAATTAATGGAATGGCAATGGGCGGGATGGTAAGATATGATATTCCTAAATACAGTACTGGCGGAAGAATAATGTATAATCAGGGAGGCCCAGCTTCTTCTTCAAATGCATTATATAATATCAATGTTACACTTAATGGATCAAACATGAATGCTGACGATGTTGCTAAGGCTATAAGCAGAGAGATGAGAATTAGAGAAGCGGCAGCTGGAATAGGTAGGAGATATTAATGTCATTTGAAAATTTACCAAAGGGCTCAGTCTTATACATAGAGGCTACAGATCCTTTAGCTATGGATCCAGCTAATAATCAATTTACATATGGTGGCTCTACATTTACTGCACCAGGTCAAAAATATAGTGCAGCTGCTGCCTCAAGAAATTTCCTAGCTGTTGGAGATAAATTAAATACAAAATTTAGAAGAGTTTCAGAGCATAACAGGTCAGAGTTTAATATGGGTACCATTAGGATTGAGCAGCAACAAAGAATGGCTAATGGGTCATTAAGGAAGTATTTTGTAGCTGACAAAAAGACATTTAACGTATCCTGGTCAATGCTTCCATCATTTAGAAATGAGGCGGTAGACGGAGCATGGGCGGCGGAAGATATAAAAGCCTTCTATGAATCCTCAACAGGACAAGGATCTTTTAGAATTAAAATAAACCCTACTCCCTTTGCAGTATCTAATATAGAGCAATCAGATGGGGTTTTAGTAGATGACTATACATATACAGTAGTATTTACTTCTTGCAATTTTACAGTAGTAAAAAGGGGCTTGCAGACATATTGGAATGTTGATTTAAGTATGGAGCAAGTATGATTAATTTAGATCCAGCCGCAAAAACAATATTAGAAGAAAATAGGACTGTCTCTACTTCGGCGGGCGCACTTATTGAGTACAATATGAATAGAATGGTAGATTATATTGATGCTACATCTACTGCTGATTATGGAGATTTAACAAATAGTTATAAAAAACTTTTCCCTATAGATACAATATATAAGCCTAATAGACCTATGCTGCCTGGGATTAAATATTTGATTTATACAGTTAATAATACAGATACTCCAGACAACACATTTATTTCTCCACGTGAAGTTAACCCAACAGGTACAAGATTATATTATCCAGGAAACAGTATGACTTATAAGTACTGGCTTGGGCCAAAGGACGAAGATATCAGCATAAACATATCTTATTTTTCAGATGAGGCAAAGCAAAATCCAAAATTAATAACTGCAAATAAGATTGTAGCAAGATTTGAAGACAGCCATGATGTCCCATCGTCTTGGACAATTACAGCAACTAAATCAGATGATTCTACAATTACTGTAACTGGAACTGAATTGGTTAATGGAGAAGCAACCGTTTATTATAATGGTACAGGATGGTCAACAACAGCTCCATCTTCTTTTAATTCATATCAACAGTTTAAATCCATAAGCCTACAGGCTACAAATTCTTCTAGTGGAAAACTTTTAGGTGTAATAGAATTTGCGCCATTTTTTATTATAGACGTCACAAATGATGTTCAGACATTTACCGTTACAAAGGAAACAAGTAACGATTCAGACTCAATAATTCCAGTGGGAACATTAACAGCCAACACCTTGGCATTAACATTAAACAAATTTACTCAAGGATCTTTAAAGCTAAAAGAATATATTCGTGGTGAAGAAATTGATCCTATAAACGTTTATTTGTTTAAGGATACATTGGTAAAGCCTTATATAATAGTTAAAGATAATAACAATGAATATAAAATAAATCAAGGATATTTTTATATGCACTCCTGGAATGTTGGAGAGTTTGGAGATGCTAACATAACAGCTTTAGACGCTGCTAAAATATTACAAGAAACTCTAGCTCCAGAAATATTAATTGAAGACTATCCAATAACAGCAGTTATACGTGTACTATTAGATTCTGTTGGATTTTCTAACTATCAGTTTTTTACCGCAGAAACGGAAACATCAGTTCCATCAGTAACCTATTGGTGGTCAGATAGGTCTAAAACAGTTTGGGAGTGCCTACAGGAATTATGTAGGGACATACAGATGAATGCATTTGTTGATGAAAACAATATGCTTAATTTCTACAGCAGAGATTATATTTATGACAGCACAAGAAGTTCTGATTGGCTACTTACAAGCGAAACAGATGGAGCAGTGCTTCCAAATATAATTAATTTTACGGCTTCAGAATCAGCTTCAGCAAATGCTGTTAAGGTAATTTGGTCAGCAGCTTCTACTTCTCAATATGATGGTTCATCATCTCCATTATGGAAATCTGAGGAAACATTTTTAGGGGCGGGAACATTAGCAGAGCCATTATTGTCAACAGACGAATACTTCTTTTTGAATAATAGCACTATATCTCAAGATACAAACATGCAATCCTTATTTAGCTTTAATGGATACACATTAATTAATGATGAAGTCATAGAATATGATGGCATAGAATATCAATATGTTCCAAAAGATGATCCTTCTTCAGACCCAATTCCTGTATTAATTAAATCTGATTCGGATGTTTATAAATACAGATATCTTTCTAAGCCAGGATATTCTAATATAAGTGATGTTAATACTGCATATTTTAAACCAACAGGCAGATATAAAATTAAAGAAAGAGCATTGTGGAATACCACAACTCCTTCAGTTCATGAAAAATCCCCATCTTCATATATAAATACATCTGGAGAAAACGATACTAGAAAATTTAATAGATATAAAATAAATCTATTATCAGCATCTTCTTCTACTAAAAAAGATTCTAATAGCGGATCTTTTAGACCAGATACTAACCCAAATCAAAATACAATCAGCAAGTCCTTCCTTGTGTTGGACAATCTAGATAAAGATAAAACTACTTACGATATAGCCGTAAAGACATTTGACTCTGTAAATGTATCAGATAGTTATTTTGCGTTTGGGACAAGATTATATTTTGACACTCAATTTGAAAGCCCCGCACAAATAGGTGGTGTGGCATTTTTTACAGGAGATACTGGAAAGCAAGGTTATTATATAACCATACATACAACTGCATCTGCTAAAACAAATAAAGAAGTTAGAATTATGAAGTTTAATAGCGATGGTAAGGTAGTGCTGTTATCAGATAGTCAATCAAAACAAATCAATAGGCTAGCTGGAATTTATGCTGGACAGGCATACAATATTGACGTGAGAGTAAAAGCTGGAGTAGACCAGAATGAAATAGTAGTCTTTATAAATGGATTTAAAATCAAAGCCGTAGATAATACTAATGAGGTGGTTCCTAAAATTAGTAAAAGCAAAAATTTTGGACTTCTATGCGGACAAGGTGTGGCGTATTATGAATATGCTTATGCTAAAAGTATAGATAAGGAAGACTACGATCAGTCAGTTTCTAAAAGTAGCTTCTTTTTTGATGGAGTATTTTCTGATGACACAATATCTTTATTACATGGAAACCTTATATATTCTCAAGGTGCAAATGAAAATAAAAGAGATGAGTCGTTTATTGAGTTCGGATCTACTGCTAGAGAAATTAGAAAAGCCAAGGTTAAATATAATGGAGGACCTGGAATACCATTAAAATTTTCAACCGCTTCAAATAGATATGCAACTGTTTTAGATACTAGACTTCAACCATTTGAGGCAGAAACATACGTTTTAAATAATACAACTACGTTTGTTCCTTTAGATGACGGTAACTATACCAGCTTCTATGTTTTGGGAAACACGATAAATAAATCAAGCCCATTAGAATATAGCACCGATGAACCTTCAGAGCTTGCTACAAAGGAGCCAGTAATATTTGAATCAAATTGGATACAGTCTGAGCCAGATGCAAAATCTTTAGGAGATTGGATTAAGTCTACAGTTTTAAATAAGGGAAAGTATGTAGAAATGGAAATATTTGGAAACCCAGCATTATCTGCTGGAGATATAGTTAGTATAAATTACCCATTGCAAGGTTTAGATGGAGACAATAAATATATTATCGTTAGAGCAGAAACTCAATATTTAGAGGGGGTGACTACTAGGTTGACCTGTAGGCAGATATCAAGCCCAGTGGTATAATAAATAAATGGCCAAAAAATCAGATAAAAAATTAAGCACTTTAGACATATCAGAAGTATCACCTATTATTGTTGATACTTCATCAACTGATGACTTTTACCTATCCAATAAATGGAAAGGTGGCAAGGCCTTACCCCTAGGATCTAGAAACACCAAATTCCCATTTGGTTCAACAGAGACCATTGGAGATGGCGACGGTGGAGAAGATGACTCTGGAGAAAATGATGAAAGACCTAGTACGGAAGACGTTTCAATATTAAGTCAGGAAATCTATTATGATGCAGCTGGAATGGCAAGGGTAAAAGTAACTTTTAAAATATACAATTCAAGTGAGGAGCCAATAGACGGATTCGCATTTGCGATAGCGCCAAAGGTTTAGGAGAAAAATGATAACTCAATTCGGAAAAAGATTTTTAACAAATTTTATAGCAGGCAGTACTTCTTTTGCAAAAAAGGATATGGCTATAGGAATATCAAATGAAACGGAGTATGCATCTTCTAATACTAATTCAAGACTAGGATTTGAATTCTATAGGCTCCCAGTAGAGTTTGGTGGCGTAGACGTAGATACAACAGTTACACCAAATACTTATACTGTAATTTATTCTGCTACGCTACCAGCAGATTTAGCAGGAAAAATAAATGAAGTTGGAATATTCCCTGGAACAAGGTCATCTATAAATAACTATGACAGCAAATTCATAACTGACTTTGAGCTACCATTTGATTGGTCCCCAACTCCAAATATTGATCAGACTAATTATAGGGTTGGTAATAGCTCATTAATTTTTGAGTCAGATGGGGCGGCGGAGCAAGAATATAAATCTACCATAGAAACACTAGATGTAAGTGGATATAGCAATTTCGACACACTATCTTTTTCATTTATTCAATTAGATGAAAATTTATCAGAGATAAAAATAAGATTATACAGCTCAAATACTGATTACTTAGAGATGGCATTTAATCAAGGGTCTTTAGGTAATAATATATTAGAAAAAGAATTATCAGAATTTGTTACAGTTGGATCACCAGACAAGGCAAATATTACAGAAATTGGAATTGTGATTGTTCCCAGCGTTGCTACTACATCTGTAGTCATGGACGGGTTAAGAATAAATGATGAGGATACATTTGATCCGCTATATGGATTGATATCAAGAAAAGTTTTAAGCACAGAAATAGAAAAGGTCTCAGGAAAAGAATTAATTATTGAATATAAGCTAGACCTTTCATTCGGAGGATAAATTGGCAAGATATCCAGACCTTAGTAGTCAGGTTCGAGACGGAGATTACTTTAGAGTAGTAATCGACGACTTAGATCCAAATACAGACTACCTTCTTAGATTTGGTTGGATATTTACAGATAAAGAAAAAGGCGAAAGCCCACTATCAAATATTTTTGAATTTAAAACAATTGAAAATGTAAAACAGGAAGTTGAAAATGTTGTTGCCACCTGGGAAGGAACTACTCTAAAAATAACATGGGATAAAACTTCTGCTTTAGCTAAAGGTTATCAAATATATCTAACTAATTCTGGAGTGACATCAAGCTGGACACAATCAATTGATGCAAATCAAACTCAGCAATCTTGGAAGCTTTCTAAAGAATCTAACAGAGCAAACTTTGGCGGTATATTTAGAACTTCATTTACAGGGTTTTTAAAAACTACATATTTAGATGGAACCACTTCTGGAGTTTCATTTACTGTTCCTGAGTATTTAGATGCAATATGTTCTTTATCTATAGGTGATTCTGATTGGTCTTTAGCACAATCTGTAGATGGATTAATTGCCACCTGGAAGGCGAGTTCTGTAGAATACCCAACATATAAATATACAGAAGTTTGGGTTGAAGACCCAGTATCTTTAGTTTATACAAGAGAGTACTCAGGCATAGGGCCAGCTTCAGTAACTTTATATTCTATAGCTAATCATAATGTAAAAATAAAACATTTTTCTGAAAGTGGATGCAGCACTGATTTTTCCAATATAAAAGTATTTACTCCGTTTGACAGTATAGTAAATGATACCACGCCTCCTGAAAATACATTTACTTTAGGAACCGCAACAGTTTCAGATGATCCTAACGGACTGTTTTCCTTTGATAAAAAAGTTTTATTCACATGGACTGAAAATGCAGATGAAGATACTGCTGGATATAGAGTAAGATTTAGGATAAGTGGGTCGTCAGATCCATATACATACATGTCTGTTCCAGGAAAAGATAAAACATCTACATATCTTTATGGATTAAAAGGAGGACAGACATACGAAATAGGAGTAAGCACGTTTGATGTTTATGGGACAACTAACGAAACTCAGTGGAGAACATATCCAGATATTGTTGCACCATTAAACACAGAGTTGGAGCCAGATGTAGCTATTACCGCTGGAGATATGAAGCTTGGATACGGTATAGGTGGAGATAGCGCACAAAAGGGATTATATTTAGGTCCCGAAAATTATTGGTATATTCAGGGAAATACAACACTGTCATCTGCTGCACGAGTTTCAATAGGCGGAACTAATGATAAGTTAATATGGGACGGAAGTAATTTAACTGCTACTGGAACTATAAATGCAAATGCTGTAACATTTACGGGTGTAGTCAACATAGGCACTGCTTCAGTAAATGGTCAGCTAAATCTATATGCGGGAGCTAATAAGTTTGAAGTTGGAAGACTAAAAGATATTAATGGCAATTGGCTCAATGAAATAGGAATTCAAGGAACGGACTCTACGGGACAATTATTTCAATTAGACACCTTAAATGGAGTAAGAGTTTTTAAGGGAAGCATTGGCGGATGGACAATAAATACAGATACAATATCTAAAAATTATACAAGCTTAAATTTAGATGGATCTATTACTGCTGGATCTTCTGGACAGTTTACGGTAACTTCAGCTGGAGCCCTTACTGCTACTGGGGCAACAATTATGGGAACCGTTCGAGCAAGTAATGGAGGATTTGGAACCTTAACTAGCGATCTTTCTGCTATAGATAAAGGTTGGGAAATTGATGCAGCTAAAATAGTTTCTACTGGGTCTGCTGCTGGAATAGGCACAATAGAGCTGGATGGAGAAAATGCTTCTATAAAAGGTGGAAAATTATATGGGGGCATATTTTATTTAAATACTACAGGTGCCACAGACAATACCGATTATATTTCTTCTGCTGGAAGTTTTAGATTGGGCGATGGCAGGGTGGTATGGAATAATGGAAGTTTATCAGTTCAAGGTGATATTCACGGATCAGATATTTATATTGGAACATATGACGCTAATAATTATACAAATGCTCCAGATTATATAAAAGCTGATGGACAACTAAGGCTTGCAAATGGTAAAATAGTCTATAATGGAAACAACTTATCTGTACAAACTGATTTAGTTGCTTCTAATGTATTTTTAGGTAGCTCAGAATCATTTTCATCTGGTTATTTATTGGGTAAAGATTCTACTATATCTGGAGTTACTAAAAATGCTGGATCATTTAATTTAGGTAGTGGAGCTATAACTTATGATGCGGCAACAGATGTATTTGAAGTAAACTCTACTGGAAAAACTTATGCAAATTTTAAAATTAAATTAAATATAACAAGCAATGAAGATGGAACTTTTGGAGACTCTACTGTGGTAATGGATAGATACGGATACCTAACAACAGGAAGAGCTTTTCAATATGGTGGCAATCAGTATCCGACTGATGCTGGAGCAGAAAGTGACAAAGTTACAATTAGAGGAAGATCATTTGTAAAAGGCGATATCTGGCTGAGCACAAAGGCGTAGCATGGCTGGAAGTCTTTGGCGTAAAACTGATAATAGCTGGGAGCGCATAAGAAGCGTATGGCGTAAAACCGACGGCGGCTGGGAGCGCATAAGAAGCGCATGGCGTAAAACAACTAGTGCCTGGGAAAGAGTTTTTGGATCTGGTATTCCTGCTCCAAAATCAGATGTCAATTTGTGGTTTATAGAATCACCTTATACCTCTAGCTCTAATAAAAGTACAACTGCCAGTTCTTCATCAGATGCTGCATGGCAAGATTCTAAAATGTATGTGCAAAGAGGTAAATGGGAAAATGATCCAGTATATTTTGAAGTAAGAATACAAAAGAAAAATTTTAGCGGGACATGGTCTCTAATTGATCCACCAGGAATAAACAGTTCTCAATTTACATATTTAATAAATCAAGACTATAGTGATAATGATTTTGAAGAGATATGGCCAACAACTTCTGCAGATTGGCCAAGTGTCTCATTAGATGATATAAAAAATAAATCTGTATTTAGAGCAAAATTTAGAGTTTCACAATCTTTAACTCCAGATGAAGTTGAGCTGGGAGAGTTAGAATATCATGTACCTTCAGATTCTGGAATTGCTCCAAGATTAAAGTTTGGATTTAACCCATTTTCTGGAGTTGGATTTTATGGAGAATTAGTAGAATATGAAGAGTTTTCTAATCCTGGGAATAAGGTGTTGGCAGTTAAATGGAGATACGAAACATCGTTGCTACCTTCTTCAGAGTTTATCAACTTAATAGGAAAGCAAGTTTTAGAAGTTGTAAATCAAAATGGGATAAGAGTACTTGGCCCATTTGAGGCAACTGTACAGACATCGAATCCTCAATTTTATATATTTAATTATACGCAATCTATGATTGATAGTGGAGACAACTATACAATACGCTTATATTCTATAGCAAATGATTATTATTATAACTCAAGTAATTCTTTAGAGCAGCATATGTCTGATTCAACCCAGACAAGACAGCTTGCAACAATGATGTGGCAACCTTCCAAGCTTCCAGAACCGCTTGGAGGCGCTAGTATAAGTGGAGTTATAAAAGAAGGCGGAACAATAACACTTAACGCTGGAAATTGGGACGAAGGCTCTTGCCCTATAACCCAATATAATTATTCTTTAGAATATTATGATCCACTTTTCGGTGAATATGTAGTGGCAAATAATGGTACGGCATACATAGAAAGTTCAGCCACAAGTGTAAGTTATACTATTCCAGAAACACACATACAAGATAATGGTACAGATCAGATCAGACTAGCAGTTTATGCCGTTAACTGCGCTGGAGTCAGCGAGACAGCAAATACCACAGCAGATCAAACTGTTCTTCCATTTACAAAAACATTTTATAAGGGAAGGTCTGTATGTAATGCAGAGCAGGGATGTTATATAGTAGAACCAGAATATACTGGAGAAACAGCAGATTATGCTCCAGGAGATGAGCCAGAAGATATAATAACTGGAACAATTAATCAAAGAGAGAAAATTGTATGGAGAGAGACTATAGAATGGGCAATTGCTTCAGCTGCTAATGAAGACTGTGTTGTTTGTGGACTTCATACAATAACTGCAACGGCTGGATTTGGTGGATCAATTACTCCAAGTGGCGAAGTGCAAGTTCAAACATTTAGCGATCAATCATTTACAATTACAGCAGATACAGGTTATAACATACTTAATGTTTTAATTGATGGTGTTTCATATGGCTCAATAACTTCTTACACTTTTACAAACGTAACAACTGATCACGCAATTTCAGTATCATTTTCTCAAAAAACATTTTATTGTTCAGCACGTGAACAAGACGGTACAACAAATAATTATACAAGCACAACAGATGAAACAAGTGCGTGTATAGCATGTCAAGAAGGAACTAGCGGATCCGCTAATTATCCAGAGCCACCAGCTTGTCAAGGATGTACGTGTTGTCCACTTACAAACGAGTGTGTGCCAACTTATACAATAACTGCAACGGCTGGAAGCGGAGGTTCTATAAGTCCAAGCGGATCAATAACGGTTAATCAGGGAGACAGTCAATCATTTACTATTACAGCTAATTCAGGATATCAAATACTAGAAACTTTAATTGATGGAATATCATACGGAAGCTTAACTAGCTATAATTTTACTAATATTCAATCAAATCACTCCATATCAGTAACCTTTACACAAACTTTATATTTCTGCACTGCCAGAGAAGCAGACGGTACAACAAATAATTATACGAGCACAACAGATGAAACAAGCCAGTGCGTTGCTTGTAATTCTGGAACTAGTGGATCTGCTAATTATCCAGAAGCCCCAGCATGTAATGGCTGTGTTTGCTGCGAGCTTTCTGAAGAATGTGTTCCTACATTTACAATAACTGCTAGCGCTGGTACTGGTGGTACCATTAGCCCAAGTGGAAGTATCGAGGTACAACAGGGCAATAGTCAATCATTTACAATTACTCCAAGCTCAGGTTATTCTATACTTAATGTTTTAATTGATGGAATTACGTATGGAACTATTAGTAGCTATACTTTTACAAATGTACAATCGGATCATACAATATCAGCAACATTTGCTTCAACAACCTGGTATTGCACTGCCAGAGAAGCAGACGGTACAACAAATAATTATACGAGCACAACAGATGAAAGTTCTACATGCACTTCATGTAGTCAGTCATGGTATCCAACAGCACCCCCATGTAGTGGATGTACATGCTGCTCAGCAAATATTAATGAATGCAGTTGTACAGTTACTAAATCATGTACTCCATGGGTATACACTTATGGAGCGTGGTCTGCTTGGGGAGCTTGTGTGGAGTGTGAGCAAAATAGATATAGGCCATATACTGCAACTAGAACCTGTTCTGGAACTAATGCTGATTGCAGTACTTATTCAGGAGTTGTAGAAAATACTTCTGGAAATCAGTATGATGATCCACAAAATTGTTGCTGTGCCGTTGTTGAAAATTGTACACCCTGGGTCTATACATACGGAGAATGGTCTGCCTGCGATATAAATAATAATAGATCAAGGTCTTGGTCTAGGACAAGAACTTGTTCTGGAACCAATGCAGACTGCAGTACGTATCAAGATGTTTCTACTACCCAAACTGGTACAGATACAGAACCGTGTCCAGAAACTTGGTATTGTACAACTAGCGTAAACTCAAATTGTGCTGGATGCACTAATTCAATAGAAACTAGCAATATTTCCCAAAGTGGATCTGGATATTCAATATCTTGTAGCACATCTACATATCCTAATTGTCAGACTCCTTGCGTTCAGTGGTGGTGTAAAACTACTACTCAAGATGGATATTGTGCTTTAACTGGTCCATTTGATACCGATCAGTCAGGTGCAGGTGGCATTTTTGTTACCGTGTGTACTACTGGAACAAGCAATCCGTATACATGTCAATCTCAACCACCGTTCTTTCCACCACACTTCCCACCTCACTTCCCACCATTCTTCCCACCTCACTTCCCACCATTCTTCCCACCACACTTCCCACCTCACTTCCCACCATTCTTCCCACCTCA
>Ga0099848_1000075_pt1 | contig 37251 bp, 52 predicted proteins | sample CB_VirMetaG_3_FD_78179 | JGI IMG/M metagenome (GOLD analysis project Ga0099848, IMG submission 78179) | Freshwater to marine saline gradient viral communities from Chesapeake Bay - CB_1508_1S Viral MetaG | ecosystem: Environmental > Aquatic > Marine > Coastal | place: USA: Chesapeake Bay...
GGTAATTTCAAACCCCGTCTTTTAGCTAGCGCCAGATGCATACCATCTTACGGTGTGCAGTGCATACCATCAGATGATCAGCAGGTATGCACGCCATATATTTGTAAAAAATCAAGCTTGATGTAGTCTTTTCTTATCCGGCCTTATTTTCCTTTGCCGCTTGTTACGCAAGCACAATTAGCCGAAGTCTTGGGTGTATCTGCACCAAGAATTAGCCAAGTCAAAAAGACTGGCAGGCTAGAGGGCACCTATTCAAAGAAAGGAAACGCTGTCCTTTACGACCAAGACAAGGCCGTCGCTGCCTGGAACGGCGAAATCAGCCATCTTACCACCAGGGTCGCGGGTTCGGAACAGGAGATCCCTAGTTTCAACGAGTCTCGCGCTAAGTCGGAGCATTTCCGTGCTGAGCTGGCCCGCCTTGATCTGGAGGTAAAAGAAGAGAAGTTATGCGAGGTGGAGAAGGTTGAACGCGAGGCTTTTTCGCTTGCACGTTCTGTCCGCGATGCGGTGAACAGCATTCCCGATCGTGTTGCCAACCAGTTTGCGGCTGAGACCGATCCGGTTGTGATTCATCAGGCGTTGTCGGAAGAACTGCGCAAAGCATTGGAGCGTTTGACCCATGCGTGATGGTGGTGATGCCTATCGCAATGCATTCATCGAGGGGTTGAAGCCTGACCCCAACCTGACTGTTTCGGAATGGGCGGATCAGTACAGGATGCTGAGCAATAAGGCATCAGCAGAGCCTGGCCCGTGGCGAACTGACCGCACCCCGTATCTACGGGAAATCATGGATTGCATGTCGTCCAGCAGCCCTGTGCAGAAGGTAGTTTTCATGGCTGGTGCTCAGCTCGGCAAGACTGAGGGGATCAATAACGTCGTGGGGTACATGATTGCCCACGCTCCAGGACCAGCTTTGTTTGTTCAGCCGACGATTGAAATGGCGAAAAGGCTGTCGAAGCAGCGCCTTGATTCGTTGATACATGAGACTCCTTGTCTGGCAGAAAAAATTGCGCCTGCGAGAAGTAGAGATTCGGGAAATACGATGTTTAGCAAAGAGTTTCCTGGCGGTATTTTGTTGTTGACAGGGGCAAACTCAGCTACGGGTTTGCGTTCTGCGCCTTGTCGATGGGTGCTTTTGGATGAGGTTGATGCTTTTCCGTCCGACGTTGATGGCGAGGGTGATCCTTGCGCACTTGCTGAACGCCGAGCTTCTACTTTCTCACGCAGAAAAATCATCCTCACCTCGACGCCAACTGTCAAGGACATGAGTCGAATCGAGACGGAGTATTTGGCATCAGATCAACGCCGATACTTTGTCCCGTGTCCACATTGTGACCACATGCAGTATTTGCAGTGGAAGCATATTCAATGGCGTGATGGTGACCCCAAGACTGCAGCGTACGTGTGTGAATCATGCGGAACGCACATTCAGGAGCACTACAAAAGTGAAATGTTGAGGCGCGGTGAGTGGCGGCCCACCGCAACCTCTGAAGATAAACGTACCGCAGGGTTTCATCTTTCTAGCCTTTATTCACCTTTGGGTTGGAAAAGTTGGGAGGAGATCGTTACGGAATTTTTACGTGCGAAGAACGACGCCCCATTGCTGAAAACCTTTGTCAACACTGTGCTTGGCGAAACTTGGGAGGAAGAGGTTGGCGCGAAATTGGGTGCTGAAGGTCTGCGTGAACGTGCGGAGTTTTATCCGGCTGGTGAGATCCCAGAGAAGGCGAGCATTGTCACGGCTGGCATCGACGTACAGGACAACCGTGTTGCTGTGGGAATTTATGCGTGGGCCGAAGGAGAGGAGGCTTGGCTGATCTCGCATGATGAGATCTATGGCGACCCTGCTGGCACGAAGCTTTGGGATCAGGTTGATGACGTGATCTTCCGTACGTATTCACGTACAACTGGAGAGGAGGTGAAGCTTGCCGCGATTGGCATTGACTCTGGTGGTCACTTCACGTCTGAGGTCTACGCTTACTGTCGTCAACGAATGAAGCGCAATGTGTTTGCGTTGAAGGGTCAGTCGCAGCGCAACAAGCCACCAATCGGCAAACCAAGCAAAGTTGACATCAACTATCGCGGTCAGGTGCTGAAGAACTCAGCGGAGGTTTTCCCTGTCGGTGTCGATACGATCAAGAGCACGCTTTTTGGCAGGTTGAAGCACAACGAAGTCGGCCCTGGCTACATCCATTTTCACGCTGAAGCGAGCGCCGAGTATTTCAAGCAGCTCACGTCAGAGCGGCAGGTCGTTCGTTACGTCAAAGGCTTTGCTGTGCGTGAATGGAAGAAAAAAGCCGGTGATCGCAACGAGGCATTGGACTGCTTTGTTTATTCCTATGCAGCGTTGAATTTTCTTTACCTGCGCTACAACCGCTATACGATCTTTGATCAGTTCAGAAAGGCAGTCGTAAAAGACGAGCCTGCGGTCAAAAAAGAGATAGAATCCGAATATCAGCCTTTAAAACGGCGTCGTGCGCGGCGTCCTCAGCAGTCCTTCGTAACAAGCTGGTGACTATCCTCGTCCCTGACACAATTTACGCGGGTGATACTGTCATCTTCGACGTACCTGCCTTCACCGATTCGATTGGCACTGAGATTGCTAGCGGTACTTATACACTTACTTGGTACGCCCGTACGAATACTGCTTTGGAGGGCGCGACGATCACGGGCGTTGCGGAAAGTACGGGTTGGCGTGTCACCGTTCCTTCAAGTACAACTGCAGGCTTCGATGCTGGCCTTTGGACCTGGCAGGCAATTGCCACCTCAGGTTCAGTTCAGTACACGGCTGGTCGAGGACAGTTTACGGTCAAGGCGACACTTGAATATTCAGGAGACCCGACTGCGTTCGATGATCGCTCAAAAGCACAAATCGACCTTGACTACGTTGAGGCAGCAATCAGGACACTTGCACAAGGCGGTGTCGTTCAGGAATACACGATCGGAGGGAGAAGCCTAAAACGCTACAAGATGGCAGAATTGCTTCAGTTGCGTGATGCCTTGAAGGCTGAGGTCGATCGTGAGCGTCGCGCCGAAAAAGTCAAACAAGGTCTCGGCAATCCCGGCGTCACCCGAGTGAGGTTTATCTGATTATGTGGCCGTTTTCACGTAAGCGCCGCGTCGCACGACGCAACTATGCAGGCGCACAGATGAATCGCCTGACGACCGATTGGGTCAGCCAAGGAACGAGTGCAGACTCGGAGATCAAGAACAGTTTGCGCGTTTTACGCAATCGCGCTCGCGCTCTTGTACGTGATTCAGACTTCGCAAAATCTGCCTTACGTGCGGTCAAGAATAATGTCGTCGGACAGGGCATCAAGCATCAAGCGCAAGTCCGCATGATTCGCGGCGGGCGTCTTGATGAACGCCTCAATGCTCTGATTGAGCATGAGTTCAAGAAGTGGAGCAAAGCCGAGAACTGCCATGCAGGTGGCACGTTGTCCTGGTCACAGATTCAGCAGCTTTGCATTAACAGCATGATTGAGTCGGGCGAGGTGTTCGTTCGTCTCGTCCGTCAGCCGTTTGGCGATAGCCGCATCCCTCTTGGCCTTGAGGTCATCGAATCTGATCTTCTTGACGATGATTACACCGGATTTGAACAGAATGGTAATCGCGTACGGATGGGCGTGGAGTTGGATGAATGGTCGCGTCCGGTCGCGTATCACTTCCTGAATTATCACCCCGGTGATTATCAGTTCAGCTACAGCGAGATTGCAAAGAAGCGCCGCACGCGCATCCCGGCTAACGAGATCATTCATCTTTATTCAATTGATCGCCCTGGCCAGACACGTGGTGTGACTGCATTCGCTTCAGCGATCATGCGTCTCAACAATCTGCGTGGCTACGAGGAAGCAGAGATCATCGCTGCTCGTGCCAGTTCAGCAATGATGGGCTTCGTCAAAACGCCCGATCAAGAACTCTTTGAAGATGGCACATTTGAAGATCAATCCGTTCTTGATTTCGCCCCTGGCAGTATTCGTCGTCTTGCTCCAGGCGAAGAAATGCAGTTCTTCTCGCCTTCTCGTCCTGACGATGCTTTTACGCCTTTCGTAGCACAGATGCTGCGTGCTGTTGCTGCTGGTGTCGGCTGCTCCTACACGCAAGTCAGCTCGGACTTCTCTCAGAGTAACTACAGCTCTTCTCGATTGGAGTTGATCGAAACGCGGGCGCATTACAAAACGCTGCAGCAGTACATGATTGAAAAACTGTGTCAGCCGATCTATGAGCGTTGGGTCGATATGGCTGTGATGTCAGGCACGTTACAGATGCCTGCATTTGACATGGATCCCGATCGTTATTACGAGTGCAAGTGGATTGCTCCTGCTGCACAATTTGTTGACCCACAGAAAGAGGCAGAGGCCTACAAATCAATGATCCGCTCGGGCATCATGACCTTGTCTCAAGTCATCGCTCTTCACGGCGGTGATTTTGAAGAGGTAATGCGCCAACGTGCTCATGAACTTGCCACTATGGATGATCTTGGCATCGTTTTGGATTCTGACCCTAGTGCTGTTGACAAAGCAGGCCAATCACAAAACCCTCCAGTTGAAGAAACGCCTCACCCCAGTATCCATGAGGAGGATGACTGATGGCTAATGTCAACGGCAGTGAGATCGATCTGATGCCCACTGAGGGCATGCGTGAAGAGGCTCAGCGTTATAGGGACTGGAAAAGCGAAGGAGAGGCTGGTGGCACTGATGTCGCTCGCACTCGCGCCACTCAAATCCTGTCAGGTGATGAGCTAAGTCCAGAAACTGTTATCACCATGGCGGCATGGTTTGCACGTCATGAAGTTGATAAGAAGGGCCAAGGATTTAGCCCTGACGAAGATGGTTACCCTAGCAAGGGTCGCGTAGCATGGGCAGCATGGGGCGGTGACGCCGGTCAATCTTGGAGCACCATGAAGTCTGAATCAATCAAAAAGGCACAAGATCGTGCTCTTGAAGAAATTGAAATCAACGAGGCTATCGTTGAAGAAGAAATGCGAGCAGAACCTGATGCATTGAAGGTTGGCGATTTCGTTAGTTGGAATACTTCTGGTGGACGTGCAAGCGGCAAGATTGTCCGTATTGAGCGTGATGGGAAGATTGATGTCCCAAGCTCAAGCTTTGTGATTACCGGCACTGAGGATGACCCTGCTGCTCTGATCAATGTCTATCGCGATGGCGAGGAGACTGACATTCAGGTTGGTCATAAGTTCAGCGCACTGACCAAGATCGCTGCGATTCGGATGTTTGAGGGTTCATCCTTCAAGCGTTCTCAAAGTGCTGACTTTGCTGAAACTGAAGATCGTACTCTTGAGTTTCCTTTTGCTTCTGAAATGCCGGTTGAGCGTTACTTCGGAATGGAAGTGCTCAGCATGGATGAAGGCGCGATGGATTTGACCCGTTTGAATGACGGCGCACCGCTTCTTTATCAACATGACGCCGACAAGATTGTTGGTGTTGTGCAGCGTGCTTGGATGAAAGACAAGCGTGCCTACGCCAAGGTGAAGCTTGCCAATAATGAACTTGGCAAAGAGATGCAAGATCTCATTCGTGATGGGATTATTCGCAACGTAAGCTTCGGGTATAAGATTAACGAGATGGAAGAAGATCGCAGCACAAACCCAATTACATATCGCGCAACATCGGTCCAACCCTTTGAGATCAGCTTGGTTACCGTGCCAGCTGACCAGTCGGTTGGTATCGGGCGCAGTTTCACTCATAATGAGACTGTGTCTACGGCCTCAGCCGTAACAACTCACCCTGCAAATTCCGCCATGGAAGAAAAAACTCCTGATCTGGAGCTTCTTCGTGCTGAGGCCTCTGAGGCCAAGGCAAAGGAAGCCGCCGAGATGCTTGCCTTGGGTAAGCGCACTAACAACATCGAGTTGGCCCAAGATTTCGTTATGAACTCTCGCGGTCTCGATGAACTCCGTTCTGCTCTGATCGAAAAAATGGGTTCCGAAGTCAAGCCCGTTGATAGCACCGCTGGTGAAATCGGCCTTTCCCAAAAGGAAGCCCGTAGCTTCTCTTGGCTGCGTGCAATCAACTATCTGGCAAATCCTGCCGACCGCGCTGCTCGCGAAGCTGCTGCATTTGAAATCGAGGCTTCTGATGCTGCCTCCGCCAAGCTGGGCCGTCAGTCCCGTGGCATCACCATTCCTCAGGACGTGCTGACCCGCGACCTGACCGTTGGTACTGCTTCTGCTGGTGGCAACCTCGTCGCTACCGAGCTGCTAGCTGGTTCTTTCATCGACCTGCTGCGTAACGCTTCCGCTCTGGATCAAGCTGGCGCAACTGTGCTGACTGGTCTGACCGGTAACGTCGCTATCCCTCGCCAGTCTGGTGCTGCTACCTCTTACTGGGTGGCCGAGTCCGGTGCTCCTACCGAGTCTCAGCAGACCGTCGATCAAGTGACCATGCAACCCCGCACGGTTGCTGCATACACCGACTACAGCCGTCGTCTGACCCTGCAGTCCAGCATCGATGTTGAGAACATGGTGCGTCGCGACCTCGCTCGCGTCCTTGCTCTCAAGATTGACTACGCCGGTCTGTATGGCACTGGCACCAACAGCGAGCCCCTGGGCCTGAAGAACACCACCGGTATTGGCACCGAAGACTTCGCTGCTAACACCCCCACCTTCGCCGAAGTGGTAGCTCTTGAGTCTGACGTGGCTAACGCCAACGCTCTGCTCGGCTCTCCTGTCTATCTGATGAACGCTGCAATGCGCGGCGCTCTGAAGACCAAGGTGAAGGACGCTGGTTCAGGTCAGTTTGTTTACGAAGGTGGCGAAGTCAACGGCTATCGCGGTCTGGTGAGCAACCAAGTGGCCAGCAACGACCTGTGGTTCGGCAACTTCGCTGATCTGCTGATCGGTTACTTCTCCGGCTTGGATCTGATGGTTGATCCTTACAGCAACAGCACCTCTGGCACCGTTCGTGTGGTAGCCATGCAGGACGTGGACATTGCAGTCCGTCATCCTGAGTCCTTCTCTCGGGGTAACAACACCCTCTGATAGATGAAGATCCGCATCCTGAAGCAAACTCAGCTCGGGAGCACGATCGTTCGGATCGGGGAGGTCATTGAGGCTTCCCCCACCGAATCTCAATTTCTCATCGGTATTGGCAAAGCCGAACGAGTCATTGATGAGCCTTCAAAAGTTGAAGAGCCTATCGTGACAACCGAGGCCGAAACCCCTGCACCCAAACCCCGCAAAACTTCAACTCGTCGGAGAAAAGTCCAATGATCCACAACCTTGGCTCTAAGAGCTACGTCGCCAGCTTGTTTGGCGCTGATTCCCGTAGTGCTTCTGCAAACGGCACCGGTTTTGACCTTGAAGGTTCCAATGGAGCTGAAGGCGAAGCCATCGTCATCCTGGACTCTGAAGCCGGAAGCGGCACCAGCCCCACCATGGATGTAAAGCTGCAGGAGTCTGACGACAACTCTGCTTGGTCTGACATCAGTGGCGCTACTTTCACTCAGGTGACTGATGGCGGCGCTGCATTTGAGAAGATCAGCGTGAACACCAACGACATCGGTCGTTATCTGCGTGCTGTTATTACTTTGGGTGGTACGAGCCCTGTGTTCGTCTGCTCTGTCGCCCTTGTCTACGGCAAGAAGTACGACTGATCATGGTTTTCCAAGACACCTTTGCTTTTTTGAACAAAGACGAATTTGGCGTTACTTGTCAGATTGGTGTTGGGGCAAAATTCGTGGGTATCTTGGATTCACCAATGGAGGTGATCGCGGGTGGTATGGCATTGAGTCGGGAGTATTTGCTAATGGCAAAGACTTCAGATGTCAGTGCTGCCACTCGCGGCACTTCTATCACTGTCGCCTCTGAGGCTTACACCGTCAGGGAAAACCGCCCTGTCGATGATGGAATTTTTTCTGAGCTGCTGTTGAGTAAGGACTGATCGCCATGGGTATTTCAAAGATTGATACTCGCGCGAACTGGGCAGCACTCAACCCGACCCTCCTGCCAGGCGAAACAGGCTTTGAGTCTGACACTGGCAATGAGAAGGTTGGTAACGGAAAGAGTACGTGGAACAAGCTGGAGTATTTCGGTAGTCCTGGATATTGGGGAGACTTTTCAGACGAAACGGATCAAACTGCTGCGGCAATCAACACACCGTATGAGGTGAAATTTCGCCTTGCTGATGTCAACAACCATGGCGTAAGGGTTGTTGATGACAGCAAGATCACTGTTGAATATCCCGGCGTTTACACGTTTGTGTTCATGCTGCAGCTAACAAACAATGACACGCAGATTCATGACGTGAACATTTGGCTGCGAAAGAATAATGCGGGATCTGCTGGTGATATTGCGATGACCGATTCAAGAATCAGTGTGATCGAAAGTCATGGTGGCGTTCCTGGTCACACAAATGGCGGCATCTGCCATACGCTTCGGCTGGCCAAGAATGACTTCATCCAACTGATGTGGGCCACGGATGACACCAACATCCTGCTGGATTCAAGCCCAGCAATTACAAGCCCTTACAACCGTCCTGGCAGCCCCTCTGCTGGTTGCACTGTCTGTCAAATCGCTGCTGCATAAACATGGCTGATACACGACGCGAACTGATCCTTTCGCAGATCAAAACCAACCTTGATGCTGCTACTGGCGTGACGGTGTATCGCAGCAGGGTTGAACCTCTCGCTCGCGGTGAAGTCCCAGCAATCATCGTTGAGCCTGTCGCTGATCAACCAAGCGAGGCGTTTATCAACAAGCTTCAATGGAGCCTGCGCGTCAGGGTGACTGTTCTAGTGCGTGCTGGTGTCCCCGACGATGCATCTGATGCTTACTCACAGCAGGTGCATAATCTGATCATGAGTGACACAACGGTGAACGGATATGCGCTTGATATTGATCCTGACCGTGTTGACTTCAGTTTGTACGAGGCTGACGTACCTTTGGGAGTTGTTAGTATGGATTATCTGGTCAAGTATCGGTCAGACCGTGTTGACCTGACATCAGCTTGAGGATGGCTCGCGCAAGCGGTTGAACTTAGACTGATGCAAGAAACATTGTCTTTTTGCTGAGGCCTGACTAATGGCAAAGCTCGCCCGCGTGAGGTCTATCCTCGCGAAAGAAGAATCGACTTACGGTACTGACGCAAGCCCAACTGGGGCCGATGATGCCATTCAGGTGTCGGCTCTTGAGATCAGCCCTGCAGAATCCGAAATTCTCTCTCGTGATCTGATTCGCGGCTACCTGGGCAACAGCCCGCAGTTGATCGCCAACACTCGCGTGAACGTCACCTTCACCGTTGAGTATGCGGGTTCGGGCACTGCTGGCACTGCTCCTCAGTATGGCCCTCTGCTCAAGGCTTGCGGTTTCAGCGAGACTGTTGTTGCCTCGACCTCCGTCACTTATGCACCGGTTTCGACCTCGTTCGATTCGGTCACGATCTACATCGACAACGACGGCATCCGTCACATTGTGACCGGCGCTCGCGGAACTTTCACCGTCAGCCTGAATGCCAACCAAATCCCCGTCTACAACTTCACGATGACGGGTCAGTACAACACACCGACTGACACCGCTTCACCGACCCTGACCTTCCAGAATCAGGCCACCCCTAAGATCTTTAACGACACCAATACCACTGGCTTTACCCTCTACTCAGAGACCGGCCTGGCGTTGCAATCTGCTGAGATCGACCTTGGCAATGAGGTGGTCTACCGCGAACTGGTCAACTCCACCAAAGAAGTGCTGATCACTGACCGTTCGGCTACTGCCAACTTTGTGATTGAGTGCCCGACCCTTGCTACGGCTGACTTCTTTGCTCTGGCTGTAGCTGGTACCTCAGGCAACCTGAGCATTGTGCATGGCACTGCGGCTGGCAACATCATCACCCTGACTTCGCCTTCAACCGGTCTGTCACTTGGCAACCCGACCTATAGCGAAGACCAAGGTATTGTGATGTTGAACCTTCCGACTACGATGGTTCCGTCATCCTCGGGCAACGATGAGATGACGATCGCTTACACCTGATCTGCATGTCTTTCGTCCTCAAGAAGGTTTCTTCCTACAAGTGGCCTGTTGCCGTTGACGTCCCTGTTGACGGTGGCAAGTTCAAGAAAGAGACCTTCACGGCAGTCTTCAAGAAGATGAGCCGTTCAGCTTTCAACGATCTCATTGAACAGGGTGATGATGCCTTGATCGGTGAGATTGTTGAAGGTTGGGAGGGGATCAAGGATGAAGATGGTGACGAGATTGAATACAGCGAGAAAATGCGTGATGAGCTGTTTGATGATCCGTATGTGCTGCGTGCGGTGATCAACGCTTACACCGAAAGCCTGCTTGGAGCACAAGCAAAAAACTAGAAGAGGCCGCTAAGCATTGGTGCGAAGGCGGCGGTGTCTTTGAGGAAAGCACCGAAGAACTGATGGCCAAGGGCATGGACCCTGGCGAAATCAATGCGATGCGAAAAGCTGCGAAGGCGGCTGAGTTTGAGGTGTGGGAAGAGAACTGGGAAACGGTAGTGATGTTTATGAGAATGCAGACGCAGTGGAACGCGAGTATGGGCGGCGTGACTGGCTTGAACTACTCAAGCTTGGAGTATCTCTGTAGACTGTATTCAGTGAAGGATCCTGTGTCCTTGTTTGAGGGGATACAGGTGATGGAAGTAACAGCACTCGCCAGTCTGAACAAGAGGAACTCCTGATGGCCCCTGTAACGACTGAGCTGAAAGTTGCGGTTAAGATTGCAGGCGATGCGGGGCTCGACAAGTTAAGCCGCAGCCTGGTCAATATTGGGAAGCAATCAAAGGTTTCCTCTGTCGATCTGCGCAAAATCTCTGCAGAACTCAAGCAGGTTCAGCAAGGATCAAACAACAGTATTTCAAGCCTCAGGAATTATCGAAATGCTTGGCGCGATATTGCCGAGCAAGTAAAAATTGGCAGCAAAGAATTCAAAGAAGCTACACGCGAAGCAAACAGGCTCGACAAACAGCTTCGGAAAGCAGAAAGAAGAGCCCGGCCTGGTGGTCGTTTAAAAGCTGGCGCACAAGTTGCGGGTACTGTTGCTGCTGCAGGCGTTTTTGGTGGCCCTGAAGGCGCACTTGGCGCTGGTATTGGCGCTGTCTTTGGTGGTCCTGCTGGCGCAGCAGTTGGCGGAGCCATTGGCGCACAAGTGGGTCAACTCAGGCAAGCTGCTGGTGCTGCGGCGGAATATTCGGCAAACCTGAGAAAGCTAAGGATCGCGCTGTTTGGTGTTACCAGTAGCAGTGAAGAGTATCAAGACTCGCTTGCTTTCATCACTCAAACGACCAAAGATTTTGCGATTCCGCAAGAGGTTGTTACTCGTCAGTTCACAAGGCTTCAGGCTTCAGTCCAGGGCGCTGGCGGAAACATTGAAGACACAAAGGTTGCCTTCAACGGCATCGTTGCTGCTGTTCGCGCGACGGGCGGCTCCCTTGCTGATGTTGATGCAGCCCTGACTGCAACTGCGCAGGTCTTCAGTAAAGGCAAGGTTTCTGCAGAAGAACTTCGTCAGCAAATTGGTGAGCGTCTGCCTGGGGCATTCACCTTGTTTGCCGAGTCTGTTGGCTTGACGCCTCAGGAACTTGATAAGGCTCTTGAAGACGGCAAAGTCAGCCTGCAAGATTTCCAAACTTTTGCGGAAGCACTGTTTGAACGTTACGGAGAAAATGCTCAACAGATTGCAGACGGCCCCGAAAGTGCTGGTGACCGTTTGCAGGTTGCATTGTCCGAGCTGAATCAAAACTTAGGAGAACTTCTTGCCCCAATTGGCGCTGCCTTCCAAGAAACTTTTATTTCAATCATTGAAATCGTAAATGCAGCAACGATTGAACTTAAAAAGTTCTTTGGGGTTGGAGTTGAGGGACTTGATAACAGAGTAAAAACTATCGTTGGTCAAATCAGGCAGCTTGAGGAGCAAAGGGCAAAGCTCAGGCCACCAGCAGAAGGCAGCAGGGTTCAAACCACTGCTTTTACAGTTCTTGATCAAAAGATTGAAAGACTCAAAGGTGAGCTGAGGACGGCACAAGATCAGCTCAATATTGCTGTTGAAGAGAGCGAAGGGTTTGCTGGTGTGAGTCAAAGGGCTAGTGGTACCGGCCTGCCTGGCATAGTCCCAAGCCCACCCAGAGGTGGCCAGGCGGCACGAGCTAGGAAGGAAGTTGTTGATTACACAGAGCAGGAATTTTACTTGCGTCAACGTATCAACGATGCGTTTGAAAAAGAGCAGTTGTATGCCCAAGCAATTGCTGAATTTGATCTGAAAATTTTCCAGATTAACAGGGATCTTGTGCAACAGCCACTGAAGCAACTTGATGAATTCAAGAAAGCAGAAATCAAGCTCAATAAAGAGATATTGAAGATTGATGAGCAACGTGTTTCTGAGGCAGAGAAGCTTGAAAAGGGCATTGAAGAATTTAACAAGATGTTGGCTGATATGGTCCCTGAGACCAAAAAACTTAAAGAGCTTTTCAAGTCAGTTGGTGATGCAATTACAACCGGAATCGCTGGCGCTATCGAAAGCGCAATTTTTGAAGCCAAGTCGCTGCAGGAATCGCTCAGCGGCATTTTGCGATCTGTTGCCAGTATCTTCATTCAATTTGGCACCAAGTCACTACTTGGCGGCTTGTTCCCAAGTGCTTATGGCAACGTGTTTGAAGAAAACAAGATTGTGCCTTTTGCTCGTGGAGGGGTCGTCAACAAGCCAACGTTGTTCCCCATGGCCAATGGAATGGGATTAATGGGTGAGGCTGGCCCTGAAGCAATCATGCCTCTGCGTCGCACTTCAAGCGGTCGCTTAGGAGTTGAAGCAACTGGTGGCACAAACAACATCGTCGTCAATGTCGATGCAAGTGGCACGCAGGTTCAAGGTAATGACACTCGCGGCAAGCAATTGGGTGGTGCCATTTCTGCCGCTGTTCAGGCAGAATTGATTAAACAGCGCCGTCCTGGAGGTCTACTCGCAAGCTGATGGCTACTTTCCCTGATATTGCTCCTGAGTATGGAGCATCAAAACAAGCGCGACCGAATGTACGCATTGCTCAGTTTGGTTCTGGGTACAGCCAGCGCACTACATTTGGCCTCAACCAAGACCCGAAGAAATGGAGCCTGACGTGGAACTACTTGGAAGCTGCTGATGCCAATAGCATTGAAGATTTCCTAGAGGCTCGTGCTGGTGTTGAGGCTTTTGAGTGGACTCCACCAGACGACACGACAGAATACAAATGGATCTGCCGTGAGTGGACTAAGGCAATGCCTGTCGGCTTGAGGTTCACGATCACCGCAACGTTTGAGCAGGTGTTTGAAGCATGAGCACACCGCAAAAGATTCAAGAGCAGCTTCAGTCTCTGGAGCCGTCAGCGATCATCGAGTTGTTTGAACTTGAGCTGACTCAAGCGGTTAACGGTATTGATCAGACTTACTACTACCATGCTGGAACGAATGAGCTGATTGCAGACATTGTCTTTGCAGGCAAAACTTACAGCGCCTATCCAATTGAGGCTGATGGTTTTGAGGTGACGTCAAAAGGCACGCTGCCTCGTCCATCAATGCGGATCGCCAACGCAAATAATGCAATTTCTGCATTACTCGTGCTCTACAACCCATTGCAGGCCAAGGTTACGCGCATCAGAACCTGCAAGAAATTTCTAGATGCTGTCAACTTTTCAGGTGGCAACGCAACTGCAGATCCCACAGCAAAATTTGAAGACGAAATCTGGTATATCGATCGGGTCGCTAATGAAAACCCGCAACTGGTTGAGTTTGAACTAACCAGTAAACTAGACCTTACAAATCTTGCACTACCGCGACGCCAAGTGCTGGAACATTGTCCGTGGAAATATCGCGGAGCTGAATGCGGGTACAGAGGTACACGATATTTTGACCTTAACGACCAAGCAACCAGCGCGGCTAACGATCAATGCGCTAAGCGTTATACAAGCTGCGCCAAACGATTTTTGACAGGCAAACTACCGTTTGGAGGCTTTCCAGGTGCCCGACTTCAGATGTGAGGCAGAGGCTCATGCCACAAGAGAATTACCACGAGAAGCGTGTGGCGTTGTGGTGGCAGGTCGTTACATACCTTGCCGTAATATCGCTGATCATCCTGAGCAAGACTTTGTCTTAAATCCTGTCGACTATGCACGCGCTGCATTGACCGGAAAAATAGAAGCCATTGTTCACTCACACCCTATGGGTGGAACGGCCAGCCCAGCAGATCGCTCAGCGTGCCAGCAGACCAAACTGCCTTGGCACATTTATTCCATGCCAGATCAACAATGGTCAACTATCAATCCTTGCTAGGCCGCCAGTGGGATTATGGCGTCAACGATTGCTTTTCGCTGGTGCGTGAATGGTACAAGCTGCAGGGCATCGAGCTGCCTGAGTTTGCACGGCCTGAAGAGCTAGAAGTTTGCGACAGTATTTTTCTGCAAAACGCAGAAACGATCGGCTTCAAACAGGTTGCCCTGGAACGTAGATCACCCGGTGACATCCTGATCATGAAGCTTGGTACGCGAACGCCAATGCACGCGGCGATTTTGCTGCCTGATGAGCGGATTTTGCACCAGCGGCAAAACTCTCTAAGTGCAATTGAACCGCTGCGGCGGTACTATGTCGAAAGGATTGCAGCAGTGTTCCGCTATGCAGCAGGTCGTCCGACTGCTGGGTGATCTGGGTGAACGGTACGGCACCGAGCACACCTACTACGACCTGCGGACGCCTGCGGACGCAATCAAGCTGCTGTGCATTAACAAGCCGAAGCTGCAAGAAGAGCTGGTTCACGCCCATGAGCATGGCGTCGGCTACCGCCTAATTCAGGCTGGAACGGATCTTGGATATGACGATCTGCAACTGCCGCTTGGCAGCAATGATTTGATTTTGACGCCTGTTATTGCAGGCAGTGGCGGTGATGGCACAACTCAGATCTTGGCTGGTGTTGGTTTGGTTGCGGCTGCGATTCTTATCGGCCCAGCCAGTGGTGCATTTCTGGGGTTAGGCGCTGGCATTTTTTCCGGTGCAACCGCTGCTTCATTGTCAGTCGCAATTGGCTCAATTGGCGCAAGTTTGATTCTTGGTGGCGTTGCTCAAATGCTGTCGCCGCAGCCTGTCCTTCCAACTCTTAGTGGTGGTCGCATACGGGGTAGTGGCGAGTCTGGTTCTACTGATGGTCCGCAATCTGTTGTGCGCGGTTCGGACGGTCGTCAGTCATATATGTTTACAGGCGCTGCAAACACCGTCGGCGTTGGTGCAACGATTCCCGTCGTCTACGGCGAAGTAATTGCAGGCAGCCATTTGCTTTCTGCAAAAGTCGAAGTCACTGATGAGTCAGATCCACTCAAGACGGCGATTAAAGAGCCTGGACCGGATACCGTCACGGTCGGCGGCGAAAAAATTAGCGGCCTGACCTACGCCTCTGGATTTAGGTTTAGGCCCTGGAACGACAGCACGATCAAGTCTTTTAGCACGAACAGGCAAAAAACAATAACCCTGTCAGAAGGCAATGCCAAGCGGCTAGAAGATGTCGATTACAACGACGACAAACAGCATCAAAATTACATGATTTTATTTGAGCTTACAGACGGATTATTCGATTATGTAAGCGGCCCTGGTACGACACTTGTTGATGGGTTTATCACCTTTGAAGTTTTGCTGTCACTTAGAGCTACCAACGCAAACGATACAGATGTCGGCCAGTTTAGAGTAACTGTGCAAGGTTTATTGAAGAAAAATCAACCGTATCGCTGGATGCAATACATTCAGTATCCAACCGTAGATGAAGACCTTGGGCCAGACTCAATTTTCACCAAGGTTACAATTATTGATTTTCGTTGCGATAGCAGTTGTAACCTAAAAATTAGACATAACGGTTACCAGTTGTTGAAAAATAGCAATCACTGGATTGCTCCTATCACCACTTGATAAATGGCGCTTAACTCTACTTCTGTCATTAAGATCGTCGACCTGCTCTGCGAAGGTCCAATTCAGGGCATCGTGAACAACAACCGAGGCGTTTTTTTAGATGAGACTCCGATTCAGACAGGCAGCTCGCGCAACTTTCCTGCCGAAGACGTTTCTTATGACTTTAATGTCGGCGGAAAAACGCAGAACTTCTTGCCCCAAGCTGGTGCGTCAGCTTCCACCGTAACCAGCATTAACACTGAAATTGGTGAAAACTATTCGGAGACATTAAACGCTGACAACGAGGTTACAGCTCGTGACTACGGCTCAGGACAGCTTATTAGGCAAATCACAGACAGCGAGACAGATTCGTTTCAGCTGCTGTTTTCCATCCCAAGAATGTTTAGCACTGCTGCAGAGGGGCTTGCAAAAGGCCAGCCTTTCAATGGCAGCATTCGCGTTACCGTTTCGGTTCAAGCCGCAGGCACCAGTTACGTCAAAAAGTACGATCGCACAATCACTGGCGTTGCCTTGAATGGCTACCAATTTCAAACGCCAAAAATTGATCTAACCGGCACAGGCCCCTGGAACATTCTTGTCAAAAAAATTGACCTAGGCGAGAATCATTTTGAAGTCAAGTTTGCCAATCTTCAAGACGTTCCTCAAAATACATCTCTTCAAAACGGACGAGCCAATCAACTCATTTGGCAGAGCCTGACAGAAATTCAAAGCGTTCGGACTGCTTATCCATACACAGCAGTTGCTGGTTTGTCTATATCGACTCGTCAGTTTGGAAGTTTGCCAACCCGTGCGTATCAATTGCGTGGCAGTATTGTAAAAATTCCGTCAAACGCAAGTGTCCGCAGTGATGGAAGCCTGAGCTTTAACGGCACTTTTGATGGCAGCTTGAAAACTGCATGGACGACGTGTCCTGTCTGTTGCTGGTACGACATGCTCACGCATCCGCGCTATGGAGCGGGTGATTTCGTTCAGGCCGCAAACGTTAGCTGGGTGGATCTTTATCCGCTAGCTCAGTACGCCAATCAGCTTGTTACTAATCCTGACGGCACACAAGAAGCTCGCTTTGCATGTAACACCGTCATCGGATCACAAGCAGAGGCGTTCAATGTCCTGCAGGATCTTGCCAGTGTATTTCGCGGGATGCTGTATTGGAAAGCCAATACGATCCAAGCAACCGCAGACCATGGCAATTTAAACGGTTCTGATGTTTCGCCTGTTCATCTCTACAGCAACAGCAACGTCATTGATGGTGCGTTCAACTATTCAGGCACATCACTGAAAACACGCAGCACCAGCATTCGTGTTCGCTACAACGATCCAGAAAACTTCTACAAGTCAAATTTTGTTGTCGTTGAAAATGCTGCGCTGATCTCAAAGTATGGCTATCAGGTTAAAGAGATTGTTGGCTTTGGTGTGACATCAAAGTTCCAAGCGCAACGTCTTGGCCGGTGGATGTTGGCATCTGAAGAGCTTGACGGCGAAGTGGTCACGTTTGTCACGGGACTGCAAGGTGCTGTTGTTTTGCCTGGTCAAGTATTTGCGGTGTCAGATGAGATGCGCCAAGGCGTGCGCTTAGCTGGTCGCGTTAGAAGCGCAACGACAACACAAATCGTCACTGATCAAACTATTTCACTGCCTGGCGGAAGCGGTCACACATTGACCTGCACGCTGGCCGATGGAACAATTGAAACGAGGTCGATTAACGGAACGCCAAGCGGTGCCGTTATTAACGTTTCGCCTGCATTTAGTTCTGCCCCGCTAACGCAATCAATTTGGTCGATTGCATCTTCAACCGTCGAACTGCAGAAGTTCCGCTGCCTATCGGTTGCTGATAACGGTGATGGGCAGTATGCAGTAACAGGCGTCCAACATAACGACAGCATCTATGCAACAGCAGACACTGGAGCGCCTCTTGAGTTTGATGATATTACATTATTTAACGATGCACCCGCCAAGCCGTTAGACCTAAAAATTGAGTTTCGACAAATTAGAACAAATCAAACCGTCACCACCAGGATGATTGCTTCTTGGAGCCGTGGATTAAATGGCGTGACTTTTGGTTTTGAAATTAGGTACAAAGTTGCCAACGGCAACTACAAAACTGCCGAAACAACAGATACATCTTTTGAAGTTGACGGTTTACAACCAAATCAGAGAGTTACCTTTCAAGTTCGATCAGTTGGCGCACCTCCGGTCAACCGTAAATCTGCATGGGTTCAAAGCGTTGGCACAGCGCCAATACCACCACCAGAGCCAGAACCTGAAAAACCTGGAGCGGTTGTTGTTCCGCCAGTACCGACTCCCACTGACGTTACGCTTCAAGCGATTCAAGGTGATCAAGTAGTTCTGAAATGGAACATTCCACCAACCGGACTCGATACCAGTAAATTTCTAGTAATCATTCGACACGCTACACAGACCGACGGAACAGGCACATGGTCTAACAGTACCTTGCTGCGAACAATAAAAGCGCAAACAAATTTTGCGGTGCTGCCTTTAATTGAGGGCGAGTATCTAGTCAAGTTTCAGGATGAGTTTAACCGGCGCAGTTCTGGAGCGGGAAGTGCAGTCATCGATTTGCCAAATCCAATACCACGGCTAAACATTCAGGTGCGCCGTGAAGATCAAGACTCACCGCCGTATCAAGGTGACAAGGTTGGTGTTTTTTACGACAGCGACTACGACGGTCTAGTGCTTGATGGTGAAGCGACCTTTGACGATGTCGTCGATCTTGATGCTCTTGGAACATTTGACTTTGTTGGGCCGCGGTTGGCGTCTGGTCAGTATTACTTCAACAACGTCTTAGATCTTGGCGGTGTGTTTAGCGTTCTATTTACACGCAAACTAACCACTCGTGGTTTGTATCCCGCAGACACGATTGACGATCGCACAGAGCTGCTTGATCGCTGGTCAGATTTTGATGGCGATCTCCCAGACGATACCAGCACTGACATCTATTTCCGCACCAGCAATCAAGCAACGACTGATGAAGAGCTGCTGCTTGAGAATGGCGAGTTTTTTTTGCTGGAGGATGGAACGGACAAAATCCAAATGGAATCTGACATCGATTTTGGCGAATGGCTACCGATGGAGTCTGGCACTTACACCGGCAGGCAATTTCAGTTCAAGGCTGAGCTCACCACCGACCATAATGATCAGACGCCGCTTGTCGATGAGCTTGGCTACACGATGCAGCTTGAATCACGCACGGAGAGCAGCGCAGTGATTGCATCAGGCACTGGAGCGAAGACAGTGACGTTTGCAAACGGTTTCTACCAAGAACCAAGTCTTGGCATCACCGCTTTCAATCTTGCCTCAGGGGACTACTATAGAGTGACATCAACCTCTCGGACTGGGTTCACGATTACGTTCTACGACAGCAGCAACACTGCGATCGACCGTAATTTCCAGTATCAAGCGGTTGGCTACGGCACTGAACAGACTTAAGCATGGCCACTCACGATTACGTCATTGCTAACGCCTCTGGCGCTGCCGTCAGAGCCGATTTGAATAATGCGTTGGCGGCGATCGTCAGCAACAACAGCAACGCAACTGAGCCTGCAACCACTTATGCGTACATGTTGTGGTACGACACGACAGCAGGCCAACTAAAGATGCGGAATGCAGCGGATGATGGTTGGGTCGTTATCCCAGAGCTTGACAGCAGCGGCAGGCTCTTGGTTGGTACGTCTAGTAATTTTGGTGGCGGGAAATTACAAGTTGCAAATGGCTCTATTAATATTGGTACTTTTATTGGAGAATTGACTGGCGCCTATGAAGTTATCTTTGAAAAAGCTAGGTCGTCTACCGTAGGAACTGATACGTTAGTTGCTAGTGGTGATATCTTAGGGCAGATTACATTTAAGGGTGGAGATGGATCAACGCAAATTCAGGCAGCTCTTATAACCGCTTCTGTAGACGGCACCCCCGGCACTAATGACATGCCAGGTCGCCTAGTGTTCTCCACTACTGCGGATGGTGCGTCAAGTCCGACTGAGCGGATGAGGATTGATAGCAATGGTCAGGTAGGAATCGGAACAGCATCGCTGTCAGGAAGGAGGTTCTCAGTAGCGGGAAGCACTAGCGACAGTACTTCTTCGGTGAACATATTTTTTAATAGTACTGGAACCGAACTTTTTAGAATTCGTAATGACGGAGCCTTTTACAGTGGTGTAGGCACTCTTTCTCCTTACAACTTAACAACAGCAAGTGCTGCAAACGTTTTTGTTGACTCTGGTGGTATTGTGCGTCGTTCCACCTCATCTATCCGATTCAAAACTGATATAGAAACTCTGCAAGATAATTATGCAGATGCGATCCTGCAATGTCGCCCAGTTTGGTATCGTTCTACTGCAGGAGATGACAATCCAAGCTGGGGCTGGTGGGGATTTATTGCAGAGGAAGTTGCAGAAATTGATCCACGTCTTGTGTTCTGGAAAACACAAGAAACTACCACAGATCAAGAAGGCAACACTACTTCTACAGAATTAGAAACTCCTATTGCAGAAGGCGTCCAGTATGACCGTTTTGTTCCGCACCTACTGAACTTAGTCAAACGTCAAAAGGTGCAGATCGAAACACAGAATACAGTTATTGCTGCACTGGAAGCTCGTTTGTCTGCACTGGAAGCTCGTTTGTCTGCTCTTGAAGCATCGTAGTCTTTGACACTGCACCCTCATCCACTCAACGTCGAGGTAACTGATGGCTGATCGCAAAATCTCAGACCTGTCGGCACTGACATCACCTGCAACAGGTGATCTGCTGCCTGTTGTCGATGTTTCAGAAGCCGCAAACGTTGACAAAAACAAGTCGATCACGCTCGGCACACTGTTTCGCGGCTTGCCTGACGGAACTGTTGGTGCTCCTGCTGTTGGCTTTTTAAGTGATGCTGGCACGTCTGGGATCTACCGCACTGCCGCCAACGAGGTTGCATTCAGCAATAACTCAGTTTTTACTGGCAAATTCACGACTGCTGGTTTTCAGCTTGGTACTGGCACGGCTGCAGCACAATTGCATCTGTTCAGCACCGACACAACTGATCAGGTCATCATTGAAAACACCGACGCAGGTTTGGACACTGCACCTGACGTGGTGCTGTATCGCAATTCTGCATCACCTGCCGCAAGCGATAACCTCGGAAACATTGAGTTTCGTGGTGAAAGCGACGGCGGAAATGCACACGCTTACGCGCAAATTCTTGCTCAAATCAGCGATCCTGCTGACGCTGCAGAAGTCGGCATTCTTGACTTGATGTCGTCTAATGCTGGTACGGTTGCAAGCCGGATCAGATTGCTCGGCGGCAATGTCGGCATCGGTGAGACCGCTCCGATCTATCCGCTGCATTTGACCACCAGCCTGACGGGCACGGCGATCAATTCAGAATGCACGGCTGATGATCCTGCCTCTGGTGGTGACATCACGCTGTATCACCGTCGCGGCGCATCAGGTGCTGGCCAGGATGATGACCTGCTGGGCACTGTTTTCTTCCGTGGCAAGAATGACAATGCCACGCCTGCTGAGATTGACTATGCAGCAGTGGAAGGCAGCATCGTCGATGCAAGCGACGCTGAGGAAGATGGTCGCTTGCGTTTGCAGGTTGCAACTGCTGGCACGTTGACGACTCAGCTTGAGATCAACGGCGACACGATCGGTTTCTTCGGCACAACGGCAGCGGCTCAGCCTTCAGCCATTGCCAACATCACGACAACAGCAACAACAGGCACATTGCCTACTGCTGATGGAACGATGACGATTGCAGATGCTGCATCGCCCACCAATGCTGAGCTGCTGGAGTATTGCACTGAGCTTGAGGCAAAACTTGAGTCAGCACTAGCCGCATTGCGTACACTTGGTTTGATCGCAACCTAACGGCTATGTCTGTCCAGCCTGGGACGTATAACTTTACGCTCCAGCGGCGGGCGGACTATTCGCTGCTGCTGCAGTTTAAAGACAGCACTAATGCGGTAATTGACTTAACGGGTTACACCGCCTACGCCCAAGCCTGGAACGAAGGCCGCACCACTAAATACGCCGATTTTTCCATCGCCTACACGGACAGAAGTAACGGTCAGATTACGATTAGTTTGACCGACACACAGACTGCAACGTTCACGCCTGACGAGCTTCGGTACGACGTTTTGCTTGAGGATGGTTCAGGCAATCGCGAGTATTACCTTGAAGGCGTGATTTATGTCAGCCAGGGGTACACAGCACCATGACGACAGTCAACGTCACAAAAACTGAAAACACCGTCAGCGTCACGACGGAAGGCAAAACAACTGTTGTCAAAACACCTGTAACAACAACGGTTACGGCAACAACTGCGGGTCCAGTAGGTCCGCAAGGGCCTGCAGGCGCATCTGGAATAACTGTTTCAGATTCGGCTAAAGTAGACAAAAGCGTCGTCTATTACGACAGCACTGCTGGCACGTACAAGGCTGACGACACCTGGACTATTTCGACCATTGTCCTTGGAGGCAATTTCTAAGCCATGGCCAACACCATCCGACTGAAAAAGCGTGCTTCTGGTGGTGCGTCTGGCGCTCCAAGCAGCCTTGCGCCTTCAGAACCGGCGTATTCAGAAGTCGATAATATCCTGTATTACGGCTATGGCGATGCAGGCGGAGGCGCAGCCAGCAGTGTTATTGCAATTGCAGGCTCTGGCGCGTATGCAACGCTAACCGGCAACCAGACTATTTCCGGCAACAAGACCTACACGGGCACGCTGGATTTTAGTGGTGCGACGATTGCCACATTTGAGACGACCGGGAACGTCACTGTTGGCGGCGATCTGACCGTTAACGGCACGACCACGACCGTAAATAGCACCACGGTGACGGTGGATGACAAAAATATCGAGCTTGGTTCTGTCGCTACTCCGACAGACACAACCGCTGACGGTGGCGGCATTTCGCTTTTAGGTGATACGACAAAGACCTTCAACTGGGTCAACAGCACGGACAGCTGGACCAGCAGCGAGCACATCGACCTTGCATCCGGCAAAGAATTCAAGATTGCTGGAACGAGCGTTCTCAGCAGTAGCACTCTTGGCTCTGGTGTTACTGCTTCCAGCCTGACTTCCGTCGGCACCATCGCTACTGGTGTTTGGAACGGCACGGCAATTGGTTATGCCTACGGCGGCACTGGTCTTACTGCTGCTCCAAGCAACGGTCAACTTGCAATTGGTAACGGCACTGGTTACACGCTTGCCACGCTGACTGCTGGTAGCAACATCACGATCACTGAAGGCAGTGGCTCGATCACAATTGCCTCGACAGACACCAACACCACTTACACCGCTGGTGATGGGCTTGATCTGACCGGCACTGTTTTTAGTGCAGACCTAAAGGCAAACGGCGGTCTGGTTATCGAATCAACCGAGATTGCTGTTGATCTTGGCGCGTCTGCAATTACTGGAACACTTGCAGTTGGCGACGGCGGTACTGGCGCAACGACCTTGACCGGCATCTTGAAAGGCAACGGCACCAGTGCATTTACTGCCGCCACCGAGGGTACTGACTACCTATCCAACAACTCAACTGTTGACGGTGGAACGTTCTGATGGCAAATGTAATCCGTCACAAGCGCGGCACCAGCGATCCTGTTGCTGGTGATTTCAGCCAAACTGCTGAACTGCTTGTCAATACAACAGATGGCGGCCTGTTTACCAAGACAGACGGTGGTTCAGTTGTTGAAATTGGCGCTTCAGCGGCGGCAGCCGATTATCTCAGCAACCCGCAAACGCTTTCGTCTAACACAACGATTCCGTCCAGCACTAATGCTGGTGCGCTTGGGCCAAGTTACACTATCGCTACAGGCGTCACGCTTACTATCTCAACCGGCTCTTTCTTTAGGGTGATTTGACATGGCTGGAACGCTGATCGCAGACACAATCCAGCATTCTGATGCTACGTCTACCGCGACGAACGTACTGGCGGCAACAAATGCAGCGCAGAGCTTTACCGCGCAGCAAACCTTCGCTGAGCTGAAGGAAACAACCTATAGCTTGACTGGAACGGACATCGATCCAGCCAACGGCAGTATTCAGAGTAAGACTGTCGCGGCAAACACTACGTTTACCGAATCGCTTGAAGCCGGTCAGACTGTTGTGCTGCTGCTCAACGCTGGAGCGAGCTATACAATCACCTGGCCAACGTTGACCTGGGTGACAAGCTCAGGCAATAGCGCACCAACACTGACTGCAAACGATGCGTTTGTGTTTTGGAAAGTTAGCACTACTTTGTATGGTGCGTATGTTGGGAGCTACGCCTGATGTTAGGTAAAGCGCTGCAACTTGCTGCTGGTGGCAATTCTGTTGCCGGTGGCGTTACTTGGCCTGACATAAGCACCGCAAGCTTTGTGCGGTTTGACTATGTTGTTGGTTCAGGAAATGACGTGCGCGGCGTATTTTTTAAGCCTGACGGAACTAAGATTTATACTTGCGAATTCGGTGATTACATCAGACAGGCAACGCTATCAACAGCCTGGGACATTAGCACACATGGAAGTTCTGACTACGATCTGCTTTCAAATCAAACGCATAACGGAAACCCTTCGGGTCTTTTTATCGGAAATAATGGAACAGAGCTGTATGTGACAGAAATTAGCAGCGGTCATTACGTGGTTCAATACACCATGAGTACAGCCTGGGATTTGAGCACAGCATCTTACACCAGAAAGTTTGACATTTCAACACAAGTAATATATGCGCGTGGTGTGTGCTTCAGCGAAAATGGAACGCTTATGTTTGTCAATGGTGTAAATAGTAACATAATCAAATACACATTATCTACGGCATGGGATATTTCAACAGCTAGCCACAGTCAAACAAGTTCATCATACAATAACTTAACGACTGCGGCACTTGGAATGTTTATGAAGCCAGATGGAACAAGATTTTATCTTGTAGACAGTATAAATGACAAAATACACCAATGGAATAACGACAACTATCCTTACGATGTCACCACTGACATTGGTGTCACCACTGATGATGATTTTTCCGTAGCTGCACAAGAAACAATTCCCAACTGCATATATATCTCTCCTGACGGCAATCACTTATACGTAGGCGGCGGCGCTGGCAACGGCATCGACCAGTATTCTCTGGGTTAAAACTCATGTTCGTCAAAGCTTCCAACAACGCCGTTGAGCGTTTCCCGTACACGATCAGCGATCTGCGTCGTGACAACCCGAACGTATCGTTTCCTGCAACCGTGCCAGACGCGGAGCTTGAAACTTACGGTGTCTATCGCGTCACGCCTACAACCGCGCCAGAGACAAATCCACGCACTGACACGCTTGAGCGCAGCTGCAGCCTTATCGATGGAACGTGGACTGAAGTCTGGACCAAGGTGCAGCTTGACTCTGCTGTAGCAGCAGAAAACATCCGTGAGCAACGCAACGAACTGCTTGCTGAAACCGACTGGACGCAGCTGTCTGACTCTAGTGTCGCGTCAACTTGGACGGAGTACCGCCAAGCCTTGCGGGATGTTCCCAGCCAAGAGGGCTTCCCTTACAGTGTGACCTGGCCAACGAAGCCGTCCTGATGGGAGTCAAATCACGCACAGGTTTAGCACGGGTTGAATTTCAACCTGGCAAACCTAAAAAAACTCGCCAAGGAAATGGCAAAAATAGTAAACCGCATGGTACGCGCAAACTGCCACGAGGTCAGGGTCGATAAAACTTAAAAAGTTGCTGCAGGCTGAAGTAGAGCGTTTGCGGCAGCGTCAGTTCTGTCGATAAACTGAAGTCAGCAGTTCGGAGAACGCCGTGGATTTCTTCTCCGGCATCGCAACAGTCATAATTTCTGCTGGCGTCGGTGCTCTGTGGAGGCTTGATAAGCGCAGCAGTGTGATGGATGCACGTATCACGTTGGTGCTGGAGCAGATCACGGCATTGCGTTCAGACCATAAAGAAAGGTTGGATGATCACGAAAAAAGGTTGAGAGCTTTAGAGCAGGCTGACTAGACTAGGTCTGCTTCTGTAATCGTCATGGAAGACCTGATCACGCATCCAGCTTTTTGGATTGTTGTTGCTGCAGCCTCTGAGCTGATCGCGCTGTCTCCTCTGAAGGACAACAGTGTTATCGGCTTGGTATTCACTGCACTGCGTGCAATCAAGTCAAAAAAGGGCTGATTCCCAGAGATGGGATGTGGCTATGGCGCTTTGACACGTTGAGTGATGCAGAGCGCCTGCATCGTGCTGTGCGTGCGCAAAAGTTTTACGCAACCTTGCCCAGCAAGATCGATCGGGCCATTGAAGAGGCTTCTGAAGTAATCGATTTGGAGCTTGAGCGCGAGAAACGCAGGCCAAAATACAGCGAAGAGCTGAAAGGTCAGACCCCACTTGGTGGGTACATGCAAATCAAATCAAGGTTTAACGATGACGAAAACCCCGATCCGGCTGCTTGATCTGTTCAAGTATTTCAAGTCAAGGCCCCATCAGATTGCTGCAATTGGAGAGCTAGAGGCTGCGATCCTGAAGGCTGACTCTACGCTGCTGAATCGAGACCAAGAGTGGTACAACACCTGGACGACATCAATCAAAGAACCGACCACTGAGTGGCTGATCACAAGGCGTCAGATTGCAGAGATTTCGGGTCATAACGAAGCATTGTTTGATGATGCTTTCATGAACGACCTGAATTGTTTGGTTCGTGCAGCCAACATGACAAGTTTGAATCAGCGGCGAATGCTTGTCGCTCAAACCTGTCACGAAACGGCAGGGTACAAGTACATGACTGAGATTGGCGATCGTGCTTATTTCACACGCATGTATGACAATCGCTCAGATTTGGGAAATGGTGTTGGTGACGGATACAAATATCGCGGCTGCGGTGTTATTCAATTGACTGGAAAATACAACTTCAGCAGGTTCAGTCGTTGGATGGAGAAGAGCGGAATGAAGGACGATAGGATCATGGAAGGCACAGATTATGTTGCCAACAAATATCCATTTCTTTGTGCCATCTGCTGGATTGAGGAGAATAACTGGGCAGTGTTGTGTGATCGAGGAGACATCTATGAATGCACCCGTCGTCTGAACGGTGGCTACAACGGCATCGACGACCGGATCTACTATTACGAGAAGGCGAAGAAGGTGATCACCCATTAGAGGTCGTAGTAGTCTTGGGCCGACTTGTTCCTGCTCATGACTGTCCTTTGCGACTGGGAGATTGCGTCTCTGTGTGAGGCCAGCCAGCTTGTGTGGCCCTTTCGGCCTGAGCTGGTCAACCCAGCCTCGATCGATGTCACGCTGGGCACTGAGCTGCTTGTAGAAGTCTCAGATCAAAAGGACCTGATACGGATCGACATCTCTGAGCGCACTGAAGATGACCCGTACATGTTGATGCCGAAGGAGTTCGTCCTGGCGCACACCATGGAGAGCTTCAACATCCCTGCAGGGCTTTCGGCTCAGTTCGTGCTGAAGTCTTCAAGGGCTCGCGAGGGATTCACAAATGCTCTTGCCGGATGGGCAGATCCCGGCTGGCACGGCAGCAAACTAACACTTGAACTGAACAATATTCGTCGTCACTGGAGTCTTCCTTTGTACCCCAACATGAAAATCGGACAGATGATCTTTTTTCATATGAGTAGCACGCCGATACATGACTATTCGGTCACGGGGCGTTATAACAATCATGCAACAGTGATGGGGAGTGCAGATGAAAAAACTACGTGACGTAATCGTCCGCGAGACAATCGTCGAGGGTCGTGTTGTCTACCTCTGTATAAGCGGAGAGAAAATCGAGCTGTTCAACTGCCGAGAATCCGCCGAAAAACGCGCACGTGAACGCTGCATCGTCATCGGCTGAGTTCTGATTCACCCAAAGCCAGATCAGGGCTTCGCGTTCAACGTCATAGAAATGTTGCTTTCTGTACCAAGACGCAAAGTCTTCGGCCCCTTTGTGCCCGTTGCATGATAGGCACGCAGGAACTAAATTCTCAATAACAGTGAGCCCGCCCTTATGTCTTGGCAAGACGTGATCAAGGGAACGGGCGACCTCGCCGCAATAAGCGCACTTGCCTCCCCACAGGCTATAAATCCGAGATCTGAACCGCTTCTTCGACTCCCTGCGTCCGACGAAATAAATCTCATCAATACAGGAGAGCATCGCGCCTTCCCATCTAGACAAATTGTACGCAATATGAGGGACGCGCAAAGGCTTCGATACCAGATGAATCCTCCGGCCACCAAGATGAATGATTCCGGTGCTCAATACGTAAATTACGCAGGTGGATATTTCAAGGCGTGGTACATCACAGACGGCGTCGTGAACTATTTACCTGATTTCTTCGACACACAATCTCGCGCCCAGGAGGCTGCCGAACATGCCAGACAACAAGCCATCAATCCCTGAGCTGACGCTTGAACAGGAGCTTCAGCACGAAAAAATCAAGATGATGCTGCAGCAATGCTTAGTCGATCGTGACATCGTCAGCATGCACAAAATGGCAAACTACTTGCTGCAATTATTTTTCTTAGAGCGTCGCAAAAGCGCATACTTCGCCAAAGAAGCAGCGGCTAATTTGCTTCAATCTCTCGGCAACTGATTGTACTGTTCAACGTACAATTCTGCCTGCCAAAGATCACTGCAATATCGACAATAGCCAACTCCGCAAACCTTGTAATGGAGTTCGCCGTTGTGGTCTTCCAGGATTTCGATTGACGTGCCACCGAATCTGAAGAGCGTCTCTAAGTGCTTCAACATCGTTTTGGGCTTGCTCTGCTGATGGGTCAAATAACTCATCTTCATCATCATCCATCTCATCCTCGTCGTCATCCTCTCCCAAGGCTTCAAGAAGACGAAGCGCCCAACATTTCAGATCTGCTACACCTTCGCGGCAATTCATCAAGCTTTCGCTTGGTTGCTCACCAGCTTGAAGAACGTCGTTGCAGGCTTCTTCGATGAACTGGGCTTGGGCTTCGCACATCCAGATCAAGAGCCTGATGTGCCCTTCTGTGAACATGAACTGCGTGTTGACAGCCATGTTGTCTTTGGCAGGCATGTCTCGATGGTAGCTAGAGGTCATGGGGATGGCTCGGTGTCTCAAGCGACCCAGTGGTTAAGAATTGGCGAACCTGTTGACCACGGATTTCGTAGCCAGTTTGGACTTGTGCTTTTAGAGCAAGCGTGTACGGATGGGCATCAGGGAATTCAATCTGCAGAATTCTGAGGCAGTGCTCCAGCACACGCTTTTTCTCTGCTTTCATATCGGCAATTTGCGCCGACGTTCAAGTTGGTTTGTACCGTTTGACGACCCGAAGGTCTTCCACCTGCTCTGGGTAGACGTTTTCAAGCATGCGGCGAAGGTCTTCTTCGCTATGAGCACGCTTGCTCCCACGCAAAGGAGACTGGCCCCGAAGACGTAGTTCATAGTCAAACGTGTCAGCATGAGGGTCAGGGCAGAAAGAAAGACCAGGACCGGTCCTCGCAGGTGGAATCTGGTCCTGAATCAGTGTCGAAAGATCAAACATCAGAACGGCAGATCTTGAGAACTTGCCGAGCCATCAGTAACAGTGACGGGCTTCGGAGGAGAAAGCTTGCCAGCCTTGCCCCAGAGTGATGCGTACATCGGGAAGCCAGGCACGTCATAGGCCTCTTTCTTCTCGGAGTCCCACATGCTGCAGGTGGTGCCATCAGTGTCGACACGTTCTGCCATTTGCATGAACCATTGCGCTGCTTTCACCGCTTCTTCACGAGTGAAGTTGAAAACTGCACTGTGAGAAGGGGCACGCTCGCTGCGCTTGTTCCGGTTTTCGATAATGCGGAACGGTGCGTTGAAAGCTTCTTGATATTCAGCCATCAGAGGATTTCAAAATGAGAGCGAAGGATTTCGTTGATCTGGTTGCTTGTAGTGACGTTGGCGGAAGGATCCCGCTGCAATCGAAGCAACCGCTGGCGGTTCAGATGTTCGATGACATCTGCATCTAAGACAGCACTGACGCGCTTCTTAGTATGACTTTCTGGACTTGAGTTCATCGATGCAGATCTGAAGTTGGTCGACGTTCATCTGCTGCACGCGGCTCCCGCCTTTATTGAGCTTCCACTGCGTGGCCTTCTCGTCAAGGTAAGCAAGGGTGTCGCCCTTAGCCATCTTGGTTTGAAGAAGCTCAATCAGTTCGGTCTCAAGTCCTGCCCTGAGTTCATCAACGGCAGCACCAACCTCAGGGATGACTCGGGGAGCCTTCTTCTTAGGTTCAGGCTGCTGCGTTTGAACAGCAGGTTTTACGGGTGCATCGGCATCGGCAGGTAATTCCTCTGCGGCTGCATACTCTTCCCTGGCCCACAGCTCGTAGCCAAGGGAGAAGAAAGCAGCAGCAGCAGAACAGATAGCCCTGCGATGAGTGTCAGTGACATCTCGCGCCGAGATCGCGTCATAAGCAACAGGCTGATTGCGATTGTTCATGACGGCCTGCGGCCACTCCATCGTTTCGCCCTCTTCAGGGTGAACAAAGGAGATCTGCACGTATCCGGTGCCGTCTGGAGCCTTGAACACGTTGTCGCCTTCGGGTGTGATGGCGAGCTGTGGCATCCAACCGGGAGCGTGCTTGTTGATGAGCTGCATGATCTTGGCCCAAGACACGAAGTCAGCGGCATAAGACCCTGAGCCCTTTTGACGCACGTCATTGGTTGTGACTACGCCTGCGAGGTAGGGCAGCTTCATCAGTCTTCGACGAGGTTGATGGCTTGGCTGAGGATCTCGTAGCAGGTGCTGCTCATGCTGAGTTCATTGCGCTCAGCGACTTCAGCGAGCTTTTCATGCAGCGCGTCATCTACGCAAACAAGGATGGTGTTGCGGCGCTTGGTCTTGATCTTGAGGCTGATCTTCTGAGACATGAGTGCTGATGTTCTGATCATCAGATGGTGGTACGTGCTGATGGTAGGACGATCTGAAGGTATGAGCATCTGATCATCAGCAGTCTCTTGAGACTCAAAAAGCTGTATCGCACAGCACTTGATCTCTTTGTGTCGTCCTGACATCCTAGACGTGCTCATTCAACCCAAATCGGTACACGGTGACACAACGAGTAAATCTGTATCTGGAGGACGACTTCGCCGATCTCCTCAAAGCTCGGAAACCCAGATCCCTGTCCCTGTCTGCCTTCTGCGCCTATCTTTGTGAGATGCAGTTGCGGTCCCTTGACAGTGTGGCTAGACTAGCCACGTGCTCTGCTGGTGCGGGATACCCAGGTAACCTGGAGGCGAAGGCTCAACAGGAGAACGAAGCAGATCAAGTTTCTGCTTCTGACATAAGTTCGCCTTCTGTTGAAGAATCAAAAATTCCCTCCCCTCCCAAGGGCGTTTTGGGGGATGGTGTTGGGATGGGGTTGTCAGGGGAAGGGAAGAGGAAGGTACCTTTTGTTGTTTCAAAGCACGTCCCGAAGGAGCTGGAATGGTGCCGTAAACCCCTTCTTGAGTTCTGGCATGAGAAAGGTGGGAAAAAGTCGAAGCAGGCTGCAATCTTCCTTTTCAATCAACTGATCACGTTGACGGAGAAGTATGGGCAGCAGGTCGTGCTCGATCAACTTGAGCTTGCGACTGCTAAGGGCTTTGACAGCATCACGGTCAAGAACTACGAGCAGTTCGGCCTAACCGCCTCTAAGGGCACTGGGAAGCCTCACGAACCTGAGTTCAGGCATCCGGCCTCTCGTGTCTTCACCGCTAAGGATGGCTTCACTGAACCCGCGACCAACCCTGTCTTGAAGGAGCTGTTCTAAATGGAAAAAGCATTTGATCAAGCGTCGATTCGCCTCACCCTGCGTGATGGCATCGCCAAGGGTTATTGGACTCTTGAAAACCTCGATCGACCTTCGGCTGGTTGGCAGCTATGTGAAAGGGAATGGCGTCGTCACCCCTTAAACGTCAGCAAGACGCATCGACCTTACGAAAACCTAGTCAGGGAGCCGGAAGACGATGACGCCTTTTATCAGTCCCTTTAACATATGAGTATCTGCGCTTGCTCTGTGCCGCTGCAGCCTCTGCCGCTAATACAGCGAAACCCCGCAGGGCAGGCGCGTTACTACTTCAACGAACAGAAGCCAGATCTTAAATACAGCTCTGTTACGTCGATACTGAGTGCAACACAATCAGACGCCACACGCTATGCACTGAAGCGGTGGAAGGCGAAAATCATCGCAGAAGGTGGTGACCCTGAGGAGACGCGCAATGAAGCTGCTCGACGCGGTTCACGCATACATGATTGGTTTGAGCATTTCCTGCAAGGCAAGGATCCGGCAATTCCAGACGACATCGCGCCTTGGTGCCACCATCTCTTGTCTTGCCGTCTTTGGGAGCATCTTGATCATGTCGTTTGCACTGAGCATCAGGTCTGCAGCGACGAGGGCCTGGTCCCGTTTGCAGGCACTTTGGACGCGCTGATCAAGATCAACGGTGAGTTCTGTCTGCTTGATCTGAAGACGAAGGCACCTAACAAGGCCAAGCCAAGCAAGCAGATCTCAGATGAGGCGATGTGCCAACTGCAGGCCTATCGCTTGGGGCTGGCTGAAAACTATGGGATACAGGTGACGCGCTTCTTGGCGCTATACGCCTTCCCTGATCAGCCTGCTCATCCTGTTGGTGCTGCAGGAGATGAGCTGAAGAAGCACGAGACTCATTGGACTAAGCGGATTGAGGCGTATGACTTGATCCAGCGAGCCTCGGGGAGTGTATAGTTGCGGGCATGCGCCGCACCACGCTGCGTTTCTCTCTCGCATGAACCGCTACTACTTCCGGCTTGAAGACGCCAACGTCCTTGAAGTCATTCGCGCAAACTCATTCCTAGAAGCAAAGCAAATTGCTTTTGAGGATTACTGCACCGTCTGGAATCAAATCCAGTGGATTGAACCTGTTCACGCACCTGCATCCAAAACCTATCCCTGACATGACTGAACTCGCCGCATACTCAAGCGAAGCCATCCGCAAGCTTGTTGAACTCAAGCGTCTCAAAGATCAACGCAACGACATTGATGCGCACATCAAGCTGATTGAAAAGGATCTCGCTGTCTTTCATGCAGCAGGCGACCTTGATGACATTAAGGATGGTGAATCCGAACGCACTTATCGCTATGAAGACAACGTTTATGTCTTCTCGCCAGGGCGTGTCACTTATGATTTCTCAAAATGCCTTGACGTAAAAGCAGCAGAAGAAAACCTCAAGGAGGTCAAGTCGGTCAACATCGCGCTTGGCCTTGCTGCTAAAAAACTCGGCAAGCCTTTCTGGACTGTGAAATGACAGATTCAATCAACCCAAGTCACTACAAACAAGGTGAAGTCGAATGCATCGATGCCATCAAGGCATCTTTGTCTCGTGAAGCCTTTCAAGGTTTCCTGCAAGGCAACATCATCAAATACGTGTGGCGTCACAAGCACAAAAATCGTGCTGAAGACCTGAAAAAGGCGCAGTGGTATCTGTCCCTTCTACTCATGGATGAGATCTAACAATGAAGCTACGAGAAGTGTTCAGCCTTGAATTCACTGGAGCCGTCATCGCCATGATCCTTGGCATTCAACTTGGTGTGGCATTCCTCAGCCTCGGCGCTCCTCGCGTGACTCCTGTCGTGCCCTTCACTGGGCATCCTGACGTTCGTCACTCCTATTAGCTGGGAGCTGGAAGCCGCTCACGCGCTGACACTTCCTCACCGCTGGCTCCCAACAGCGGACGATCGATACCGCCTGAAAACAGTATCGACCTGACCTTAGCAGCATCATTCAGACCATTGTGAATCGAAGAAGACTTCAACGCCAAAGCAGAGAGTGCAAGATCTGCGGGCAACGATTCAAGCGTCCTCTTATCTCTGGTGGAAGGCTTTCAAAAGCCTTGACCTGCTCGCCTGAATGCCGCAGACAGCTTTATTCCAATTGGCAGAAATGGACAGAGCCTGAACTTGAATTCATCAAAGAACACGCCAACGACCTGCCTTGGGTCAAGTTCTACGCTGAATTCAAGCGTCAAGGAGGTATGTACGGCTGGCCTCCACGCACCGAAAAGGCATTCGCAAAACGTCTCTATGAAATGGGATACGACAAGCAGCCGCGCTACGTCATGATCCAACTGCCTGAACTTGCACGCATGCTCGGCGTGTCTCGTGAGGTGACTGCACGTTGGGCCAAGAAAGACCTCCCCGTCGGTTACCGCAACCCTGCCAACGGGTACAGCTACGTCTCAATCAAAGAGGTCAGAAAGTTTGCCAGGCGTAACCCACACAAGTTTGCTGGCATCAAGTACAGAAACCTCTTTGCTGTCCTTGGTGACGAAGAATTCTGTCAGCACATTGTCGACACCTACCCAATCCGACCTGGACTTAGTCGACCTGTGCTCTGCATCACAACAAACAAGGTTTACAAGTCAGCATCCGATGCTGCAAAACAATTGAATGTCGTTCGGCAAGCTATAACGAAAGCGTGCCGAGAAAATGCAACCTGCCTTGGATACCGATTCAAATACATCGATTAGTCCGGCATTCACCTTCTTCGTTCACGGTGTCCCCGTACCGCAAGGCAGCAAGTCTGTCTCACGGTCGGGGCATCTTTATGACGTGAACGCAAAGACGCTCAAGCCCTGGCGGCAGCAGATCGCTGACACGATACGAGGCATTGATGCTCGGAGAGTCATTGAAGGCCCTGTTGCGCTCTCCGTCGTGTTCTCCTTCCCTCGGCCTAAGTCGCATTACAACAAGTCAGGTTTAACAACAAAGGCACCGCGAATGCATCAATCCAAACCAGACCTTGATAAACTCGTGAGGGCGCTGGGTGATGGGATTGCTACAGACGCCAACCTCTTAAAAGATGACTCGCAGATCGTCAGCATCAATGCCGAAAAGCGATATTGCGTTGGAGGGGAGCAACCGGGTGCGCTTGTGACGATCATGCTGTTATGATGTGCGAGCGAGAGGGGTTCCCTGTCGATGGCTTGATGGCCGTCCAGGGAATCTTTTTTTATGCTGACGGCATCGGAGTAGAAAGATGTCAACAATCACCTTTGACCCGCAAAAGCTTGTTGGCCCGATCAACGACCTCGTCAAAGTGCAACTGCCAAGGGCAACAACAACTGCACTGAATCAAGCGTTGTTTGCAACACGCAAACGTTTACAAGAGGAAGCAAGAAGCGTCTTTGACAATCCTGTCCCATTCACGATCAACAGTTTTCTGTACGAAAAGCCTGTTCAGGTTGAAGATACAATTCGTGCGCGTGTCTTTGTGCGTGATGATGCCCCAAAAGGCAACGCACCTAGTCGATACCTTGATCCTCAGATTCGGGGAGGCAAGGCATACGTAACACGCTTTCAGCGCTCACTTCTGAATACTGTTGTCACACAGATCGATGGCAGGCAAACCCAGGCTGCACAGCGCGGAACCCTGCTCCGTCCTTCTGCCAGTGATCGCGTAAGGCGCAATCGCTACGGCAACATGGCACCAACCCAATACAACCAAATCCTCAGTGCAATCAAGGGCGGCAAAAGCTCTGCTGACTTCCAGGATGCTGGAGCTGTTCCTTTCAACCTTCGCGGGCGATACGCATACCTCGATGAAGAGGCCCTTGACAATCAATACTTTGTGAATCGCTTTAGGTCATATCCGCGTAAGGCTGGTATTTACAAAATTGAGTATTTGCAAAAACAACCTCGGTTCTATCGCGTAATGACTCAAGGGTCTGTGCCGACTTACAACTCAAAATTCAAGTTCTTTGATTTGTCAACTCAAACAATCACTGATGAATTCACGCGGCGACTTCGGTCTCAAATTTTGCGTTAAGTTCTTGCAAGCATCCGGTTTTACGCAGGCTCAGTTCTTGCAAGGGGTCGGTTTAAGGTGCTCAGTTCTTGCAAGGGGTCGGTTTAAGGGGCTATCACAAAAAGGCTTTGGTTTATGCGTTTATGCGCATGGACGCATATGTTTCTATGCGCATATGCGCATATGGCCATAGACGCTTATTGCGAGCGATTCTCAGTTGCAATTGCACTTAGACGCATATGCGCATACACGCATACACACGTATCGCTAATGAGAATCAGTTGCAACAGCCGAGAGCACTGCTAATGCGACTCATTCGCAATAACTGCTAAATGTCACAAACTGCGCGACACGGTAAGCATCACAAACTGCGCGAGCTGATAGCAGTCACAAACTGCGCGACGCGGTAAGCGTCACAAACTGCTGATTAATTTTCTAGGTTCGGTATCAACCTAGATCGCGCTAGTTGTGCTCAACAATGCGCCGAGCTAATTAGTGAACACAAAGGCTGCATCAGTGTGCGATCAAAAAATCGGCACAGCGTGTAGCACGACTCCCGAAAATGCGACCTATATATAGGTGCATCGGAGCGGTTCCCTCTCGCACTCCCGCACCGATCCTGAATTAATGCTCTCAACTATTCGCCGACCCCGGCCCGTGTTGCCCGGTGAGGCTCTCCCGCCCAAGCCCGTTAAGTGGCCTGGCCCTGCTCCTGTTCTCCCTACCCTCCCTCGCTCATGATCTCAACGTTTCTCCTGGCCGTCTTTAAGGCGGCCCTCCCTCTGCTTTGCCTCGTGGCCCTGTTCGATCTGCTCACCATGAGCCGCCCCCGTCGCATCCGCATGTTGCGCCGCCAGGGGCTCACCTGGGCCGCGATCGCCTCTCGTTACAACTGTTCACAATCCACCGTTCGTCGTTGGGCTCTCGCCTAACCCTCTCGTAATGGCTCTTGCAAGACTTCGTTTCCACCTAACCCGCGTCAGCGGTAACAGCAAAACCGGCCCGATACCGGTCACCACGTCATCCCGTGATACGTGTCCGTCATCCTGCCCCTTCCGTGGCCAGGGCTGCTATGCCGACGCAGGCCCTCTCGCTCTCCACTGGGGCAAGGTCACAGCCGCTGAACGTGGCGTTCCCTTTGCTCAGCACTGCGCGGATCTGGCATCGCTCCCACCTGGCCAGCTCGTCAGGCTGAACCAAGCGGGCGACCTTGTCCACAAACATGGCCGCATCTCCCGCCGCTTCGTGCGCGGCATCGTGGCGGCCTGTCGCAACCTGAAGGCCTACACCTACACCCACCACAAGCTCAACATCGGCGAGAATCTGCAGATGCTGCGCTTCGCTAATCGCAACGGCCTGACCGTCAACGTGTCGACCGAGACCGAAGCCGCAGCCGATCGCGCCATTGAATCCGGCCTGCCTGCCGTGCTCGCCGTCAACAGCGACGAACCGCGCGACACGTGGCACACTCCCGCTGGGAACGTGGTCCTCGTCTGCCCGGCTCAGCGACGCGATACAGACTGCGCTACGTGCCAGCTGTGCCGCACCAGGGGCCGTCGCGTGATTATCGCATTCCGTGCTCATGGCACAGGCAAGAAGAAAGCAAACCAAGCCATCACGGAGAC